>JACCDZ011635681.1_pt1 | contig 17394 bp, 14 predicted proteins | sample 7449551 | NCBI WGS metagenome assembly JACCDZ01 (sample SAMN15323452, study PRJNA562643) | freshwater metagenome | isolation source: river surface water | place: USA:Blue River Watershed | collected 2017-08-18 | reverse complement strand
GGGCGCGGCGGCAGTCGCCGCAGCCGGGCCGGCTGCGGGGGCCTGGGCGGGCGCAGCCTCGGGCCCGGCCGGGCGGCCGGGACGGCTGGAACTGTAAAGGGCAGGCCTGCGCATCCATCACCTCGGTGAAGCTGGAGGGGAGCGGAAAAACCGTGCTGCACGGTATCACGGATCGCCGCCCGATGCATCCGGTGGGATGCTGCATCATCGGCCCATGCCGACCTGGATCGACACCCACTGCCACCTCGACGCGCCGGAGTTCGACGCCGACCGGGCCCCGGTGCGCGAGCGCGCCCGGGCGGCGGGCGTGGCGCATTGCGTCCTGCCGGCGGTCGCGGCGGACCACTTCGACCGGGTCCGCGCCCTGGCCCACGCCCACGGGGATGCCTATGCCCTGGGCATCCACCCCCTGTTCACCCCGCAGGCTGCCGAGGCCGACCTGGAGCGGCTGGACCACGCCCTGGCCGCCCACCGCGAGGACCCGCGCCTGGTCGCCGTCGGCGAGATCGGGCTGGACGGCTTCGTGCCCGGGCTGGACTGGGAGCGCCAACGTCATTTCTACCGCGAGCAGCTGCGGCTGGCGCGCCGCCATGGCCTGCCGGTGATCCTGCACGTGCGCCGCTCGGCGGACGCCCTGCTGCAGGAGCTGCGCCGCCAGCCCGTGGGCGGCGGCATCGCCCACGCCTTCAACGGCAGCCTGCAGCAGGCGCATGCCTTCATCGACCTGGGCTTTTGCCTGGGGTTCGGCGGCACCCTGACCTACGAGCGTTCCCTGCAGATCCGCCGCCTGGCCACGGACCTGCCCCTGCAGGCCCTGGTGCTGGAGACCGACGCGCCGGACATCCCCCCGCAATGGCTGTACCGGACGGCCGGGGAACGCGCCGGCGGCGTCCCGCAGGGCCGCAACGAGCCCGCGCAGCTGCCCGCCATCGCCCAGGTCCTGGCGCAGCTGCGCGGCATCACGGCGGACGAACTCGCCGCGGCCACCTGCGCCAATGCGGCCCGAGCGCTGCCCCGCCTGGGGCGCCTGCTGGCCTCGCCATAATCCCCGCATCTTGAAAAAACGCACCCCCTCCGACGCGCTGCCCGAGGTCAATTTCTCCGACCACGGCGATGTGCGCTACCTGCACCTGGGCACCGAGTGGGTCCAGGGCTCCATGCGAATGGACGCGCCCTTCGACATCGACCTGGAGTACGTGCAGCGCATGATGGCCTGGCTGCTGTTCGTCGAGCCGTCCTCGGTTGGCAAGCGCCACGCCATGCAGCTGGGGCTGGGCGCGGCGGCGCTGACCAAGTTCTGCCGCAAGAAGCTGCGCATGAAGACCACCGCCATCGAGCTCAATCCGCAGGTGGTCGCGGCGTGCCGGCTGTGGTTCAAGCTGCCGGCCGACGACGACCGGCTCTCGGTGATCCTGGGCGACGCCGCCGAGGTCGCGGCGTCCGACCACTGGCGCGGCCAGGTCGATGCGCTGCAGGTCGACTTGTACGACCACGAGGCCGCCGCGCCCGTCCTGGACAGCGAGGACTTCTACGCCGACTGCCGCACCCTGCTCACCGAGGACGGCTGCATGACCGTCAACCTGTTCGGCCGCTCCTCCAGCTACGAGCGCAGCCTGGACAAGATCCGCGGCGCGTTCGGCGACGACGCGGTCTGGGCCTTCAAGCCCACGCGCGAAGGCAACACCGTGGTGCTGGCCCAGCGCACGCCCCTGCGCCCCAAGCGGGCCGAGCTGATGGCGCGCGCCGAGGCCATCCAGTCCCGCTGGGACCTGCCGGCCACCAAGTGGCTGCGCGTCTTCAAGCCCGTCGCCTAAGGGTTTTCACCGACCCTTGGTAGGTGGAATCCACATCGGGCCGCCGGGGCCGGACCCGGAGAATCCCAGGATCGTTTTCCCCCGAGGAGTTGACTCGTGCAAATCAAGAGCGAAAAGGACTTTTTCGCCGGACTCATGTTCACGGCCGTAGGCACTGCCTTCGCCTGGGGCGCCACCAACTACACGGTTGGTACCGGTGCGCGCATGGGCCCGGGCTACTTCCCGCTGCTGCTGGGCGTCGTCCTGGCGCTGCTGGGTGCCTTCATCATCTTCGAATCCCTGGTGGTCGACACCGAGGACGGCGAGAAGGTCGGCAAGATCGCCTGGAAGCCCCTGGGCTTCATCATCGGCGCCAACCTGGTCTTCGGCATCCTGCTGGGCGGCCTGCCCTCCATCGGCCTGCCGGCCATGGGCCTGATCGTCGGCATCTACGCCCTGACCTTCATCGCCGCCCTGGCGGGTGACGAGTTCAAGGCCAAGGAAGTCGTGATCCTCGCCACGGTGCTGGCCATCCTGAGCTACCTCGCCTTCATCAAGCTGCTCAAGCTGCAGTTCCAGGTGTGGCCTTCGTTCATCGCCGGCTGAAAGCAAGACAGAGACTGACATGGAATTGTTCGACAACCTCGCCATCGGTTTCGGTGCGGCGTTCACGCTGCAGAACCTGATCTACGCCTTCATCGGCTGCCTGCTGGGCACCCTGATCGGCGTGCTGCCCGGCATCGGCCCCGTTGCGACCATCGCGATGCTGCTGCCCGCCACCTACGCGCTGCCGCCCCTGGCCGCGCTGATCATGCTGGCCGGCATCTACTACGGCGCCCAGTACGGCGGCTCCACCACCGCCATCCTGGTGAACCTGCCGGGTGAGTCGTCCTCGGTCGTGACCGTGATCGACGGCTACCAGATGGCCCGCCAGGGCCGTGCGGGTCCCGCGCTGGCCGCTGCCGGCCTGGGTTCGTTCTTCGCAGGTTGCGTCGGCACGCTGATCCTGGCCGCCTTCGCCGCCCCGCTGACCGAAGTCGCCTTCAAGTTCGGCCCCGCCGAGTACTTCTCGCTCATGATCCTGGGCCTGATCGGCGCCGTGGTGCTGGCCTCCGGCTCCCTGGTCAAGGCCATCGCCATGATCGTGCTGGGCCTGCTGATGGGCCTGATCGGCACGGACGTGAACTCCGGCGTCGCCCGCTACTCGTTCGACATCCCCGAACTGACCGACGGCATCGGCTTCATCACCATCGCCATGGGCGTGTTCGGCTACGGCGAGATCATCGCCAACCTGTCCAAACCCGCGGAGCACCGCGAGGTCTTCACCGCCAAGGTGCAGGGCCTGATGCCCACCGCCCAGGACTTCAAGCGCATGGCCCCCGCCGTGCTGCGCGGCACCGCCCTGGGCTCGGCCCTGGGCATCCTGCCCGGTGGCGGCGCCCTGCTGTCCGCCTTCGCGGCCTACACCATCGAGAAGAAGACCAAACTGAAGCCGGGTGAACTGGCCTTCGGCAAGGGCAACATCCGTGGCGTGGCGGCGCCCGAAGCGGCCAACAACGCCGGTTCGCAGACCTCCTTCATCCCGCTGCTGACGCTGGGCATCCCGCCCAACGCCGTGATGGCGCTGATGGTCGGTGCCATGACCATCCACAACATCCAGCCGGGCCCGCAGGTCATGACCAGCAACCCCGAGCTGTTCTGGGGCCTGATCGCCTCGATGTGGATCGGCAACGCGATGCTGATCGTGCTGAACCTGCCCCTGATCGGCATCTGGATCAAGCTGCTGACGATCCCGTACCGCTGGCTGTTCCCTGCGATCGTGCTGTTCTGCGCCATCGGCGTGTACTCCACGAACAACAACACCTTCGACATCTGGATGGTCGCCATCTTCGGCGTGATCGGCTACGCCTTCATCAAGCTCGGCTGCGAACCCGCACCGCTGCTGCTGGGCTTCATCCTGGGCCCGATGATGGAGGAGAACCTGCGCCGCGCCATGCTGCTGTCCCGTGGCGACTGGAGCGTGTTCGTCACCCGCCCGCTGTCGGCCGGCCTGCTGGCGGCTGCCGCCCTGCTGCTGATCATCGTGCTGCTGCCTTCCGTGAAGAAGAAGCGCGAGGACGTCTTTGTCGAGGAAGACTGATCCCGGCGTGATGCCCTGACGTCTTGATGCAAACGGCAAACGGCACCTTCGGGTGCCGTTTGCTTTTGGGCTTCCCGGCCGTACTGCCACAATGGGGGCCGGAGATCGCATGAACGTCCCTGTCCGCCTGCCCCCCGCCCACCCGCAGCGTGCAGCCCTGCACAACGAGATCCACGCCCGCCCGCCCGAGGCGATGGCGGCGCCGTTGGCCATCTCCCACCTCATCATGCTGTGCGATACCGGCCAGCGCGCGGCCAGCCGCGAGCATGTGGCAGCCCTGCTGCGGGACCACCACCTGCCGGCCCCCGATGCCGACTGCACGCACCTGCGCATGGACCTGGGCGGCTGGCGCCTGCGCTGGGAGATGCACACCGAGTTCGTGGCCTGGACCTTCTCGCGGCCCTTCGATGCCGGCGATTTCGGCGAGCGCGAGCCCGAGGCCGCCGTGGCCCATGTCCCGCAGGACTGGCTGGCGGCCCTGCCCGGGCGCTGGCTGGCGGGCACGCACCTGTGGGTGGTGCCCGCGCGGGAGTTCGGCGACCGTTCCCTGGTGCGCCACGTCCTGCGCGAGGACGCCCTGGTCGGGGCCACCGTGGCCGACGGCCATGGCGAGGTCTACACCGATTTCTCCCTGCATGCCGACGGCTTCTCGCGCATGGCGCTGATGGTGGGCGGGCTGAGCCCGCGCCGCCTGGGCCGCCTGGTGCAGCAGCTGCTGGAGATCGACAGCTACCGCATGATGGCCCTGCTGGCCCTGCCCGTGGCGCGCGAGGCCTTCGCCGCCCTGGGCGCGGCCGAGGGCGAGCTGGCGGCGCTGGCCGGCGCCATCCGCCAGGCGGGCCGTGCCGAGGAGCCGCAGCTGCTCGACCGCCTCACCCAGCTGGCCGGCGAGGTGGAAGGCCACTACGCCGCCACCCATTCGCGCTTTTCCGCCAGCGCCGCCTACTTCGAGCTGGTGGACCGGCGGATCGAGGGCATCGGCGAGTCCCGCCTGGCGGGGTTGCAGACCCTGGGCGAGTTCATCCAGCGCCGCCTCTCCCCCGCGCGCAGCACCTGCGAATGGGCCGCGCGGCGGCAGGAGGCGCTGTCCCAGCGCATCTCGCGCACCAGCAACCTGCTGCGCACCCGGGTCGAGATCGAGCAGCAGGAAAGCAGCCAGCAGCTGCTGGCCGCGATGAACCGGCGCCAGGGCCTGCAGCTCAAGCTGCAGTCCACGGTGGAGGGCCTGTCCGTGGCGGCCATCACTTACTACATCGTCGGCCTGGTCACCTATCTGGCCAAGGGCGGCAAGGAGCTGGGCTGGCCCTGGACGCCCGAGACCACGGCCGCCGCCGCCATCCCGGTGGTGGCGCTGGCCGTCTGGGGCTCGCTGCGGCGCCTGCATGCCCGGCTGAAGGGCCAGTGACCCCATGACCCCCGGACGCGGTGCCCTCGGGCCCGGCCTGGCCATGGCCCTCGTGGGCTCCATCGCCTTCAGCGGCAAGGCCATCATCGTCAAGCTGGCCTACCGCTACGGCGTGGACCCGGTCACGCTGATCATGCTGCGCATGCTGTTCGCGCTCCCCATCTTCGCCGTCATGGCCTGGTGGGCCAGCCGCGGCAAGCCCCGCCTGTCGGGGCGCGACTGGGCCGGCGTGGGCTTCCTGGGGCTGACCGGCTACTACCTGGCCAGCCTGCTCGACTTCGCGGGCCTGCAGTACGTCAGTGCCTCGCTGGAGCGGCTGATCCTGTACCTCAACCCCACCCTGGTCGTCGTCATGGGCTGGCTGCTGCATCGCAAGCCGCTGGGGCGCAGCCAGGTGGCCGGCATGGCGGTCAGTTACCTGGGCGTGTTCCTGGTGTTCGGCCACGAGGTCGGCCTGCAGGGCGCCCATGCCGCCCTCGGCTCCCTGCTCGTGTTCGGCAGCGCGGTCAGCTACGCCCTGTACCTCGTCTACAGCGGCCAGATGGTGCAGCGCCTGGGCTCGCTGCGCCTGGTGGGCCTGGCCACCACCGTGGCCTGCCTCCTGTGCATCGTGCAGTTCCTGCTGCTGCACCCGGTCGACGTGGCGCTGCAGGTTGCGCCCGAGGTGGTGTGGCTGTCCGTGCTCAACGCCATTGCCTGCACCGCAGTGCCGGTGCTCCTGGTGATGATGGCCATCGAGCGCATCGGCTCGGGCATGACGGCGCAGACCGGCATGATCGGCCCCATGTCCACCATCCTCATGGGCGTTTTCATCCTGGGCGAGCCCTTCACCGCCTGGGTGGCCGCGGGTACCGCCCTGGTGATCACGGGCATCTGGCTGTTCACGCGCAAGGCAGGCGCGGCCGCGCCACAATCGGCGAAGTGATACGTTTCGATCGAACACAGGAGACATGAGGATGGATCTCGGGATTGCGGGCCGCTGGGCCCTGGTGTGCGGCGCGAGCAAGGGCCTGGGCCTGGGCTGCGCCAGGGCGCTCGCGCAGGCGGGCGCGCACGTGGTGATGGTGGCCCGCGGGGCCGAGGCGCTGGACGCCGCCGCACAGGCGCTGCGCGCTGACCCGGCGGTGCCCGCTGGCACGCAGGTGATCACGGTGGCCGCCGACATCACCACCCCCGAGGGCCGCGCCGCCGCCTTCGCCGCGCGGGCGGACTACGACATCGTGGTCACCAACGCCGGCGGCCCGCCGCCCGGCGATTTCCGTGACTGGGACCGCGAGGCCTGGATCAAGGCGCTGGACGCCAACATGCTTACCCCGATCGAGTTGATCAAGGCGACCGTCGACGGCATGGCCGCGCGGGGCTTCGGCCGCATCGTCAACATCACCTCCGGCGCGGTCAAGGCGCCCATCGACATCCTGGGTCTGTCCAACGGCGCGCGCTCGGGCCTGACGGGCTTTGTCGCCGGCGTGGCGCGCAGCCCCAAGCTGGTGTCGGCCAACGTGACCCTCAACAACCTGCTGCCCGGCGCCTTCGACACCGACCGCCTGCAGGCCACCCTGGCGGGCGCCTCGAAGAAGACCGGCCAGCCGGTCGAGGCCGTGGCCGATGCGCGCCGCAAGACCATCCCGGCGCAGCGCTTCGGCCAGCCCGATGAGTTCGGTGCCACCTGCGCCTTCCTGTGCAGCGCGCAGGCGGGCTACATCACCGGCCAGAACCTGCTGATCGACGGCGGCGCCTACCCGGGCACCTACTGAGGGACGCTGCGCGGCGCCTCGGCGCCGTTCACTGCGCCGTCGCCGCTGCGGCCGGCTTGGCGGCCGGTGTGGCGGCGGAGGGAGCGGGTGCTGCAGGCTGCTGCTTGCGCTGCACGAACAGGTTGCGCCGCGCATCCTCCGGGTAGGCGAAGGTCACCCCCCCTTTCTTCACCTGGCCCAGCACCAGCATGTTCTGGGTGATGGCGTCATGGTCGTCGGGGCTGAAGGGCTTCTCGTAGGTCGCGACCACGCCGTAGTAGGTGCGCGGCATCGTCTCCAGGGCCTGCTTGATGGCCGGCCCGGTGAGCTGGTTGTTGCGGATCGAGAACAGCGAGTACAGCAGCAGGTAGGTGGCGTCGTAGGCCTGGGCGGCGGCCATGGGCACCGGGATGCGCCGCACGCCGAACTTGCGTGAATACGCCGAGAGGAAGGCGGCGCGGCGCTCGTTGCTGGGTTCGGCGATGAAGGTCTGCGCCATCAGCGCGCCCTCGGCGGCCGGCCCGGCCCCGTCGATGAAGAAGGGGAAGGACAGGGTCCAGCCCCCCACCTGCGGCACGTTCCAGCGCAGTTGCGCGCGCCCGCGGGCGATCACGGCGTTCTCGGGACCGACCGTGTAGCTGAACACCACGTTCGCGCCGGCGGCCCGTGCGGCCTGCAACTCGGCCGTCAGGTCCTTCACGCCCAGCGGGAAGCGGGCCACGTACACCGGCTGCAGCTGGTGCGCGGCCAGGGCCTTGCGCACGTCGGCCAGGCCGCCCTCGCCGTAGGGCGTGGCGTCATGGAAGATCGCCACTTTGGTCCACCCGCGCTTGACCAGGTCCTCCACCATGAAGGCCGACTGAAGGCCGTCACGCGCCGAGGTGCGGAACACGTAGCTCTCGCGGGCCGGGAACTTCGCCGTGACCGGGCTGCCCGCGGCGCAGGGCACGATCAGGGGGATCTTGCCGTTCTGGAAGATGTCCAGCGCCGCCATCGCCACGCCGGTGTTGCAAAAGCCCAGGGTGGCCACCACGTTCTCGCGCGCCAGTTCCTCGGCCCGGGCCTTGCCGGTGGGCGGGTCGGCCTTGTCGTCCTTGACCACCAGCTCGATGGGGCGGCCCAGGTAGCCGCCGACGGCGTTGATCTCCTCCACGGCCAGCTGGATGCCCTGCAGCATGGGCACGCCGAAATCGGCGGAGGGGCCGGTGAAGGGCCCGATCACCCCCACGCGCAGGGGCGGGGCCGCCGCGGAGGGCGGGGTGGCCGGCGGGGTCGCGGCGGCGGCGGGCGCCGCAGTGCCCTGGGCCCAGGACATCGTGCACAGGACGGCCCAGGACAGGCCGGCGAGAAGTTGGCGCATGTGCTCTCCCTGAAGCCTTTCGTGTGCAGAAAGGCAGTGGGGCGCATCCTACCCCCGGCGCGATGACCAGACAATGCCCGCTGCAATCAGGATGAAAGCCACGGCGTGGTACCCCTGCGGCATCTCCCCCAGCAGCGCGGCCGAGAGCACCGCGGCGAACAGCGGCATGAGGTTGATGAACAGGCCCGCCACATTGGGTCCCACCCGCTGCACCCCCAGGCCCCAGCACCGGTAGGCCAGGATCGCGGGCCCGATGGCCACGTAGGCCAGGGCCACGGCCAGCGGCCAGCCCCAGGTGATGGACTGCGGCGCGAGCGACCATTCGCCGGCCGTCAGCAACGCCGACCAGCCCAGGCCGGGCACGATCTGCGCGAGCAGGAAGGCGGCCCAGTCGCCGCGGATGGCCGCAGGCTCCGTGGTGCGCGCCAGCAGCCAGGTGTAGAGGGCCCACGCCAGGTTCGCCAGCAGCATGTACAGGTCGCCCGGCACGAAGCGCACCTGCAGCAGCGAGCCCAGGTCGCCGCGCGTGAGCACCAGCAGCACGCCGGTCAGCGACAGCATCGCCCCCAGCACCTGGTGGCGCTCGGCGCGCTGGCCGAAGAAGGCGGCGCCCATGGCCATGGTGAACATCGGGATGCCCGCGCCCACCAGGGTCACGTTCAGGGGCGTGGACGTGTGCAGGGCCAGGTACTGCAGTGCGTTGTAGCAGCCCACGCCCAGCAGCCCGATCAGGCTGTAGCGCCCCAGGTGCTGCCACAGCCCGCTGTCCCGGCGCAGCACCCAGCCCGCCAGCGGCAGCAGCAGCAGGCCCGCCAGCACCCACCGCAGCAGGTTCAGCGTCATCGGCGGCACCAGTTCGCTCACCATGCGCCCCATCACGGCATTGCCCGCCCACATCAGGGGCGGAATGGACAGCAGGGCGGCGGTGGCGGGCGTGAGTCGCTGGGTCATGGGCAGCCGCCGACTTTAGCCGACCGCGGGGCTGCGCCGGCGGCGACTGCCTTTTCATGGCACCATGCGCGCCACAACAAGGAGACTTCCCATGCCCCAAGCCATTCGCATCCACCAGACCGGCGGCCCCGAGAACATGGTCCTCGAGGACGTCGAGGTCGGCCAGCCCGGCCCCGGTGAGGTGCGCATCCGCCACCACGCCATCGGCCTGAACTTCATCGACGTGTACTTCCGCACCGGCCTGTACCCCACGCCGCTGCCCGCGGGCCTGGGCATGGAAGGTGCCGGCGTCATCGAGGCCGTGGGCGAGGGCGTCACCCACCTGAAGGCCGGCGACCGCGCCGCCTACGCCAGCGCGCCCATCGGCGCCTACTGCGAGGTGCGTGTCATGCCCGCCACCTGCGTGTGCAAGCTGCCCGACGCCATCGACTTCGAGACCGGCGCCGCCATGATGCTCAAGGGCCTCACCGCCCAGTACCTGCTCAAGAAGACGCTGCCCGTGGGCGGCCTGAAGGCGGGCGACTTCGTCCTGTTCCACGCAGCCGCCGGCGGCGTCGGCCTCATCGCCTGCCAGTGGGCGCGCGCCCTGGGCCTGCAGCTGATCGGCACGGCCGGCTCGGACGCCAAGTGCGCCCTGGCCAAGGCCAATGGCGCGGCCCACGTCATCAACTACAGCACCGAGGACTTCGCCGCCCGCGTCAAGGAAATCACCGGCGGCAAGGGCGTGAAGGTGGTCTACGACTCCGTCGGCAAGGACACCTGGGACAAGTCGCTGGATTGCCTGGCCCCGTTCGGCCTGATGGCCAGCTTCGGCAATGCCTCGGGCCCGGCCCCGGCGTTCGCGCCCGGCATCCTGGGCGCCAAGGGCTCGCTGTACGTCACCCGCCAGACCCTGTTCACCCACATCTCGTCGCGCGAGTCCACCCAGGCCATGGCCGACGACCTGTTCGAGGTGGTCGCCAGCGGCCAGGTGAAGATCCACATCGAGCAGCGCTACCCGCTGGCCCAGGTGCAGCAGGCCCATCGCGACCTGGAGTCGCGCAAGACCACCGGCAGCAGCATCCTGCTGCCCTGACGGCTCGGGCCCGCTCGCCCGTCCGTCCCTCAGACCGGCAGCGTCGGCCGTGCCGACTGCGCCGTCGCCTCGGGCGGTGGCGCGGGTGGCATCGGCTTGAGCCGGCTGGGGGCCAGCGCGCCCACCGAGTCCAGCAGGGGGTAGGCGACCGAGCACAGGTGCGAGTTGATCCGCTTGAGGTCGCTGATCAGGTCCAGGTGCAGCGAGCTGGTTTCCATGCTCTGGACCGTGCGGTCCGACAGCCGGCTCAGGTGCGATCGGGCATAGGCCCGCTCCAGGTCGCCGAAGCGGGCCTTTTCCTCCAGCAGCCGCTGCGCGTCGTGCACCGAGCCGTTGAGGAACACGCTCATCGCCAGCCGCAGGTTGTCCTGCAGGCGGGCGTGCAGCTCGCGGATCTCGGCCATGCCGGCGCTGGAGAAGCTGCGGCCCGGGCGGATCTTCTTGTCCTCCACGTCCGTCAGCACGCGCTCGATGATGTCGCCGATCTGCTCCATGTTGATCGTGAAGCTGATGATGTCGGTCCAGCGCCGGCTTTCCTCCTCGCCCAGCGCCTCGCGGGAGATCTTGGTCAGGTAGTACTTGATCGACGAGTACAGCTGGTCCACCGTGTCGTCCATCTTGCGCAGCTCGCGCGAGAGGCGCTCGTCGTTGTTCTCGATCACCGGCAGGATGCCGCGCAGCATGGTCTCCACCACGTCCGCCTGGTGCATGGCCTCGCGCGCCGCGCAGGAAATCGCCAGCGACGGCGTGGCCAGCGCCGTGGGGTCGAGGTGGTGGGGGCGACCGCTGCGCCCCGCCTCTTCCAACGGCAGCCAGGACTGCACCTGCCGCGCCACCACCCCGGTCAGGCCGATGAAGCTCAGCGCCATGACCATGTTGAACGCCAGGTGGAACACCACCACCGTCGTCGACTCGTCCAGCCAGGGGCCCACGTGCTTCAGCCAGGGAGCCACCAGCGGCGCCGACAGCAGTACGCCGGCTACCTTGAAGACCAGGTTGCCCAGGGGCACCTGGCGCGTCGCCACGCTGGCCCGGCCCATCGCGATCACCCCCAGCAGCCCGCTGCCCAGGTTGGCCCCCAGCGTCAGGCCCAGCGCCGTTTCCATGGACAGGCCGCCCGCGGCGGCGAGGGTCGCGGTCAGCAGCACGATGGCCAGGCTGGAGTAGGCGGCGATGGCCAGCACCGCGCCCACGGTGATCTCCAGCAGGATGTCGCTGGACAGGGACAGCAGCAGGCCCTTGATGGCGGGCGAGCCCACCATGATCTGCGTCGACTGCGCCACCAGCCGCAGCGCCAGCAGCATCAGCCCCAGGCCGATCAGGATGCGGCCCACGCGGCCGGCCGTGCTGCCCTGGTTGGAGATGAACAGCACCACCCCCACGAAGATGAACAACGGCGACAGCCAGGACAGGTCCAGGGAGAACACCACCGCCATCAGGGCCGTGCCCATGTCGGCGCCCAGCATCACGGCCAGCGCCATCGGCAGCGTCACCGCGCCCTGGCCGACGAAGGACGCGACGATGAGGGCGGTGGCGGTGCTGGACTGGACGAGGGCGGTGACCCCCAGGCCGGCCAGGGCAGCGGCCGGGCGGGAGCGGATGCTGCGTGCCAGCACGTGGCGCAGGTTGGCGCCGAAGACCCGCAGGATACCGGTGCGGACCAGGTAGGTGCCCCACACCAGCAGGGACACGGCGGCCAGGAGATTCAGCAGATGCTTCATCGCTGAATCCATGATACGCCCGGACGAGTTCCCCGAGGAGCCTCGGGAAATGCCTGCGTCAGCGCCCGCGGCGCACCCGCAACAGCTCGTCCAGGATCATGCCGACGGCGCCGGCCGTGATGGCTATGTCGGCCACGTTGAAGGCAGGGAAATGCCAGCCCGCGTAGTGCAGGGCGATGAAGTCGACCACGTAGCCGTGCATCATGCGGTCCACCACGTTGCCGATGGCCCCACCCAGCAGGCTGGCCATGGAAAAGGCGAACAGCTTTTGCGAGGCGTGCTGGCGCAGCATCCAGACGATGAACACCGACACCACGATGCCCAGCCCGATGAAGAACCACCGCTGCCAGCCCGAGGCCCCGGCCAGGAAGGAAAACGCCGCGCCCGTGTTGTGCACCCGCACCACGCTGAAGAACGAGGTCACGTAGGTCGCGTCCCCCAGGCGGTAGAAGCCCAGGATCAGCGTCTTGGTGAACTGGTCCGCGATGAGGATCAGCAGCGCCAGGCCCAGCCAGGGCAGCATCCCGCCGCCGGCGCCGCCGCCCTTGCCGCGGCCCATCAGGCGCAGGTGCGGGCTTCACCCGCGCCGAACAGGTTGCTGCTGCAGCGGCCACAGATCGTCGGGTGCGCGGCGTCGGTGCCCACGTCGTCGCGGTAGTGCCAGCAGCGCTCGCACTTGGTGGCGGTGGACGGGGCGGCCTTCACGGCCAGTTCGGCGCCTTCGGCCAGTGCCAGCGCGGAGGTCATGAGCACGAACTTCAGGTCGTCGCCCAGGCTGGCCAGCAGGGCGTGGTCGGCGGCGGGCGCGGTGATGGACAGGTCGGCCTGCAGCGAGGCGCCGACCTGGCCCTGGGCGCGCAGGGCCTCGACTTCCTTGTTCGCCACGTCGCGGATCTCGCGGAGGCGGCTCCACTTGGCCAGCAGGGCCTCATCCGGCCCGCCGATCTCGGCGTAGGTCTCGAAGAAGATCGAGTCCTGGCCGCCGAACACCTTCCACGCCTCCTCGGCGGTGAAGCTCAGGAACGGCGCCATCCAGCGCAGCATCGCGTGGGTGATGTTCCACAGCGCGGTCTGGGCGCTGCGGCGGGCGTGCGACTTGGGCGCGGTGGTGTACAGGCGGTCCTTGAGCACGTCCAGGTAGAACGCGCCCAGGTCCTCGGAGCAGTACACCTGCAGCTTGGCCACCACGGGGTGGAACTCGTACACCTCGTAGTGCGCCAGCACCTCGGCCTGGAACTGGGCCGCTCGGCTCATGGCGTAGCGGTCGATCTCCAGCATCTCGGCCAGCGGCACGGCGTCCTGGGCGGGATCGAAGTCGCTCACGTTGGCCAGCAGGAAGCGCAGCGTGTTGCGGATGCGGCGGTAGGCATCCACCACGCGGGCCAGGATCTTGTCGTCGCCGGCGATGTCGCCGGAGTAGTCGGAGGCCGCCACCCACAGGCGGATGATTTCGGCGCCCAGCTTCTCGCTGGTCTTTTGCGGGTCCACGCCGTTGCCCAGGGACTTGGACATCTTGCGGCCCTGGCTGTCCACGGTGAAGCCGTGGGTCAGCAGGCCGCGGTAAGGCGCGCGCCCGTACATCGCGCAGGCGGTCAGCAGCGAGCTGTGGAACCAGCCGCGGTGCTGGTCGTGGCCTTCCAGGTACAGGTCGGCCTCGGGGCCGTTCTCGTGGCCGGCGCCGGCGTGCGAGCCCTTGAGCACCGTGGTGTGCGTGGTGCCCGAGTCAAACCACACCTCCAGGATGTCGGTGCTCTTGGTGTACTGCGGCGCGTCGGCGGCGCAGCCCACCTTGGCCAGGATCTCCTCGGTCGACGCCTTGGACCAGGCCTCGATGCCGCCAGCCTCCACCATCGCAGCAGCGATGTCCAGGATCTCGGGCGTCTTCGGGTGAAGCTCGCCGGAGTCCACGTGCAGGAAGAAGGGCAGGGGCACGCCCCAGGAGCGCTGGCGCGAGATGCACCAGTCCGGCCGGCCGGCGATCATGTCGCGCAAGCGGGCCTTGCCGTTCTCGGGGTAGAACTCGGTCTGCTCGATCGCGGCCAGCGCGATCTGGCGCAGCGTGCCGGGCGCCTTGTCCGTGGTGAACACGCCCTCGCCCTCGTCCATGCGGATGAACCACTGCGCCGCGGCGCGGTAGATCACCGGCGACTTGTGGCGCCAGCAGTGCGGGTAGCTGTGGGTGATGTTCTCGGTCCCCAGCAGGCGGCCGGCCTCGCGCAGCACCTCGATGATGCGCGGCGCGGCCTTCCAGATGTTCTCGCCGCCGAACAGGGGCAGCGAGGCTTCATAGCTGCCGTGGCCCTGCACGGGGTTGAGGATCTGGTCGAAGGTCAGGCCGTGGGCGATGCAGCTGTTGAAGTCGTCCACGCCATAGGCGGGCGAGGAGTGCACCACGCCCGTGCCGTCCTCGGCCGTCACGTACTCGGCCAGGTAGGCGGGCGACAGGCGCCGGAAGCCGGGGTCCACGTCGTACAGCGGGTGGCGGAAGTTCAGCCCGCCCAGCTTCTCGCCGGTGGTGGTGGCCACGACCTGGCCCTGCAGGTGCCAGCGCGCCAGGCATTTCTCCACCAGCGACTCGGCCACGACCAGGTGGCCGCGCGGCGTGTCCACCATCGCATAGGCCAGCTCGGGGTGCAGGTTCAGCGCCTGGTTGGCGGGCAGCGTCCAGGCGGTGGTCGTCCAGATCACGGCAAAGCCCTGCTTCACCTGTCCCGGCAGGGCAGCCAGCCCGAAGGCGGCCGCCAGCTGCGCGGGCTCGTCGGCCTCGAAGGCCACGTCCAGCGTCTGCGACTTCTTGTCCGCGTACTCGATCTCGAACTCGGCCAGCGAGGACGCGCAGTCGAAGCACCAGTACACCGGCTTGAGGCCGCGGTAGACGAAGCCGCGCTCCATCACGCGCTTGAAGGCGCGGATCTCGTCGGCCTCGTTGCTCGGGGCCATCGTCTTGTACGGGTTGTCCCAGTCGCCCAGCACGCCCAGGCGCTTGAAGTCCGCCATCTGCTGCGCGATCTGCTCGGTGGCGAAGGCGCGGCTCTTGGCCTGCATCTCGTCGCGCGGCAGGTTGCGGCCGTGTTTCTTCTCGATCGCGTTCTCGATCGGCAGGCCGTGGCAGTCCCAGCCGGGGATGTAGGCCGCGTCCATGCCCTTGAGCTGGCGCGACTTCACGATCATGTCCTTGAGGATCTTGTTGACCGCGTGGCCCATGTGGATCTGGCCGTTGGCGTAGGGCGGGCCATCGTGCAGCACGAACTTCTCGTGCCCGCAGCGGGCCTCGCGCAGGCGCTTGTACAGGCCCTGGTCCTCCCAGTCCTTCACCCAGCCCGGCTCGCGCTTGGGCAGGTCGCCGCGCATGGGGAAGGGCGTGTCGGGGAGGTTCAGCGTGGCGCGGTAATCGGTCTTGTTCTCGGACATGGCAAAGCGGATGGTGGCTTCGACAAGCTCAGCCCGGCAGTTTGGTTGGCCGGGGAGGCAGGAAGGCGGGGCGAGCCGTTCGCCCTGAGCCTGTCGAAGGCGGCGAACGGACGGGGGCCCCGTCGTTAAATTCGGTCGCGCGTGGTCTGGCGACGGGTGGACGCGAAGAACGCCCGGGCGTCGGCGCAGTCGCGCGCAATGCCGGCGGTCAGGGCGTCGAGGCTGTCGTACTTCAGCTCGTCGTGCAGTTTGTGCAGCAGGTCCACCTTGACGATTTTACCGTACCCCCCTTCGCCGCCGAGGTGGGCCGGCCAGTCCAGGCAGTGGGTCTCCAGCAGCACCCGGCCGCCGTTGACGTCGTTCGGGTCCAGGGAGGGTCGCACACCCAGGTTGGCCACGCCTGCCAGGGGCTGCGCGGCCAGGCCATGCACCTGCACCGCGAAGATGCCGCTGGCGGCCGGTTTCCAGTGGGAAAAGCGCAGGTTCAGCGTGCGAAAGCCCGTCGGGTTGATGTGGTTCCGCCCCAGCTCGCGGCCCAGCTTTCGCCCGTGCACCACGTGGCCGCTGATGCTGTACGGGCGCCCCAGCAGGGTGGCGACACCGTCCAGGTCGCCCCGCCCCAGCGCCTCGCGGACGGCCGAACTGGACACCCGCAGCTTGTGGACCTCGTAGCTGTTCATGCGGGCCACGTCGAAGCCCTGGGCGGCGCCGGCGGCGTCCAGCATGGCGTAGTCGCCGGCCCGCCGGGTGCCGAAGCGGAAATCATCGCCCACCAGCACGTACTTCGCGCCCAGCCCCTGCACCAGCACCTCGTCGATGAAGGCCTGCGGCGACAGGGCGGACAAGCGCGCGTCGAACGGCAGGATCACGCACTGGTCCACGCCGCAGGCGGCCAGCTCGGTCAGCTTGTCGCGCAGGGTCGCGATGCGCGCGGGCGCCAGTTCGGGCTTGCGCAGCGCGCCGGCGAAGTAGTCCCGGGGGTGGGGCTCGAAGGTCAGCACACAGCTGGGCACGCCGCGGTGGCGCGCCTCGTTGTTCAACAGGGCCAGCATGGCCTGGTGCCCCCGGTGGACGCCATCGAAATTGCCGATGGTCAGGGCGCAGGCCGGGGCCACGCCCGGGTGGTGGAAGCCGCGGAAGATCTGCATCGAGCGATTGATATCTTTTTGATAGCACCGGGCGCCCGTCACCGCTGGCGCCCAGTGGAGGAAAGCCACTGAAAAGGGTTATATTGTCACTGCGATTCCGTTCAGTGGTCTTGATCGTTGATGGAGGCGGTTCTTGAAGGTGTTGAAGTTGTCCGCCCAGGGCCTTCCGCAGTCCTGGATCTCGTTGGAGCAGGCGGTGCTGCATTACGCGGCCGACCAGGTCCGCTGGGAGGCCGGCGCGCGCGTGGCGGTCTTCCGCGGTGGCCACAGCGCCGCCACCGGCGAGCAGTCCGTCATCGCCGTCAACAGCATCATCGGCACCAAGGGCGTCCCGAACATCAACCCGTTCGACCTCAAGCCTGGCCTGACCAACGCCAAGCTCTTCGCCCGCGACCGCAACATCTGCGCGTACTGCGGCGTCCTCCACGACGAGGACGAGCTCACGCGCGAGCACATCATCCCCTTCGCCCAGAACGGCAAGGACCACTGGATGAACGTCGTCACCGCCTGCCGCGCCTGCAACCACCGCAAAAGCAGCCGCACCCCCGAACAGGCGCGCATGCCCCTGCTGTACGCGCCCTACGTCCCCAGCCTCTGGGAGGACTTCATCCTTCGCAACCGCCGCATCCTGGCGGACCAGATGGAGTTCCTCATGGC
>JACCDZ010635616.1_pt1 | contig 17396 bp, 16 predicted proteins | sample 7449551 | NCBI WGS metagenome assembly JACCDZ01 (sample SAMN15323452, study PRJNA562643) | freshwater metagenome | isolation source: river surface water | place: USA:Blue River Watershed | collected 2017-08-18 | reverse complement strand
GTGACTTTATTTTGGTTTGTGGTGATGCCTATATTGACCATCCATCTTTTGTATCAGGTGTGATTGGGCGTGTACTTGAAGCACAAGGCTTCCGTGTCGGAATCATTGCACAACCAGATTGGACCAACGCAGAGAGCTTCCGTGTTCTAGGCAAGCCAACCATTGCATGGGGTGTGACCGCAGGGAATATGGATTCAATGATCAACCGTTATACGGCAGATCGTAAAATTCGTTCCGATGATGCCTATTCGCCAAACAATGAAGCAAATAAGCGTCCAGACCGTGCAGCAACAGTTTACTGTCAGCGTTGCCGTGAAGCTTTTCCTGACGTTCCTGTCTTGCTTGGTGGTATTGAAGGCAGCTTGCGTCGTATTGCACATTATGATTATTGGTCTGACAAAGTTCGCCGCTCTATTTTGATGGACTCAAAAGCTGATCTATTGATGTATGGTAATGGTGAGCGTGCGATTATCGATGTGATGCATCGTTTAGCCAAAGGTGAGAAAATCCACGAAATTACAGATGTTCGTGGTACAGCATTTATTATTAATAAGCATAATAAAGCATCTAAAGCCAAATTCGTTGAAATTGCCAGTAATGACGTGGATACCATTGGACGTGTCGATCCAATTATTAATCCTTATGTCATGACTGAAGATATTGATGGCTGTGAAGTTGAAAAAGAAAAAGGTAACTCATTAGCGCGGTATCAAAATTTCCAAAAAGAAATCGTTGCCAATCCAATCGTGCGTGAAGGCGACCAGCTCGATCCAGATACACAGATTGTGCAGTTAAAGCCTGCGCCATCAAAAGCGATTAAACATAAATTACCTCCACGTGAATTGGCCGTGATTCGTTTACCGTCTTTTGAAGCCGTTGCTGATGATCATGTGTTGTATGCCCATGCCAACCGCATCTTGCACCTTGAAACCAATCCAGGTAATGCACGTGCCTTAGTGCAGCGTCATGGTGAGCGGGACGTCTGGATCAACCCACCACCAATTCCTCTAACCACTGAGGAAATGGATTATGTGTTTGATTTACCCTATGCACGTTTACCGCATCCTTCTTATGGAAATGCACGTTTCCCAGCCTTTGATATGATCAAATTCTCGGTCAATATCATGCGTGGTTGTTTTGGTGGATGTACCTTCTGTTCAATTACTGAACATGAGGGGCGTATTATTCAAAACCGTTCTGAAGATTCAATTTTACGTGAAATTGAAAAGATCCGTGATACGGCACCTCAATTTACAGGCATCATTTCAGACTTAGGTGGTCCAACTGCAAACATGTACCGTTTGCATTGTAACGACCCTGAAATTGAAAAAAATTGTCGTAAGCCATCTTGTGTTTATCCAGGGGTTTGTCAAAACCTACATACCGATCATGCACCTCTTGTTCAGCTTTATCGTAAAGCGCGTGAAATCAAAGGTGTGAAGAAGATTTTGATTGGTTCTGGTCTACGTTATGACCTTGCGGTATTGAACCCAGAATATGTGAAAGAATTGGTACAGCATCATGTCGGTGGCTATTTAAAAATTGCACCTGAGCATACTGAACAAGGTCCATTGTCGAAGATGATGAAACCTGGAATTGGGACGTATGACCGTTTTAAACAAATGTTTGAGCGTTTCAGTAAGGAAGCAGGTAAGGAACAATATCTCATTCCATATTTCATTGCAGCGCATCCGGGTACCACCGATTATGACATGATGAACTTGGCGATTTGGTTGAAGAAAAATGGTTTCCGTGCTGATCAGGTACAAACCTTCTACCCATCACCAATGGCCACTGCGACCACGATGTACTACACAGGCAAAAATCCGTTGTCTAAAGTGGCACGTTATACTGAAAATGTCGATATCGTGAAAGGTGAAAAGCGTCGCCGTCTGCATAAAGCATTCTTGCGTTATCATGATCCAAATAACTGGCCTTTGTTACGTGAAGCACTGAAAGAGATGGGGCGTTCGGATTTAATTGGTAATTCGAAGCAGCATCTGATCCCAACCTATCAGCCACAAGGTACGGCTGAAGGTGAATATAAATCTGCACGTAAAAAGAACTCAACTGTTGCAGGTGATTCAGCGAAGCGTGGTCAAGCGCAATCTCAGCCACAATCAGGTCAGAAACGTCCACAAAAAGGGCAGATCTTAACGCAACATACTGGTTTACCGCCACGTGAAACGGGTGACAAAAAACCATTCTCAGGAAAATCAAAACCTAAAGTGAAACCAAAGCGTTAAATCAATAAAAAGAAGGCATTAGTCATGATGCCTTCTTTTTTATACATAAATGGTAGGGTAGTCACAATCTGGTTATAAAAGTACAATTTATCGAAACATATACTGACAATATCCGCTTGAATATTTGCCTACTGATGATTATAAATATAGATGCAGGATGCTTTTACGACTTTGGTCGGCGAGTGAAACACGATTAAAAAAATTTAAGTTACACTGCTAAAATGACTTTAACTATCGTTGTTACTGATTAAAAAAATGGCTCAAAGCCAAAATGATTATAAAAAATCTAAAGGGATTCGTTAGAAATGTATTATTTCATAACAATAGTTGGACTGCTGTTGATTACAGCACTTGTGTTTCGACGTCTACATCCTAATCGGCGTCAAGATAGTCCATTAAAACGCCGTGGTATTCTCAATATTTCTGAGCAAATTACCTTGATGCGTTTACAAGCTGTGTTACCTCGTCATACGATTTTGGCGCATGTTTCTTTTGATGCGCTATTAACGACAAAATTTGCACATACGCGTCGTAAGTATCAAGGTTTAGTTGCTGATTTTGTCGTACTTGATCAGCAACATCAAGTGCTTGCAATTATTGAGATTGCAGACGAGTCATATGTGAATCGTCTACATCAAAAGCATTATCAAGACAGCTTATTAGAATTAGCGGGTTATCGAGTATTGCGCTATAGCAGTATTCCAACGGAGCAAGAGTTACGTGAGAACTTAGTTCCTGATCTATTTGAACCGATATGCCTGTTTCAATCACAGCAACCATAATGCCGCAAACGGAACGAGTTATGAAATATAATGTTCTAGCAGCAAAATCATCTTAATTGATTATGGACGTACTGCTGTCACGGTCATTTCAACCAAAACATCTGGTGTGTACAGTTTAGACTCTACGCAGGTACGTGCTGGAGGATGACCTTCAGCAATCCATGCATCCCAAACCGCATTCATTGCTGCATAATCTTGTTCAATGTCTTTTAGAAAAATAAGGACAGATAAAATATGCGTTTTGTCTGTACCTGCTTCTGCGAGTAAACGATCGATATTATCTAAAGTTTGTTGTGTCTGTGCAGTAACATCGACACTGGTATCATCTGCCAGTTGACCTGCCAAATGAACTAGATTTCCTGAAATTGCGACTTCGCAATAACGTGAGGTGACATGAAGTCGTTGCACAGTCATAAAGAATTACCTAATGAAAATGGATAGCTAGAATTGTACTTGATGCCATTCAGCTGCAATGTAATTTTCTATAAATCAGGCGAAAAAAGTTTCTATTTCCATTAAGTTACGATGTTTGAAAATCAAAATGCAGCGTTGTTGTGGGCAAATAATAATATTTCCCAGATTCAAAAACTGGATTTTGGCTTGTCGTAATTGATTCAGACAGCTTGCAATCGAGCTATGTAAAGGACATAGCTGTTTAAGTTGCTTTAACGCTAAATAAGTCGTTTGGTACATGGTTTTATTCCTGATCAATGTAGTGAAAAGAGGCGAAGAGATTACACTTCACCCTTATATATTTTTTATTGGCTTGGTTGTTCTGATTGATACCAATTGACATGACGAGTAATAAACATGACGCAGGCGATAAGAATGAAGGAAAGAATAGAACCGAATAAGAAGGTTTTACCGCTAGATTGCAGAAGTAGATACATCATGCCGTATAGCGTACTCAGCAAAAGACCAAATAGGAATGCTGCTTTATAACCTTGAACAACAAAGTACAAATACCATGTAATTAAACTGATACAGGCAACTGCAGCGACTAGATAAGCCCATGCAAAAGCATAATATTCGCTGATTGAAAGTAATAAGACAAAGAACACGCCTTGTGCCATAGCGACCAACGCATATTGGACAGGGTGAATTTTAAGGCTTTTTAAGACCTCGAATAAGAAGAAGCACCCAAAGGTAATAATAATGATCATGATGCCGTATTTAATGGCACGATCAGTTTGGGTATAGATATTTACGGGTTCTAAAAACTGAGTAGAAATCCCTGAGATATTCGATAACGTGGTTGTAGCGTAGGATGTTACATTATCAGCAGCACGTGCTTCGAGTGCCGCCATTGCAGCGCCTGAATTATTTAACACATCATAAATGCACTGGCTGTTTTCACACTTCGAAACACTGTCTAAATTACGCTTACCTAGAGCGATATTTTTCCAATCAGCTGAAAACTCTTGTTTCTTGCTGGACTTCTTAAACGGTAGACTTTGCCCATCATATTTGACATCACCCCAATTGCCTGTTGCGTGATAGGTCATTTCATAACTGGTTGGAATAAAGCGAAATTCACTCAGCCCTTCTAGTTTGAATTGCAGACTAAATAGAAATCCTTGTTGAAATTTCTGAATCAATTCAGGATATTGCTTTGCTGTGATATGCATCAAATCAAAACCTTGCTGACCTTGGCTTTGTTCAGCAAAATCGAATTTATAGGCTTTGCCATCAATATTAAACATGGGTTTGGCATTTAACCCGCGTGCATCCTGAATTGGGAAAATAATTTCAGCCTGATCCCAAAGATAGTTGCGTTGAGATTCATGGCCGACCGCTTTAAATATCCCTTTACCAGACATCGTATTTTGATAGCTGATGGCTTTATAAATATTACGCTTGTAAGTGCTGTCTGATACGTCAAATTGTGCGGTCCAGTCTGTTGTTTCTGCCCCTAAACTAATAAAAACGGTTTGAGTACAATCATAGGTCTTCTTTTCTTCATTGGTACATGTGGTTTGAACTTGATAAGGAAGTTTTAAGTAAGGTGCAATCACTTGTTGTGGTCGAATTTGTTCATTGGCAATATCACGAATCACTTGTTGTTGGTAGCTTTGACGTTCCGTCACCAAGTTGGAAATAAAGAAAAGACCAATATAAAAAACCAAAATCAGGAACAGAATTGCTGCTATTTTCAGATTAATAAAATTACGGCGCATGGTGGAATCCATTGTCATTGTGATATGACAAGTATCCTAAATCGAGATGCACTTCGGATGAGTTCCGCTTGAAGCTTATGTGAAGTTTGTATGAAGTGTCAGTGTAACTAGGACACCAAAACGATGATTTTCTAAGAAATCGAGAGCGTTAGCTGAGATATTTTGAATGCTAATTTTGCCCTGATGTTGTTGAATAATTTGCTGCACGATACTAAGACCAATTCCTGTACTTCGTTGTTGATTATGCGGACGTGGTAGCGAAAAATAAGTCTCAAAGACCCGAGCGAGTGCATAGTTAGGAATCGCTTCAGCTTCATTAAACAAGGAAATTTCAATACTGTTTGTAACGCTATGCTGTTTCAATTGAACTGCAATCAAACCTTGTTCAGGGCAGAAATCTCTCGCATTATCCAATAGATTATTCAGTGCTTGTTTTAACCAAAATGGATCAGCATAGATTGAGCAATGCTCAGGAAGATCAAGTTGCACCTGTATTCGTTTACGCTGTAACGCGCTTTGTTGTTGCTGAAAGCATTGTTGAATCAGTATATTGAAATCCACACTTTGAAATTCTAAAACATGCTGATTTTTTTCGAGTCGTGTCAGTAATAGCATGCGTTCGATTAAGGATTGTAGACGCTGACCTTGTTGCACAATATGGGTTGCAAATTGCTGTTGATCTTCTAAAGGTAAATCATCCTGTAATAATTCTGCACTGGCTTGGATTGCAGTCAGTGGGCTTTTCAGCTCATGGGTGAGTGTATTGACATAATTTTCAACGTAGGCACGATCTTCCAGTTTTTCCCGCATTTCACTTAGGGCTTGGGTCACTTGATTCAGCTCTTTGGCGGAATAGAAAAACGGTGCTTGATTCACAGGCGCGAGTGCTTGGGCATAGCGTCGTACTCTGTCGATACTATGTTTAAGCCAGTAAGCTACCATACTGGCAAGTAATAAGCTGAGCGCTGCAATCCACAAGGCTTGATGAATGAGTTGTTGCTCGGCACGTTCAATATAGGGCTGTACGGATTGATTCGGTTTCCCGATACTCACCACACCGAGCAATTGTTGTTTATAGATAATCGGTGCAGCAATGTGCATGACGCTGCTACTTCGATCATTGGGATTGGTGGCGGTAGAGCGCGCGCCGTACTTGCCACGTAGCGTTAGGTAGACATCATTCCATTTAGAATAATCTTGCCCAACGGCTTGTCCTTCGGAATCGTAGATGACAATACCCTGTTGATTAGTAATATATAGTTGTTGGTTAATTTGATCTTTTTTATGTTGCCAAATCGTTGCATCAAGTTGACGTGATAATGCAGCTTGAATCTTCTGATCGAACTCAGGGGTATTTACTTGTTGTTGATGAACATCTTCGGCAATGAGTTGGGCAATAATATTGGCATTTTCCGCGAGCGTGTCTTCGACCACTTGTCGTACATTGGGTTTGACTTGTTGAGTCAGGGTATAGGCAATAAAGCTGAGACTCAGTACCACCACCAAGCTAAAGAAAAACCAAATGCGGATAAAGATGGACATATTATGATGACATCAAAATTTAGGATATGAAGGGAAGTATTATTTTCTTTGCTTCAATCTCGAATAGATCACCTGATTGTATTTCAATGATTATTCGTGAATAACCATTTTCTAAAATAGAGAAATCTAAAATTTGATTGATAGAGATACTTTTACCCCATTCATTGTGATTAGCAATATGAAAGTTTTTAAATTTTTCAGCAATGAGTGTGACATCTTCAGATTGATTATTTCTGAGCTGAACTTTCAGATTTGATTGAATCCAATCTATATGAATGGAGATAAGTGACCAATCATGCATATCAATCTTTTCTTTCATTCTAGTATTGTCTGTATTTGCAGTATTGAAACCGTATTTTAAGCCTGTACCAAACTATACCCAAACCCACGATGTGTCCGAATCGGATCATCAGGGGTAATTTGTTTGAGTTTCTGCCTTAAACTTTTGATATGTGTATCCACTGTTCGTTCTAAACTATGCTCAGGATGTTCCCAAATATGATCCATGAGTTGCTGACGGCTAAACACTTGTTCTGGATGCTGAATCAGTAAAAACAACAAACGATATTCATATCGCGTCAGTTGCAGCATTTGCCCATGATATTGAATTTGTAGCGATTGTGGATTGCATGTCCACGTAGCAGATTGCAAAGTAATTTCTGTTGGTGTGATTGGTGGTTGTGGTGGGATATTTTGCGTTTGTACTTCCATTCTGCGCCATACCGCTTTAATTCGTGCCACAATTTCTCGTGCGCTAAAAGGCTTAGTACAATAATCATCAGCGCCGATTTCTAAACCGACAACCCGATCAATTTCATCATCGCGAGCAGTTAAAAATAATAAAGGTGTTTGATATTTTTGACGCAGTTGTTTGCAGACTTCAAAACCATTGAGATCAGGTAAACCTACATCTAAAATAATAAAATCAAAAGTCTGTTGAGAGAGTAATTCGAGTGCTTGCATTCCTGTATTTGCCCAACTGACACTCCAACCTTCACGTTCAAGTGCATAACGCAGTGGTAATACAATGGCAGCTTCATCTTCAATACAGAGAATTTGTTTTTGATTCATAATAATCAGTAATCAATATTTTCTAATTTTATGATGTTAGTTTAACTGAAGTCTGGATCGAGAAAACTAATGTTGAGAATTTTTATAAAAGATAAATAAGAAAAGGACACCTGAAGTGCCCTGTAATATTCGGATTTGATCGTCACGCTAACCACAGGAGCAAATGCTAAAAGCGAGGATTTCTTTAGCAAGGGCAAGCAACAAGGATAATGTTACCGCGCCGCCTAGAGTACTGAAAACCGCATAAAAAGCAAACATAAATTTTAGTTTGAGATATGCTTTTGTGTAAAAAAGCACCACTACCACAAAGAAAGTTGAGATTCTTGTTGCATGGGCTGCAATTGATAGACGCCAACACCGACTAAACGGAATTGAAAAGTCGGGTCAATATGCATTTCATTCAGCAGTTGAAAGATGACTTGTGTTAAGTCTTGTTCAGATTGTAGCGCTTGTTTGAAGCTTTTACTGTGTTGTAAAACCTGAAAATTTTTAAGTTTAAGTTTTACATTGACTCCCCGAGCAGTTAATTGTTTTTTATTTAGACTACGCCACACTTGAGCAGCTAGGGGCTGCCAAGTGTGATGACATTGTTCAAGTGTATAATCATCATCAAAAGTGATCTCTTTTGATATTTGTTGGCGCTCCCGTTCTGCTTTTACAGGACGATGGTCAATCCCTTGAGCATATAAATACAGCTGTTTTCCGTATTTGCCAAAATGATGAATAAGTATATTTTCTTCTATTTTTTGTAGGTCACCGAGCGTGTGTAAATTCAGTTGACTTAATTTTTCTTGAGTGACTTTACCGACCCCTGGAATTTTATTGAGAGCTAAATCCTGAATAAAATTGAGTACCTGATGGGGTTTTATCACAAATAAACCGTTGGGTTTGTTCCAGTCTGAGGCAATTTTTGCCAAAAATTTATTGGGAGCTACACCAGCGGACGCAGTGAGTCCTGTTACTGCAAAAATATCAGCACGAATGTGTGCAGCGACCTCAGTCGCACTCGGAATATTCTTTAAGTTTTCAGTGACATCCAAATAAGCTTCATCTAAAGATAAGGGTTCAATCAGAGGAGTGTATTGTTGGAAAATTTGATGAATTTGATCTGAGACTTCACGATATTTTTCAAAATTAGGCTCAATCACCACAACCTGAGGGCAGAGTTTTTTAGCTTGTCCCATCGACATCGCCGAGCGCAGACCAAAGACACGAGCGGGGTAGGATGCTGCTGCGATTACGGCACGAGGGTGATGTGAAGAAATCACCACAGGTAAGCCGTTGAGATCAGGGCGTTCTCTGAGTTCAACCGATGCATAAAAGGCATCCATATCAATGTGGATGATTTTGCGCAGTTCACTTGGCATCTACGATGCCTTGTTGTTTTAAAAAGATTCGCCACTGTTTCGGTGACTCTGCATAGACATTCAGATCAACAGGTTTGGGAATTCCATCTATGTTTCCACTTTGGCTATGTTGCCAAAAGAGCCATTGTCTTCCATCTTTGAGTTCAGGTTTACCCTCATAATCCCTCACCCATAATGGGGTATTGCTAAAATTACCCATCAAGACAATGTGGTAAAAAGTCTTGGAAATATAAAAAATAGGTTGTTTGCCATAATGTTTATGTAGTTGATCATTCATGATTTGAATTTCTTTGAGTAACTGCTCTTTGGTATAGGTATTAATGCAATTACTGTCATATTCAAGATCAATCACAGGCGGTAAGGCATCTGCTTTCTTTGGGACAGTAGCGATAAAATTTTCAGCCTGAACGGTGCCATCACGGCATAGACGATAGAAATGATAAGCACCGACATGTAAACCACGTTCACGTGCTTTGAGCCAATTCTGCTGAAAATTTTGATCTTTGAAATCGCCACCTTCGGTGGCTTTGAGATACACGAATTGGTATTGCATCGGAGAGATCTTTTTCCAGTTAATCTCACCTTGATGATGTGACACATCAAATCCACGGATTGAATAATCTTGTGCTACGGCTTTTTGTTGATAGAACAATCCAAAATAACTGACGATACCGAGCATCACTGTTAAAGCAATACTAGTCAGTGCTGGATAATGCTGAGAGAGTGGATACTTCGGTATTTTCTTTGCCATAATGAGGTTTTGTACTATGCAATATCGAGTTGAGTGCTAGATTTACAGTATTCGTTATGCAGCGATTGTACTCGGTTTAGCTTTTAGATTGATCATCTGATGGCTCAATTGTTCCACAAATTTACATGATGTATTGAGAGTAATCCTAGACATTCTCTTATGGAGACTCATCCGTAGTTTCTTTCGGAATCTGCCAAAAGATGATTGCAGTAATGATGTTAATACAACCCAGTGTAATTAATGTGGCATGGAAAGCACTGCTCATTGATGTCGTTGAAAAGTGCTGACTGAATAGATTAATCAGTGTGCCTGCCATTGCGACCCCAATACTCATAGACAGCATCATAATCATTGATAAGAAACTATTACCGCTGCTGGCATCGTGTTGTGGCAAGTCCTTGAGAGTGAGCGTATTCATGCCTACAAACTGTAGCGAATTTAATGTGCCAAAAATAAACAAGTGTAAGACTTTCAACCACAGTGGAGTCACTGCTGTCATGAATGAGAAGCTCGCAATACATAATCCGACCAAGATGGTATTGGTGAGTAGAAAACGACGATACCCCACACGTTGAATTAATGGACGAATAATTGGTTTCGAAAATAATGAACCCAAGACCAATGGAATCATCATTAATCCTGTAATGAAAGGTTCAAAGCCAAAGGCGACTTGTAACATCAAAGGTAAAATAAAAGGAATGGCATTGCTGCCCAAACGTGCGAAGAAATTACCTAATACACCGATCGAGAAGATTTTGTAACGGAATAAACGTCCATGAAATATCGCATTTTGATGGGTATGCGCATGATAGGCATAGCTAACTGTGGCAATTATGCCGATCAACAATAAGCTGATACTCACAAGATTTGAATATTGTGAGGAGGCCATATTTTCAATGCCTAAGGATAAACCGACCATCGCGACCATTAATAAGATAAAACCGCTGAAATCGAAAGTTTTCACCGTCGGCTCTTTTTGATTGGGCATGATCTTAAATGTCATGATCATACCGAGAATACCCATCGGAAGATTAATCAGAAAAATCCAATGCCATGTTGCGACTTCAACTAACCAACCGCCTAATGTAGGTCCCATCAGTGGACCGATTAACCCTGCCAAACTCATGAGACTCATGGCTGAAAGAAATTGGGAGCGTGGAATTAGTTTTAATAAAGCCAAACGGCCTACAGGCATCAATAAGGCGCCGCCGATACCTTGAATCACACGGAAAAACAACAGTTGTTCTAAGTTTTGCGATAAGCCACATCCTAATGAGGCCAAGCTGAAAATCACCATAGAGCTGAGATAAATATTACGAATCCCAAAACGATCGGCCCAGCCACTCAAGGGAATACAGGCTGCAACAGATAATACATAGGCGACAATCACACTATGCATTTGTAATGGATTTTCATTCAGTTGAATCGCCATTGCTGGTATTGCAGTATTCACGATGGTGGTATCTAAGGCTTGCATAAAAAAGCCAATCGAAACCAATATGACCAACCATCGAAATTCGGGCTGTACAGCTTGGTGTGTTGTCGTGGTCATGAGTTCTGACACATAAGAAATCGGTTCTAGTTTAATGCAACCCTATTGGAAATAAAGACCAAAATTGTCAAAGAGTGGTCATGGAACTGACATTAAAGTGTCATCGAACTTGCATCTCAAATCACTAAATTAACCATACAAAATAAGGGTATGGAATTTGATGATGAAATTTAAGATTTCAGTTTTATTGACAACATTGTTGTCTGTCGGGTTGGTTGCCTGTAATGAGAATGATAACGCTACGAACTCACCAGAGGTTGTAGAAGCAACGCCTGAAACAATGAAGTTAAGTCTGTTAGGGCGTTATGAAACCAAGGTGTTTGTTAAAAGTGCAGCTGAGATTCCTGCGTATGATGCGGCAAGTAAACGCTTATTTGTAGTCAATGCACAAAAAGGTTTAGTCGATGTTTTAGATGCATCTAAACCAGCACAGCCTGTACACATTGCAGAGCTTTCAGCACGAACGTATTTAGCAAATTCTGAAGTAAATAGTGTTGCTGTGAAAAATGGCATTGTTGCGATTGCAGTACAAGCTGAGAATAAAACGGATGCAGGAATGGTGGTGTTTTTTAATGCCAAAGATCTCAGTTTTATTAGCAAAGTGAGTGTGGGTGCTTTACCTGATATGCTGACTTTTAGTCCAGATGCTAAAACGGTTTTAGTCGCAAATGAAGCAGAACCGAATGATGATTACTCGGTTGATCCTGAAGGTTCAATCAGCATTATTGATATCAGCAATATACAACAACCTAAAGCCAGTGTGGCAGGTTTTAGTGCATGGAATAATCAAAAATCAGACTTATTGGCCAAAGGAGTACGTATCTTTGGTCCAAATGCCAGCGTTGCTCAAGATTTAGAACCTGAATATATAACCATTTCAGCAGACAGCAAAACCGCTTGGGTCACGTTACAAGAAAATAATGCAATTGCGAGAATAGATATCGCACAACAGAAAGTCACCGATATTTATCTATTAGGCTATAAAGAGCATAATTTGGTTGAGAATGCTTTAGATGTGAGTGATCGGGATTGTGATCCAAAAACGGATTGTAATGGTGATGGTGTTATTGATACCAAAGATGAAGATAAGGGAATGATCAATATTAAACCTTGGCAAGGTTTAGTGGGGATGTATCAACCAGATTCGATTGCGAACTATCAGGTGAATGGACAAACTTATTTGGTGACTGCCAATGAAGGGGATTCACGAGCTTGGTTAAAAGATGCTGAGGCATATTTTGGTGGTGATACCAGTAAGGGCTTTGTAGAAGAAATTCGCGTTAAAGACCTGTTTAAGAGTAGTGGTTTTACCAATAAAGTCAAAGATGAGTATCCAGCGCATTTACAGAAAATCGCTGTAGGCGTAAAAGGTGCACGATTAAATGCATCAACTTTTGGTTATTGTGGCGCAACGGCAACAGATGCAAAAGGCTGTCGTGAAGATGGTCAATTAGGTCGTTTAAAAGTGACATGGACCAAAGGATACCAAGTGAATCAAGACGGTACACTAAAACTGGATGCAGATGGTTATCTGGTTTATGACAAACTCTATGCCTATGGTGCACGTTCATTTAGTATCTGGAATACCCAAGGTCAACTTGTTTGGGATTCGGGCAGCGAATTTGAAAAGAAAATAGCAGAGTTATTCCCTAAATACTTTAATAGTGATCATGAAGAAGTCACTTTTGATAAGCGAAGTGCTGCCAAAGGCCCAGAACCAGAAGGTATTACTGTGGGCACAATCGGGAAGAAAACCTTTGCTTTTATTGGTTTGGAACGTATGAGTGGCATTATGGCGTATGACATCACTACGCCGAATAAACCTAAGTTTATTGAATACTTTACTACCCGTAACTTTGTAGAAACAGATATTGCGCAACAGGGTGATTTAGGACCTGAGGGGTTGATCTTTGTCTCTGCAAAAGACTCCCCAAATGGCAAGCCATTACTCGTGGTTGGTAATGAAGTCAGTGGTTCAACGGCTGTTTACCAAGTTAATCTTCAATAAACTCTTGGCATAAAAAAAACGGATCAATTTGATCTGTTTTTTTTATGTTGAGTATTTTAGACTTCGATACGTGTAGGACTATTAAAATTTTTAATTACATTGGTAATTTGTTCAAGCGAATCACAAATAATCACTTTGGCACGATGTTGAGGAGGTAAAAATCCTTCTTCAACAGCATGATCTAGTTGAGCAATCAAGGCATCATAAAAACGATTTACATTATAAATAATCATCGGTTTTTGGTGCTGATTGAGTTGGCCCCAAGTCGCTATTTCTAAAATCTCTTCAAAAGTACCTAAACCACCAGGTAAAGCAATAAAAGCACTGGCACGCTCCGCCATCAATGCTTTACGTTCATGCATGGTCTCAACAATATGAAGCTCTGTTAATTTATTGTGTGCAATTTCATAGTCCAACATAAACTCAGGAATTACACCGACTACTTCACCGCTATGTTCCAGTACAGTATCTGCAACTTGCCCCATTAAGCCAATACTCGCCCCACCATAGACAATTCCAAAACCTTGATTCGCGATGTGTTGAGCAAGTTCGATGGCTTTATCTCGATAAATGGGTTTGTTGCCTGTACGAGAACCGCAATATAAAGCAATAAGAGATTGAGTGGTTTTTATGGGAGTAGAAGTAATGGTTTTTTTCTCTGTCATTCTAAATACACTATTCATTCGGTTTATTTTCACCTTATCATTTTCATTGTGCTTGTCTAGGTTAAATGACTTTTATGACAGTTTTATGCACACTTTACGTACAAAACAATATTATGAATTTTAGAAAAAATTTGAAAACAACAAGCACATAAAAAAGATGAATTTCACTGCAATCTTGCCTATACTGAAAATCCTTTTATTAATTTATGTACCTCTATGAGTAGTGGTTGTTGTCGCTCCGCTTTGTTCTTATTTCCTAAAAAAAATGTTTTGGCTATTTGTGCCGACCTTTTAAAATTTCAACTACATAACGATATTGCTGATTTTGCAGAGGAGTCACATCAATGATTTTTGAATGGATGTCTGATCCTGCTGCATGGGTTGGCTTAGCTACATTGGTGGTGCTTGAAATCGTACTAGGCATTGATAACCTAGTATTTATTGCAATCTTGGCAGAAAAACTACCACCAGAACAACGTAATGCTGCTCGTAGAGTTGGTTTGATTCTCGCCTTAATCATGCGTCTAGGATTGCTTGCTGCAATTGCATGGGTTGTGACTCTAACTGAACCACTGTTCCATATTTTTGACCATGCCTTTTCTGGTCGTGACCTGATTTTACTGTTTGGTGGTGTGTTCTTACTCTTCAAAGGGACGATGGAGTTACATGAACGAATCGAGGGTCACCAAACACTGAAAGAAGAAAATCCTGTACATGCGACTTTTTGGATGGTGATTGTTCAGATTGTCGTTTTAGATGCCGTCTTTTCTTTAGACAGTGTGATTACTGCAGTTGGTATGGTGAAGCATCAAAGTGTCATGATGCTGGCAATGATTATTGCTGTTGGTATTATGCTTTGGGCATCCAAACCGCTGATGGATTTTGTGAATAAGCATCCAACGGTCGTGATTCTGTGTCTTGGCTTCCTGATGATGATCGGTTTCTCATTAGTGGTTGAGGGCTTTGGTTTCCATATTCCGAAAGGTTACTTGTACGCTGCGATTGGTTTCTCTGTCTTAGTCGAAATCGTGAATCAGACCATGCGCCGTAATCAAGAGAAATTGGTGACGACGACTGATTTACGTTATCGCACAGCTTCTGCAGTATTACGTATGTTGGGCAGTAAAGGTAATGGTAGTGAAGGCCAAAATAAAGAAGCCGAAGATGTTTTAGCGACTCAAGCCTATGCCAAAGAAGTGTTTGACGAAGATAATGGCGTCTATCACAGCGTATTGGTACAGGGTGTTTTAGGCTTATCTGAACGTCCTGTGAAATCTGTGATGACGCCGCGTCCTGAATTAGAATGGTTAGATTTAGACGCTGATCCTGCAGAGTTGAAAGAACGTTTAATGGCAATGACCCATTCGCGGTTGATTATTGCGCGTGGTGAATTAGACAATATTGAAGGTGTTGTTTTAACGCATAAAGTGTTGAATGAATATATTGAAACAGGTGCAATTGATTTCAGTAAACACTTACGTGAGCCTGTGATTGTGCATGAAAATGCACAAGTATTAATGGTGATGGAGCAGTTACGTCAGGCTCCATTACAAATTGCCATCGTTTTAAATGAATACGGTTCTATCGAGGGAATTGCAACGCCGATAGATGTATTAGAGGCGATCGCAGGTGAGTTCCCTGATGAAGACGAATTGGAAGCTGTGGCTGCCAGTTTGGATGATGGTTCAATGTTATTAGAAGGTTCAACGGACATTCGCCATGTATCACTGTTATTAGGTAAAGATCTGGTTGATGAAAGTGAAGAATATTCAACTTTATCTGGTTATGTGTTATTCCATTTAGGTCGTTTACCTGAAAATGGGGAAATGGTTGAAGCTGATGGCTATCGTTTTGAAGTCGTCACAATGGATGGACACAAAATTGAAAAAGTGCGTATTATTGCCAAAGAAAAGTTAGCCGATACATAATTAAGTTTGTTTTAAATAGCCTCTGAGTTTTACCATCGTGATTACGGTCGTTTTGCTCAAGGCTATTTTTATTTGAGTATTGAAATGACATTGACAGAGAATTGTCCATGTGGAAGTGGGCTATATGTAACATGTTGCCAGCCTTTGCATTTGAAACAACAATTTGCTCAAAATGCAGAGCAATTAATGCGTTCGCGTTACAGTGCTTTTGCTTTACAACAGATTGATTATATTTTGGAAACCACCGCTTTGGGGCAGCAAGCCGCTTTGGATCGAGATGCGATTGCAGATTGGAGTCAATCCAATCAGTGGCTAAAATTAGAAGTCGTGCAGCACCAGCCAAAACTGGATAAAACCCATGCCTTGGTAGAATTCAAGGCCCATTACCATGATGGAAAACAGCAACACGTTCATCATGAAATCTCTCATTTTGTTTTGCATCAGCAGCACTGGTATTTTCTTGATCCAACCTTGGATCTGCAAATCACCATGAAACAACCCTGTATTTGCGGTTCAGGGAAAAAATTTAAACAATGTTGTGCGCAATTCATCTAAGTTTGCCTTAAAATAGCGCACACTTTGATGCCTGATTTAGGGATGTCGGCAGATGTTACTCACCGTGATTTATATTATTGCCATTACTGCGGAAGCGATGACAGGGGCGTTATCAGCAGGACGACGTAGTATGGACTGGTTTGGGGTAACGCTGATTGCTTGTGTGACCGCTTTAGGTGGTGGTTCAGTTCGAGATGTTTTGCTAGGTCATTATCCTTTAACTTGGGTCAAACATCCTGAATATTTGGTTCTGACTTGCTGTGCAGCGTTTGTGACCATTATTATCGCCAAATGGATGAAGCATTTACGTAGTGTATTCTTATTGCTCGATGCTATGGGCTTAATTGGTTTTACGATTATTGGCTGTCAAATTGCATTATCGATGGGGCATGGTTTTGTAGTTTCTGCCGTGGCAGGCGTGTTAACGGGAGTTTCAGGCGGTATCCTACGAGATATTCTCTGTAATGATGTGCCTTTAGTGTTCCGCCGTGAGTTGTATGCCAGTATTTCCTTCGTTGCAGTCATCTGCTATTGGGTGTGTTTGGAAATTGGTTTACCTCATGATTTGACTGTGATTTTTACTTTAGTATTTGGTTTTACCTTGCGTGTAATCGCAATTTATTTTGGTTTGGAAATGCCGAAATTTATTTATAAAGAAGATGATGCTGAGTCTGCTTCTTCAACAGATGAGCATTGATAAGACACCATTTGACGTTTAAACAACAACAAGGGCTTGTCACAAGGCATTCATC
>JACCDZ010082537.1_pt1 | contig 17403 bp, 18 predicted proteins | sample 7449551 | NCBI WGS metagenome assembly JACCDZ01 (sample SAMN15323452, study PRJNA562643) | freshwater metagenome | isolation source: river surface water | place: USA:Blue River Watershed | collected 2017-08-18 | reverse complement strand
TTTGGCCACTTGGCCAGAAGCTTCTGTTGCGAGCTAATCACTTGCTTGCAGTCACCGACGGCGTAATAGCTGTTGCCTAGCCAGAATTGCGCAGCCGGTGCTTGCTCGCTGTCGGGGTAGGTTTTGGCGAACTTATCGAAAGCAGTGGCCGCTTCTTTGTACTTGCCCGCCTTGAAGAGGCCCAGCGCCGATTCGTAAGCTTTCAGTACAGCACCGGGGTCATCAGCCGGCTTGCTATCGGCTTTAGCTTCAGGTTTCGAGTCGCTCTTGTCCGCTGCTTTGGCAGCGTCTGTCGCCGCAGGAGGCACTGGCTTGGCAACCGACTTCCCCTTGCTGGCTTCGATTGATTGCAAGCGATTATCCAGATCCAGATACAGATCTTTCTGCCGCTTATCGAGGTCTGTGATCTGATTATTCAGTACCTCAACCTGGCCACGCAATTCAGACACTTGCCGATTGAGTTGATCAATCTGGCGAGACTGGTCGATGAGCGTTTGGCTGGTTGTTTTTTGCAGATCGTTTACCTGTTTGCGGGCAACATCATCGTCAAACAGGCCAGCATGTGCTGGCAGCGTGCAAAGCAAACCGGCGGCGGCTAGCGCCGCCGGAAGGGACCGCATCATGATTAGTATTCGCCGTTGTAGAGCATGTCGGCGCGGCGATTTTCTGCCCAGGCCGCTTCGTTGTCACCCAGGGCCTTCGGCTTTTCTTTGCCTAGGCTAACGGATTCGATTTGCGCTTCTGGGGCACCCATCAGTACCAGTTGCTTTTTGACGGCATCGGCACGGCGCTGACCCAGGGCCAGATTGTATTCGCGGCTACCGCGGTCATCGGTGTTGCCTTGAACCAGAACGCGGGCATTGGGTTCAGAAGCGATGAACTTGGCATGCGCTTGCAGTTGGCTGTTGTACTCGGACTTTACGTCGTACTGATCGTAGTTGAAGTAGACGCTACGCTTGGACAGCGGGCTATTCGGGTCACGCAGCTTCGCCAATGCAGCAGCCGACAGCTTCGGCACGCCCGAAGTACCAGTGGCGTCAACGCTGGCCAGATCCGAGCTATTGTCCGGGGTCGAGCTACAAGCGGCCAACAGCGCGACAGCCAGTGCCGGGACTAAATGGCGGATAAATTGTTTACGGGTGATGTTTTGCATGTGTACTGCTCCAGTAGTTTTTAGAATTGTAAGCGATCAAGCCCTTGAGATAGAAGCATTTTCTATGCCCAAGCTTAAATGCGCATTAACGGTTAGGCCCCCAGGCCGGTTCACGGGCATCGCCATTCACCGCCGAGAGGCGCTGACGAATTTGCCCATCAGCCGAAACAGCGGCCAGAACACCGCGCCCACCCAGAATGGTGGCGTAGAGAATCATTTGCCCATTGGGCGAAAAGGTCGGCGATTCGTCGCGCTGCGAATCGGTTAGCACAGTGACCTGACGCGTTGCTAGATCCAGCGTGGCGACGCGGAAGCCGCCGTCACGACGGGTAATAAAGGCCAGTGTGCGACCATCGGGTGAAGGGCGAGCAGTGACATTGTAGTTGCCATCAAAACTTACGCGTTGTGCACTGCCGCCGCCAGCCGGCATCTTGTAGATCTGAGGGCTACCGCCGCGGTCAGAGGTGAAATAAATCCACTGACCATCCGGCGAGAAGGCCGGCTCGGTGTCGATGCCCGTGGTGTTAGTGATGCGCGTTGCCTGGCCCGTCGCTAACGCAATGCTGTACAGCTGTGTGCCGCCTTCGCGGGATAGTGCGACAACCAGGCGGCTGCCATCCGGTGACCAGGCCGGGGCAGAGTTAGAGCCACGGAAACTGGCCACAGCGCGGCGTGCCCCTGTTTTTAACGTTTGTTCAAAAATAACGGGTTTGCTCTTTTCAAAAGAGACATAGGCCAGCTTGGTGCCATCCGGCGACCAGGCAGGGGAAATGATCGGTTGGTTGTACTTAAATACCGGCACCGGGTTTTGGCCATCGGCATCGGCAACGATCAGCTGAAACTGTGCGTTGGGGCCGGTGCCCTGCTTAAGCACATAGGCAATGCGCGATGAGAAGTAGCCAGGTTGGCCAGTGAGCTTTTGGTAAATGAAGTCGGCCACTTTGTGACCGGCCAATCGCATATTGTTGCCCGGCACGGTTACGACCGTATTGCCCAGGCTGCCACGCTTAACGATATCAGCCACCCGAACACGAACTTCAATCTGACCGCCAGGGCGGTTTGCCGTAGCGGTGGCCAGCGCATCAGCACCACGACTGCGCCAGGCCGCAAAGTCAACCGAACTGTTTTCTTCGGCAACCAAGCTATCGGTATTAATGATATTGAAGAGCCCGGTACTGGCCAGATCACTGCGCACGACAGCGGCGATCTCACGACCAAGGCCGTCATCCCCGCCAAAATTAGGCACGGCCACCGGTATGCGCTGCATGCCGGCACCGACGACTTCGATGTTGAGTTGTGCGTGGGCGATTCCCGAGAAAATCAGGAAAAGAGAAATAGCAAGCAATCGTAAGTAACGAATCATGGCGAAATTATAACGAGGGAGGTCTTAAGAAAATAGAAATGCACACTTAGGGCGAAGCACTGAAGCGGGCTGCGTTTCTGCTAAAACATTTTGCGATCAGGCCTGCCGCAATCAGCAGTACCACTAAGGCATAGGCGCTGGTGGGCGAATCATACAAGGCGCTGCGAAACAGCGTGACAAAAAGCACGAAGTTGATGCCAATCGCTGCCCCAAGAATGCTGCGTCGTGCACCGGTCTTGTGGGTGATGCGCCAATGGCCGATAGAGATCAGCGCATAGACCAGCAGGAATGCCATGCTGGCCATTTGCCCTACAACCGCAAGCGGTAAGGCCACCACCATCATCGAGACCAAGGCGGCAGAGAGCATCAGTGCATTGGAAACGCCCTTCTCTGAATGCGCCAATAAGCGCGGCAGCGTCCCCTGTTGTGCGGTGTCGCTGAGAATGTTCGACGCTGCAAAAATGGTAGCGTTAACGGCAGCCGCCGTTGCCAGCATGGCCGAGGCGCTAATGAGGATGAGTCCTGGTGTTCCCCAGACGCCTTGGGCAATACTGGCCAGCACATGGCCGCTGTCCTGCTCAATCGTGCTGGTCGGCCAGATGCCGACGGTGACGAGCGATACGATCAGGTACAGGAAGGTGACAACACCGAGCGCCAGAAACATGGCGCGTGGTAACTCGCGGCTCGGGTTCTGCATGGCGCCTGATGCATTGGTGACCACGCCGAAGCCCTGATAGTTGACGTAAAGCACGCCCGCCGCGATGACGATCCCCTGCCAGTTGTCCGTCGGTAGGGTGAGGTGTGATGGTTGGACGTCGGGGATGCCGGCTAAGGCAAAAATGATAAGGGCCAGAATGGTGAAGCCCATGGCCAGTGACGCTGCCCGCCCCACTGTTTTTGCGCCGAGTAGGCTAACGAGGCTGAAAGCGATGACGACGGTGACAGCGCATAGCCGTGTGGCCCAGACAGGCATGGACTGACCGCTTAGCGCATTGGCGTACTCGGCAAAGGCGGCGGCATAGAGGGCTGCCGCAACGAGATAGGCCAGATACTGAAAAACATTCAGGCTGCCTGACAACCAACCGGGCCCGAATCCGGCCACAGTAAAATTGGCCGCACCGCCGCTGCCAGGAAACGCCGCACCCAGGCGTGCATAAGAGTAAATCGAGAAGGCGGCTGCTGCAGCACCGAGTAGAAAAGCGATAGCGATCTGATCGCCTGCATGCTGACTGGCCATGCCCAGCAAGGAGTAAAGGCCAGCGCCCATCATGCCGCCGATGCCGAGTGCCGTAGCGCCGGCAAGTTTGACCGGGTTTGCTCTGGACGCTGGTGCAGAAGGCTGTGGGGATGGACGCATGATGGTTTACTGCGGCGCCTTTTCAAAAGGCAGATAGGTGATATCAATGACCCGATCTGGCGAGCGGCCTTCTGGTGTGGGGAGCGGCGATGATTTACGAATCGCGCGCTCAACAGCGGTATCCAGTTGTGGATTACCGCTCGACTTGATCAAGCGCACGTCGATGACTTCGCCTGAAGGTAATTGCGTCACCCGGAACACTGCGGCGGGGTTGCCCTGCAGGTTTGGCGGCAGAATGACATTGCCACGGATTTTTGTTTTAAGTTTGGTCAGGTAATTGCGATCATCCCCTCTGGCACGTTCTGCTCCGGCAGCCTTAGCTTCAGCGCCAGCCTGAGCGCGCATCGCGGCCTCGCGTTGCGCACGTGCATCCGCTGCGGCCGCGGCTTGCTGCTTTTGAGCTGCCTGTTGTTTCTGCGCCGCGATTTTTTGCTCTTCGCGCTTCAGTTCCTCCAGGAAGTCATCTTGCGCCTTCTTTTTGGCATCCTTAGGGTCAGGTTTTTTCTTGTCGTCCTTGGTCTCTTTGACGTCTTTGGCCTTTGGGTCTTTTTTGTCTGGCACCTTCTCCGGTTTCTTATCTTTTTCGGGTTTCTTATCCTGCTTGATCGCAATATCCGCTTTTTGATTGGCTGGGGCAGGCGTAGGCTTGGGCGGTGCTTTCACCGGCTCAGGTTTGGGTTGCGGTTTTGGCGCCGGCTTAGGTTCTGGTTTAGGTTCGGGCTTGGGCTCGGGTTTCGGTGCCGGCTCTGGTTGTGGTGTTGGCGCATCTTTGTCGCCAAAGGTCTGGGCTTCGCGCTGTGCGGCGGCGGTGACGGCGGCGGTGACGGCGGCGAGTTGCGAAGGCGTCCAGAGTTCGGCCTGCATCGGCTCGGGTTCTTTGTTGTTCCAACTCACGCCCAGAATCAAAAACAGCACCAGAATCAGGTGCATCACGACGGTGTAGATCAGCGCTTTGCGTTCTTGCGCTTTTTGCTGAGCGGCACGATCCAGCCCTGGCGCTTGCGCCGAGGGGCGGGCAGATTGCCAGAGGTTTTTCAGGCGCGAAAGAAAGCCGGAAAGCGACAACGTGAGATCTCCGCCTTACTTACCGGTCGGCGAGACGAGCAGGCCAACCCGCTTGATCTGTGCCTTCTGCAGTTGATCCATTACCTGAAGCACGGCTTCATAGGGCACGGTCTTGGCGCCAGCGATGAGCACCGGCGTATCCGGATTGCCTTTTTGCATGGTGAGCAGCTGATCAGTTAGTTGGTCCAGCGTGACAGATTGTTCTTGCCCGTTGCCGCCGCGATTAACGATGGCCAGACTTTGATCGGCGCGCACAGAGACTTCAATCGGGGCGACTGGCGGCGTAGCCGCTTGGCCAACCGTCGGCAGATCAATGTTGCCGGTAGGCATCATCGGTGCCGTGACCATAAAGATCACCAGCAGCACGAGCATCACGTCGATATACGGAACGACGTTGATTTCGTTTTTGAGTTTACGGCGATTACGCATTAAATCGCTTCCTTACTTCATCTGGCGCTGGAGGATGTTCGAGAACTCTTCCATAAAGGATTCGAAGCGCGATGCGAGGCGGTCGATGTCATACGAGAAGCGGTTGTAAGCGACCACGGCCGGAATGGCGGCGAACAGGCCGATAGCCGTGGCCACCAGGGCTTCGGCAATACCGGGCGCGACGGAGGACAAGGTTGCCTGGCCGACATTGGACAGGCCGCGGAAGGCGTGCATGATGCCCCAGACGGTACCGAACAGACCAACGTAGGGCGATACAGAACCGGTGGAGGCCAGGAAGGCGAGATGCGATTCCAGGCTGTCAAGTTCGCGTTGATAGGTAGCGCGCATGGCACGACGTGAACCATCGAGAATATCTTTAGGTTCCAGCATGTGCTGATCACGCAGTTTGTTGAATTCACGTAACCCGGATTCAAAAATCCGTTCCAGGCTACCGGCGTTATGGCGGTCATTCAGTGCGGCCTGATACAGATCATTCAGGCTGCTGCCGGACCAGAAAGATTGCTCAAAGTCTGCAGTCTTGTTCTTCTCGGCGCGCACGGTCAGCCACTTTAGGAAGATGTAGTACCACGACATGAAAGAGACGATAAGCAGCAGGAGCATGATGCCTTGAACGACGGCGCTGGCGCCGAGCACCAGGCTCAGGATAGACATGTCTTGGGGAGTTGGATTCATGATGCGTCGCTAGGTTGTAATTGGCAATGGAGCCAGTCGGGGATAGAAACGGGGCGGAGGGTCTTGAGGTTGACACAGGCCAGTTTGACGTTGCCGGTGACGAGGGTTTCGCGGGTGCCATCGGCATTGAGCCGATCGACCCACTGTTCAAATTGCAGCTGGGCACGGCCCAGGTGTTCGAGGCGTAAACCGGCTTCGAGGTGATCGTCGAGTTTGCCCGGGCGTTTGTAATCGGCACTCACTGATTTGACGACAAAGACAATGTCTTCGGCCGCCAGCAGATCGGTTTGATTGTGTCCCAGTGAGCGCAACCATTCGGTGCGGCAACGCTCGAAAAATTTAAGGTAGTTGGCGTAATACACCACGCCACCGGCATCGGTGTCTTCGTAATAGATACGAACCGGGTGATGAAAGACGGTCATGTTACTGCACAGCTTGATCTCGCCACGTGGCAGCGTCAGAGTCGTTATCAGGAGCCTGCAGGCCTAGGTGATGATAGACCCGGTTGGTTGCAATACGACCACGCGGCGTGCGTTGCAGATACCCCTGCTGAATCAGGAAGGGTTCTAGCACATCTTCGATCGTGTCCCGTGCTTCACCAATAGCCGCTGCCAGGTTATCGACACCGACCGGGCCGCCGCCAAACTTTTCGATGACCGCCAGTAGGAGCTTGCGATCCATGAGATCCAGGCCCACCGGGTCGACGTCCAGCATGGCCAGTGCAGCATCCGCTGTGTGGGCGTTGATGCCGTCTTTTTGTTCAGGGGCACGAATTTCGGCGTAGTCGCGAACGCGGCGTAGCAGTCGATTGGCGATACGGGGCGTGCCGCGCGAACGCTTGGCAATTTCCAGGGCGCCATCGTCGGCCAGCGCTAAATCGAGCAGTCGTGCCGAGCGGGCAACAATCTGCTGCAAATCTTCGGCCGCATAAAACTCCAGGCGGGACACAATGCCAAACCGGTCGCGTAGCGGGTTGGTGAGCATACCGGCACGCGTGGTGGCGCCGACCAGCGTAAAGGGCGGTAGATCCAGTTTGACCGAGCGGGCGGCGGGGCCTTCACCGATCATGATGTCAATCTGGTAGTCCTCCAGTGCCGGGTAGAGAATTTCTTCGACCACGGGCGAGAGGCGATGAATTTCATCGATGAACAGCACATCGTGCGGTTCCAGGTTGGTCAGTAGTGCAGCCAGGTCGCCCGGGCGCTCCAATACCGGACCACTGGTCTGGCGTAGATTGACACCCAGTTCGTGCGCAATGATGTGCGCCAGGGTGGTCTTGCCTAGCCCCGGCGGGCCGAACAACAAGACATGGTCCAGCGCATCGCCGCGTTTTTTGGCGGCTTCAATAAAGAGACCCAGCTGGTCACGGACTTTGTGCTGGCCCGTGTAATCGGCCAGGCGCTTGGGGCGCAGCGCGCGCTCTTGCGCCTCTTCCTGGTGGGAGGCACTATTTGGGGTAATCAGCCGATCAACGCCGGCTGCGAAATCGTCGGTCTCAATCACAGGCGTTCCGAATGGGTGATGGTGTTGCGGTGATTTAGCCACTGGTTGGTCATAGCCACCGCCAGTGCCAGCAGTGTTGGGCCGATGAAGATGCCGACGAAACCGAACGCGATAATGCCGCCGAAGGTGCCCAGTGCGATGAGCAGGAAGGGCAGGCTGGCGGTATGGGCGATGAGGACAGGGCGAACGACGTTATCGACGCTGCTGATACCGGCCGCGCCCCAGATCACCATGAAAATTGCCCAGCCAGTGAGGCTCTGATCGTAAAGCCAGTAGGCGGCGCCCAGCCAGATCAGCACCGGGCCGGCGGGCAACATGGAAGTCAGGAAGGTAGCGGCGCCGAGCAAGCCGGCATTGGGCACGCCGGCGATTTTGAAACCGATATACGCCACCAGGCCCTGGGCGGCTGCGGTGCCGAGAATACCGACCATCACACCGAGAATCGTTTTGCCCGCCACGTCAACCATGTGGGTGCCGATATCACCACTTAAGCGGCGCGCCGCGTTGCGTAACCACATGGACCATTGTTGACCGTCACGGTAGGCAAAGAAGGCGATGAAGATCGCCAGCAGAATTTGCAGGACCCCATTGACGACCCCCGAGGCAATGCTGGTGATGAGGCGCTTGGCCGGGTCGTAAATGCGCTGCAGCAATTCCGCGCCGCTACCGGCATCGTTGAGCAGGTGATCCCAGTAAGCCTTGATATGCTCGCCGACCAGCGGTAGCGTCAGCAGCCAGGCGGGCGGTTCGCCAATGCCGCCCTGGAAACGGTCTTTGAGCGTTTCAACCAAAATGGTGGCAGCCTTGGTGACTTGCCCCCCCAGGAAGAACGTCGGAATCAAAATGAGCACGGTCAGCAACAAGGTCATGATGGCCGCAGCCAGTGCCTTGCGATTGCCTAACTGACGCACCAGCCAGGAATAGGGAAGCCAGGTGGCGACGACGATGATGAGCGCCGTTAACAGGGGTGACAGAAACGGGCGCAGCACCCACAGCACGCCCAGGATGAGCAAGGCGACGATCGTGATGCGGGAGATCTGTAATCCGGGGGAATACATGCGCGGGTTCCTCGATCGTTTCGGTTATTTGAGGCCAGACAACTGTTTCAGGGCGAGGCGGATAGCATCGGTCGTGCTAACACCAACCGGCAGCGCTTTGGTGGCGCTTTGCGCTTCGCGGGCATTGTAGCCGAGTGCGACCAGGGCCTCGATCGTGTCCTGTAACGGATCTGCCGCAATCATCTGCCCGGCGGCAACAGCGGTTGCATGGCCCGCCACCAGATCCAGTTTGCCTTTGAGTTCGAGCAGCAGGCGTTCGGCGGTTTTCTTGCCGATACCCGGAATGCGGGTGAAGCAGGCCACATCCTGCCGGGCAATGGCCGCGGCCAGCTCGTCAACATTAAGTCCGGAGAGCACCGCCAGCGCCATGCGGGCACCGACGCCGGAGATCTTGATCAGTTGACGAAAGGCGGTCCGCTCGCTTTCACTGAGAAAGCCATAGAGAAAATGACCGTCTTCGCGTACGGCCATGTGGATGTGCAAGCTGACAGGTGCGTCGAGCGCCGGGAGTTCGCAGAAGGTGTTCATCGAGACATCCACTTCGTAGCCGACGCCTTGCACGTCCACCATAATGGCGGGCGGTTGTTTGGCGATGAGGCGTCCACTCAGGCGGCCAATCATGATGCGGTTCTCCGGTGGGCGGTTGTTGTTTTGCTGAGGGTTGCGCGATTCAGTAACTCGCTGTCAGCCAACGCCAGAAGGCGCCCCCCGCGCTGACGCCGACCCGGCGCGGCCAGTTGGCCTAGCCCTTGCGAGCCATGTGCATGGCAGATGGCGCAGGCCAACGCATCAGCCGCATCGCTACCCGGTTCACCGGGCAAGGTGAGCAGGCGCGTGACCATGTGAGCTACCTGTTGCTTGGCCGCTTTGCCGTGGCCAACAACCGACTGTTTCACCTGTAGGGCGGTGTATTCGCTGACCGGTAGCCCCTGCGCGACCAGTGCCGTAATGGCGGCACCGCGTGCCTGACCCAGTAGCAGGGTGGATTGCGGGTTCACGTTGGAAAAGACCTGTTCCACAGCGGCGATATCGGGTTGGTAGGTGCCAATAATTTCGGTGATGCCTGCGTACAGGGTATGCAGACGTTCGGGTAGGCGCTGGTGGCTGTCAGATTTAATGCAGCCGCTGGCAACGTACCGTAGCTTCTGGCCTTGCATCTCGATCACGCCGAAGCCGGTCATGCGTAGACCCGGGTCAATGCCGAGAATACGCGTGACCTTAGACAAGGATCAGGCCTCGTCAAAAACGGCGCTGGTATAAACCGCCTGAACGTCGTCCAGGGCTTCAATGGCATCCAGCAGCTTTTGCATTTTGACGGCGTCGTCGCCGACCAGCTCGGTTTCGTTGAGTGGGCGCATGGTGACTTCTGCCATTTCTGGTTTGAAACCGGCGGCCGTGAGTGCTTCCTGCACGGTGCCGAAATCAGGCGGTGCACACAGCACTTCCAGCGCGCCATCTTCATGCGTTTGTACGTCTTCGGCACCCGCTTCAATTGCGGTATCCATCAGTTTGGTTTCATCCGTGCCGGGGGCAAACAGGAATTGACCGCAATGCTGGAACTGGAACGCCACACAGCCATCGGTACCCAGATTGCCGCCAAACTTGGAGAAGGCATGGCGCACATCCGCCACCGTGCGGGTTTTGTTATCGGTGAGGCAGTCAACAATCACGGCCGCGCCGTTGGTGCCGTAGCCTTCATAGCGCAGTTCAACGTATTCAACGCCTTCCAGTTCGCCCGTACCTTTTTTGATGGCGCGGTCGATGTTGTCGGCGGGCATGTTGACGCCTTTAGCGCGATCAATGGCCATGCGCAGACGCGGGTTGAAGTTGATATCACCGCCACCCATTTTGGCGGCTACGGTAATTTCCTTGGCCAGACGCGAGAAGACGCGTCCACGTTTTTCATCCTGGCGACCTTTACGGTGCTGGATATTTGCCCACTTTGAATGACCGGCCATGCGTATTCCTGAAAAGCGCGATGTCGTTGATTGCGACGGAGAATAGAAATGCGCCCGCAGAAGCGGGCGCTTTGTACAGCTTTGAATTATACGGCTTTCTTGCCGTTTCCGGCAGAGGGGTGCCGTGTTTTAGCTTGCGTTAGGCGGGTACCAGATACGACCGGAGTGACTTCAGCGCCTTGGCTTCAATCTGGCGCACGCGTTCGGCCGAAATACCATATTTATCAGCCAGATCCTGCAGGGTCGCACCGCTATCATCGGCTAACCAGCGCGATTGCACGATGTGACGACTCCGGTCATCCAGCTGTCCCAGCGCATGCTGTAGGCCAGTCGATTGCAGGTTATCGCGGTCGCGGCCTTCCAGAATCGCTGTTGGCTCCATCGTGTCATCAGCCAGATAGTCGATGGGGGCGTAGCTATCATCATCTGAGACATCGGGGCCCGGATCCAGTGCAATGTCACGGCCAGACAGGCGCATATTCATCTCGCGCACATCGGCTTCTGACACGTTCAGCTGGGTAGCAATGGATTCAGTGGCGGCTTGGTCCAGATGGCTGGCATTGCCCTTCATGCTGCGCAGATTGAAGAACAGCTTGCGTTGCGCTTTGGTCGTAGCAACTTTGACCAGGCGCCAGTTTTTCAGCACATATTCATGAATCTCGGCCTTGATCCAATGCATGGCAAAGGAGACCAGACGCACACCGCGTTCTGGGTCAAAGCGTTTCACCGCCTTCATCAGGCCGATATTGCCTTCCTGGATCAAGTCGGCGTGCGGCAGACCGTAGCCCAGATACTGACGCGCGGTAGATACCACCAGGCGCAGATGGGACACGATCAATTGACGGGCTGCATCCAGGTCGTCTTCGTCGCGCAGACGGCGCGCCAAATTCTGCTCTTCCTGTTCGGTGAGCATGGGATATTGCTGAACGGCACGGATGTAGGCGTCCAGATTGCCCACCGGCGATGGCATCGCGGTCAAGGCGTTAGTTTTAGGGTTGCTGGCGTGACTTAGGGTCATAGCAGTCGATGTCATAGGAATCCTCTCGTTATTATCGTTGTTTTGGCACTCAAAGCAATAGAGTGCTAAAAACGAGAAAAGTTCCCGGAAATCCTGACTATTTTTAAGGGATAACGATCAGGAAGCCAAAGGTCAGAAAAAGCACAAGCAAAACAGTGCCTTGCATGAGGTTGGTGCGTTCAGTCGCCAGGGCGATATTGGCCACCCAGAGCGTCGACAGCAGCATAATCATTTCGTTGGGGCTGAGTCCCAGAATGAGCGTGTGGCCCATGAGCGTGGCTGCCAGCAAGATGGCGGGGACGCTTAATGACAGGGTTGCCAGGCCGCTGCCGAGCGCAATGTTGACCGAGCGTTGCAGGCGGTTGTGAATGGCCGCGTTGGCGGAAGCCAGGATCTCCGGGGCCAGAATCAACATGGCCACACACAGGCCTCCCAATGCATCCGGGAGCTGTTTAGCTTCGAGCTGCTCATCAATCAGGACAGCGAGCTCTTCTGCCAGAAAGACCACCAGCACCAGATTGGCAATCAGCCAGCCAACGCTGGACAGTAGCTCGCGCCGGGTATGCGGGCGGGTGTGTTTGCGGGGCGCTGGCTCTGCCCCTAATAACAGGGGCTCGGCCTTGGATCGATCCTTGAAAAGCTGTCGGTGTCGTTGTGTCTGGATGAACAGAAAAATGGCATAAAGCACCAGCGATACAATCGCAATAAAGACTTCTTGCGCTAAAGCCAAGGTGGGGCCGATGGTGCTATCTGTGAAGTTGGGGAGCACCAACACCAGAATCGAGAGCGGTACGATCAGCCCCAGATAGGTGAGCGCGCCCTCCGTGTTAACGGTCTGCTGATGGTGCACAAACGCGCCGATGAACATGGATAGCCCCAGCATCAGACCCACCGTGATCATCACGGTTGCGGCAATGGTGTCGCGCACGAAGGTGGGGTTGTTTTCGTTGTGGCTCAGCACGGTGATCATGATGGCGACTTCGATGATCGTCGCCGACAGGGTCAGAATCAGGGTGCCGTAAGGCTCTCCCAGCATCTCGGCCAGCTCATCGGCGTGATGGGTCACCCGAAAGATCGCTGAGAGCGTGATCAGAAACAGCCCGGAGGTAATCCATCCTTCATAAGGCCAGTCGTTGACGGGAACGGGAATCGACAGAATGCAGGCCGCTGTGGCCAGGCAAAGAAAGAACGGCCATTCTTTCCGGAAGATTGTCGACATGGCGGCGAGGCTTATCCGACTAAAGCTTCGGCGAAAGCGCGGGCGCTAAAAGGCTGCAAGTCTTCGATTTGTTCGCCTACCCCGATGTAACGCACGGGTTTGGGACACTGCTTGGCAATCGCGGCAAGAACGCCGCCTTTGGCGGAACCATCCAGTTTGGTGATGACCAGGCCAGTAACGCCGATGGCCTTGTCGAAAGCTTTGACCTGACCGATGGCGTTTTGCCCAATCGTGCCGTCAAGCACCAGCAAGACTTCATGCGGTGCAGTGGCTTCGGCTTTGGTAATGACCCGGCGGATCTTGGCGATTTCGTCCATCAGATGCATCTGGGTTGGTAAGCGGCCGGCAGTATCGGCCAGCACCACATCAATCCCCCGGGCTTTAGCGGCATGTACCGCATCAAAAATAACGGCCGACGGGTCGCCGCCTTCCTGGGCAATCACGGTGACATTATTGCGCGCACCCCAGGCCTGCAGTTGCTCCCGTGCCGCGGCCCGGAAGGTATCGCCTGCGGCAAGCAGCACGGAGTGGCCGGCTGCTTGGAAGTGATGCGCCAGCTTGCCCAGCGTGGTCGTTTTGCCCGCCCCATTGATGCCGGCCACCATAATCACAAAGGGCGAGTCGGCAGGTGGGTTGATCTGTAGTGGGGCTTCCAGCGGTTGGAGTAAATCAGCCAGACAATCGACCATCGCCGATTGAATGGCCTCGGGGGTTTGCAGCTTTTGTTTGCGGGCGCGCTGGCGAAGGTCTTCAATGAGGATAATCGTGGCTTCAACGCCCACATCGGCCGAAAGCAGCAGGGCTTCGAGCTCTTCCAGGAGCTCGTCATCCACCTGACCCCGGGCAAACAGGCTGCGGACCGAGCCGCCTATCTGCTGCCGGGTCTTGGTGAGTCCGGCAAAAAGACGTTCGCGCCAGGAGCGGCGTGGCTGGTTATCAGTAGCGTCAGACATGGTGGCAGGGGTATCCTTGGTAATCTCTTGATTCTAGCCTAGACAGATTACCTTATGCGACTGCGAATTGCCCTCGGGCTTCTTTCCCTGTTGTCTCTACTGCTGACACCCCCGCTGGCGGTGGCGGCGCCCGTCATGGATAACACCTTTGAAACCACGCTGGCTAATGGCATGCGGGTTGTGGTGCGCGAAGATCACCGTGCGCCGACGGCTGTACAAATGGTTTGGTATCGCGTCGGCAGTATTGACGAACATGATGGCGTGACTGGCGTGGCGCACGTGACCGAGCACATGATGTTTAAAGGGACACCCCGTGTGGGGCCCGGCGAATTTAACCGCCGCGTGGCGTCGGTAGGTGGGCGTGACAATGCCTTTACCAGTACGGATTACACCGCCTACTTTCAGCAGGTGCCGGCCAGCCAGTTGAAGGCTGTTATGGTCCTGGAAGCTGATCGGATGCGCCACCTGACGCTGGAACCGATCGGTTACAGCAAGGAAATTCAGGTGATCATGGAAGAGCGCCGGATGCGCACCGACGATCAGTCCAGTGCCCGCGTCCACGAAGCCATGAATGCCGTGGCCTGGCAGGCGCACCCGTACCGTCGGCCGGTGATTGGGTGGATGAGCGATCTGGAACAGATGACGGTGGCTGATGTGCGGGATTGGTATCGCCGTTGGTATGTGCCTAACAATGCCACGCTGGTGGTGGTGGGGGATGTGAATCACCAGCAGGTCTTTGGCTGGGCGAAGCAGACTTATGGGGCGATTCCGGCGCGGGCGTTGCCGGCGCGCAAACAGTACGAGGAGCCCGTGCAGACCGGACAACGGCAACTGGAAGTCAAGGCACCCGCCGATTTACCATTGCTGGTCATGGGCTGGAAAGCGCCACGGTTGAATGATCCGCGCAAAGACATGGACCCTTATGCGCTGGAGATGTTGGCGCAGATTCTGGATGGCCATGACGCTGCCCGCTTGCCAACAGCATTGGTGCGGGAGCAGCAGGTTGCCGTGTCCATTGACACCAGTTACGACAGCACCAATCGCGGGCCGTCTATGTTTATGGTGCAGGCATCGCCGCGTCCGGGGCATACCGTTGAGCAGCTGGAACAGTCGATTCGTGGGGCGCTCGCCGAGGTCGCCAACAAGGGGGTGACCGATCAAGAGCTGGCGCGGGCACGGAGCCAGTTACGGGCTTCCGAGGTCTATAAAAAAGACTCGGTGATGGGGCAGGCGATGGAGATTGGTATGTTGGAAACGCTGGGCTATGGCTGGCAGAGCAGCCCCCTAATGCTGGAGAAATTGAACCAGGTCACCGCCGCCGATGTGCAACGGGTGGCGCAAAGCTATTTTAAGGATGATCAACTCACCATCGCACGTTTGGTGCCGCAACCGCTGGATGCAGCGGCGCTAGCGGCCCGCGCCAAACGTGCCGAAGCCGTTCAGGCCGGAGGGCGTCACTAATGACTAGGACGAACCAGTGGTTAACGTGGCCTATCGTACTGGCGGCCGCCTTATTGAGTGCTCAAGTCCTCGCTGCCCCGGTGCAGTCTTGGACAACACCGCAAGGGACACGGGTTTACTTCATTGAAACCCATGCGTTGCCTATCGTCGATGTGCAGATCAGTTTTCTGGCGGGCGCCGCGTTTGATCCGCCCGCACTGACCGGAGTGGCGTCAATGACGGCCAGTCTGCTCGATCAGGGGGCGGGTGAACGTAACGAAAAAGAAGTAGCTGAAACCTTAGCCGATATCGGTGCGCAAATGTCTTCAGGGGCCGGCATGGATAGCGCTTCAGTCAGCCTGCGGACCTTGTCCGATCCAGAGCGCCGCGCAACCGCTGTGGCGCTGATGGTGGACGCGCTGACGCGTCCACATTTTGACGGCGCGGTGTTCAAGCGTGATCAGGCGCGTAGCGTTGCTGGTTTGAAGGAAGCGTTGACGAAGCCGCAGGTCTTGTCGCAGCGTGCTTATATGGCAGCGATCTATCCAGACCATCCCTATGGCCGTCTGACAACACCGGAATCGCTTGCCCAGATGAATCGTTCTGACGTGGAACGTTTCTGGCGGCAGCATTACAGTGCAGCCCGCGCCAGCGTGGCTTTGGTTGGCGACCTCACCCGAGCAGAAGCCGAAGCCTTGGCGATTCGTCTGACTGAAGCGTTACCGGCGGATCAGGCCGATGTGCCCCGCACGTTACCCAAGCCAGCGCCTACCGTTGCCAAAACGGTGCGGGTGGATCATCCGGCCTCGCAGGCGCATTTGTTAGTGGGCATGCCCTCAGTGGCGCGCGATGACGCGGAGCAGATCGCGCTACAGGTAGGTAATTACACGTTGGGTGGGGGCGGTTTCGTGTCGTTGCTGACCAAGTCCGTGCGTGAAGACCGCGGTTACGCCTACAGTGTGTACAGCTATTTCGACCCCAAGCTGGTTGAAGGCCCATTCACGATTGGTTTGGAGACGAAACGATCTCAAGCCGACGATGCACTCAAGGTGGTTAATACGGTGCTGGGTGATTTCTTGCAGCGCGGGCCAACGGCCGCACAGCTAAAAGCCGCTCAGGATAATATTGCTGGCGGCTTTGCCTTGCGCATTGATTCCAATAGCAAGCTGGCGGCGAACCTCGGGGTGATGGCGTTTTACGGATTGCCAACTGACTGGCTGGAAAAATACCCGGAACGAGTACGTGCGTTAACCCCAGAAGCTATTCGCGAGGCCTTCCAGAAACACGTGAAACCCGAACAGCTGGTTACGGTGCGCACAGCGGCAGACTAAGCATGGCCAAGTCTGTAGTCTCAACGCGCCCGAACCAGGTGCGCATCATCGGTGGCAAGCATCGTGGCCGAAAATTGCCGGTTGCCGATGCACCAGGGTTACGGCCAACGCCGGATCGGGTGCGGGAGACTTTGTTTAACTGGCTGGGCCAGAATCTGTCGGGTTGGCATTGCTTGGATCTCTTTGCCGGATCGGGCGCGCTGGGTTTTGAAGCGGCTTCACGTGGTGCCGCATCCGTTGTGCTGGTCGAGCAGGCACCCGCCGTTGCGCGGATTTTGCAAACGGCCGCCGCGGCGCTCAAGGAGCCGGCGCTCAGCCTGGTCTGCACGGATGCGCTGGCGTACCTCAAAAAACCGGACATTCATCCGCTGGATCTTGTTTTTGTAGACCCGCCCTATGGACAGGGTTGGCTGGATCGGATCATCATGCCGTTGTTGCCGCATCTGGCCGAAGATGCTCGGCTATATGTCGAGGCAGAGTTGGCTTTGCCCGATGCGCTGGCACCGGGGCTTACGTGTTTAAAACGCGGGCAGGCTGGCCAAGTGCATTATCATCTTTACTCTTTCGAGACTTCTACCGGATCTGCCTGACATGCTGAAACGTGAAATCGCTATTTACCCGGGCACTTTCGATCCGCTGACCTGTGGTCACGAAGATCTCGTGCGCCGTGCCGCCGGGCTGTTCGACGAAGTGGTGCTGGCCATTGCCGAAAGCCGTTCGAAGTCGCCGGTGTTCAGTCTGCAAGAGCGAATTGATATGGCGAAGGTGGCCTTGGCGCCGTTGGAGAACGTTCGTGTGGTCGGGTTTGATGGGCTGCTGATGGATTTTGTGCATGAACAGAATGCCAAAGTGATGATTCGCGG
>JACCDZ010785306.1_pt1 | contig 17408 bp, 13 predicted proteins | sample 7449551 | NCBI WGS metagenome assembly JACCDZ01 (sample SAMN15323452, study PRJNA562643) | freshwater metagenome | isolation source: river surface water | place: USA:Blue River Watershed | collected 2017-08-18 | reverse complement strand
GCCGCGAACTCTTGAGGTTCGCGGCTGAAGCCGCTCCTACAGAAACAGCGACTGGGGTAGAATGTCCGCCCTTTTTCGCCCGCCCGAGCGCCGCCCGCCCGTGTCAGCCCAGCTTCGTATCAGCGAAATCTTCCACTCCCTGCAAGGCGAGGCCCGCAGCGTCGGCCGCCCCACGGTATTCGTGCGCCTGACCGGCTGTCCCCTGCGCTGCACCTGGTGCGATACGCCCTATTCCTTTAGCGGTGGCCAGCTCATGGCTCTGGATGCCGTGCTGGACAGCGTGCGGGAGTATGGCGCCCGTCATGTCTGTGTCACCGGTGGCGAGCCGCTGGCACAGCCGGAATGCCTAGAACTGCTGCAACGGCTTTGTGATGAAGGCTATGAGGTCTCACTGGAAACCAGCGGTGCGCTGGATATCAGCAAGACGGATATACGCGTCAGTCGCGTCATGGACCTGAAAGCGCCCGACTCGGGCGAGTCGCATCGCAACCGTTATGAAAACATTGCCGCCCTCACCCTGAACGATCAGGTGAAATTCGTCATCGCCTCACGTCGTGATTACGACTGGTCGCGCTTCAAGTGCGATGAATTTGCCCTCACGGAAAAAGCGGGCGAAGTGCTGTTCTCGCCCGTACATGGCGAGATGAATCCGCGCACACTGGCCGAATGGATACTGGCCGACAAATTGAACGTGCGCATGCAGGTACAGTTGCATAAATATCTCTGGAACAACGAGCCGGGACACTAAGCCATGAAAAAGGCCGTGATTCTCCTCTCCGGTGGACTCGACTCCGCCACCTGTGTCGCTATCGCAAAAAGCCAGGGCTTCGAGGTCATCGCCCTCAGCTTTGATTACGGCCAACGCCATAATGCCGAACTGGCCGCCGCTCGCCGTGTCGCTGAAGCCTTTGGCGTGACAGATCATCGTGTGCTGCGTCTGGATCTGGGCACCATCGGGGGTTCCGCACTGACCGACACCTCGATTGCCGTGCCCACGCAAGACCATGATGGAGAAACCGCCGGCATTCCCGTCACCTATGTACCAGCCCGCAATACTGTCTTTCTGTCTTTCGCCCTGGGCCTGGCCGAAGTAGTGGAGGCCGATGATATTTTCATCGGCGTGAATGCGGTGGATTATTCCGGCTACCCGGACTGCCGCCCGGAATTCATTGCCGCTTTTGAACAGGTGGCCAATCTCGCCACCAAGGCCGGCGTGGAAGGACACCGGATGCACATACACACGCCGCTGATTGCCCTCTCCAAGGCCGACATCATACGCACCGGCCTCACACTGGGCGTCGATTACGGCCTGACCGTCTCCTGCTATCAGGCCGATATCGATGGACGTGCCTGCGGCGTCTGCGACTCCTGCCGCCTGCGCCGCAAAGGATTTGCAGATGCCGGCGTGGCCGATCCCACCCGCTATCAATAATCACCGGGCGCACCCACGCAGAACGACTGACTCCGGTCATTTTCCGGTGATAGACTCGGAGCCGTTTCACACCCAGGCCGTCATGCCCAAGCAACTGTCTTCTCAGGACCCGCTTTTTTTCAGGAACCGCCCATGGAGCACTTCCTCGTAATTTCCGCCCTCGGCGCCGACCGTACCGGCATCGTTGACGAACTAGCCCGCGCTGCCTCGGAAAACCGTTGCAATATCGCTGACTCGCGCATGATCGTGATGGGCCAGGAATTCGCCCTCATCATGATGCTGTCCGGCACCTGGGATGCCATCGCCAAGCTGGAGGCGCAACTGCCCAATCTCGGCAAGCGTCTCAATCTCGTCATCACCTCCAAGCGCACCGAGCCCCGCACAGTGCAGGCCGAAGCCATGCCGTATAACGTGCATGTCATCGCGCTGGACAATCCCGGCATCGTGCACGAAATCGCCAACTTCTTTGCCGTGCAGAGCATCAATATCGAAGCCATGGAAACCAGCACCTATGCAGCACCGCATACGGGCTCGCCCATGTTCGCGCTTTCCATGACCGTGAATATCCCGGCGCGCGTGCATCTGGCCACACTGCGCGAGAACTTCATGCTCTTCTGCGATGACCGCAATCTCGATGCCATCATAGAGCCGTTCAAGAATTGAAGCGGTCCACGCTGTAGCTTCATGAAAAAAAGCCGGCTCATGCCGGCTTTGTACTCTTGGCTTGATGCTGACGATTCGCTAGCGTCGGGTCTTGTCTTTTTCCTCGTCCGATAAGGAAGCCCCATGACGATAGCGATTGGTGATGCCGTTCCCGATTTCCGCCTGCCTGCCACCAGTAACAAGGAAGTGGTGCTATCTGCTCTCAAGGGTTGGCATGTGCTGCTGTATTTCTACCCCAAGGACTCCACACCCGGCTGCACACTGGAGGGCCAACAGTTCCGCGACATGAGCGAGGACTTCAAAGCGGCCAAATGCATGATACTGGGCGTGTCCCGCGACAGCCTGAAATCCCATGAGAAGTTCAAGGAAGCCCAGTGCTTTCCATTTGAACTCATCAGTGACGAAAACGAAGAACTGTGCAAACTCTTCGATGTCATCAAAATGAAGAATATGTATGGCAAGCAGGTGCTGGGCGTGGAACGCAGCACTTTTCTTATCGACAAGAAAGGCGTGCTGCGCAATGAGTGGCGCAAGGTGAAAGTGGATGGCCATGCCGAGGCCGTGTTGTTTGCGGTACAACAGCTGAACAAATGACTCGGCATGAGCCATAAAGCACATAGCGGCTAAAGCCCCTCCTACAAAAAATGTTTCATGCCTGTAGCAGAGGCCTTAGCCGCGATACTTGTGCTGTTCACGCCTTGCGGATACGGAAAAAGAACTCCTTCTCGCCTTCGCGCATTTCCAGCAGCACATGAGCGCCCTGACGCAGAAAAGCCTGGAAATCACGTACCGAGCCCGGATCGGTGGTCAGCACCTCGATCGACTCCGATGACGCCATGCCGTGCAGGGCCTGCTTGAGCTTGAGCAAGGGCATGGGACAACGCAGGCCGCGGGCATCCAGTTGACGGGGCGTTTCAGACATTTGCAAATTCACCACAGGCAAGAGATGCGGGAACAGAAGGCTTGCGCCAGAATAGCCCGACATCATAACGCCCAGCCCTCCTGATGAAACGCCTGTTTCCCTTTTTCCTGCTGCTCATGACAACAGCCGCCACCCTGCCCAGTCAGGCGGGACAAGGCAGCAGTGATCTGCCGGATCTGGGCGACGAAGCCTCCAGCGTCATCAGCCCCGAACAGGAATACCGCTTGGGTCGCACCTGGCTGCGTCATCTGCGCGGCTCCACACCCGCCGTCAGCGACCCTGTAGTGCAGGATTATCTGGAGCATCTCTGCTATCGCCTGGCCTTTCACAGCCCGCTGCAGAATCCGGACCTGAGCCTCATCGTCATACCCGACAAATCCATTAATGCGTTTGCCGTGCCGGGTGGCGTGGTGGGCATCAATGTCGGCCTGCTGCTCAATGCAGAAACCGAGGCAGAAGCCGCCGGCGTGGTCGGCCATGAACTCGGCCATCTCAGCCAGCGTCACTTTGCACGCCAGCTGGCCGCGCAAAAGCAGAGCCAATGGGTGTATCTGGCCAGTATGCTGGGCACCATTGCGCTAGCCGCCGCTGGCAGTGGCGAAGGTGCTTTCGCCCTCGGCATGGGCGCACAAGCCGCCCTGATAGACAAGCAATTGAGCTATAGCCGTCAGTACGAACAGGAAGCCGACCGCATCGGTATGCAGACCTTGGTGAATTCCGGCATGGACCCGCATGCCATGCCCATATTTTTCCAGCGCTTGCAGCGACAATCACGCATGGTGGGCAATATTCCGGAATTCGTGCTCACCCACCCGCTCACCGAATCGCGTATTGCCGACACCATGGCACGCGCCAACCAGTATCCGAAAAAACTGCCGCAGGACTCCCTGGATTACCAACTGGTCCGCGTACGCCTTCAGGCCAACTACATGGCTGACAGCAACCGTGCAGCGGCACTCTTCCAGCAACAGCTCAATGAGCTGGATACCACCACCGACCGAGCCCGCGTCAACCGTCTGGGTCTTGTCCTGGCACTGAACCGCGACCGCCAGTACGACAAGGCGCGGGAGGCACTGGCACCGCTGCTGCAGGAAAATTCTCTGCGCGTGGATTACATTGCCGCGGCGGCCGACATAGAGTTGGCCGCACGCCAGTACGATGCGGCCAGCAAGCTGCTGGCGCCGGCGCTCGCGCTGAACCCCGACAGCTATCCCCTGCTGGTGTATTACGCCCGCGCCCAGATCGCCGCCAATCATCCCGAGCAGGTGATTGAGCGTCTGGAGGCGGCGGCACGTGAACGCAGCGATGACCCACAACTCTGGCGCCTGCTGGTGGATGCTTATACCGCCAGCAAGAACACCTTGGGCATTCATCGCAGTCGCGCTGAAGTCTACTTCCTGCATGGCGACGAAAACCGTGCACTGGAGCAGTTGCAAATGGCCGCCAAGAGTGTGCGCGACAATTACCCGCTGACCGCCAAGATCCAGAAGCGCATGCGCGAGATGCAGCAGGCCAAGTCCGACATGAAGGGCTGACAGCTTCGCCCTGAAAAAATTCCCCTCTTGTCGCCAGTGCTCACCGCAAACCGGTTTTGTGGATGACAGCGCTGCGGTCAAAACGCACTATAAGGCCGCCCGCGAAAACGGCGGCCCCAGATACCGCTTCTGTTTGCAACAGGAATTAGCGTGAAATCCCGACTGCTGTCTCCCGGCAGCTGGCTGCTGATAGCCTTGCTGTTCCTTGCCCTGCTCATCTCGCTGATGATGGCAGTCGTTCTGCGCCAGCCCACGCTCGGCCTTGCCCTGAAGGCGGATACCGTCTCCGGCCAGTTGCAGATCATCGGCGTTCGCGGTCCAGCGGCTGCACTGACCCTGCCGGCCAGTCTTCATGCCCTGCGCCGCGAAGGCCGTGCCGATCTTGCGCTTACCGCCCGTGATCTCGTTGAGGAGCCGGATACGCTGCAAAGCTATGCAGAAATCCGTGACTTCCTGAACCGTCAGGCCCTCATACAAAGCTGGCTGGACGGCTCGCCATTACAGTTGGTATTGCACACGCCACAAGGCGAAGTCGTGACAGCCGCCTTGCAGCCGGAAGCACAGCGCTCTGCTACCAGCCTGCCACTCGCCTTCTGGATACAGTTGCTGGCCGGTGCCGGAGGCTTCCTGATCGGCACCTGGGTACTGGTACTGCGCCCAAACGACATCGCTGCACGCTGCTTTGCCCTCTCCGGCACCGGTCTCATGCTGTCCGCTTTCGCCGCCGCCGTGTACTCGGTACGCGAGCTCAGTGTCCCCGCCGACCTCTTCCGCGGCCTCATGATCATCAATCACCTTGGCGCCGGCCTTTTCGGCTGCGCCCTGGTCGCCCTCTTCCTGCTTTTCCCGAAGCGACTGCTGAGCCCGGTCTGGCTCTGGCTGCTGCCGGCCATCTTCCTGTCCTGGTGGCTGCTGGACAGCCTTCAGCTTCTGCCCGACCCGGCCACGGGCATGTATATCCCCGCCATGCTGCAGACCCTGGCCATACTGCTACTCATCCTTGTGCAATGGTGGCGTAACCGCGGCCAGCCGCTGGCGCTGGCCTCACTGCGCTGGCTCGGCCTCTCCAGTCTGCTCAGCGTCGGTCTTTTTGTCTTGGTCGTGGCACTGCCCGCCCTGCTGAACCAGCCGCCCCTGATGGCACAGGGGCATGCTTTTGGTCTTTTCCTGATTGTGTATGCCGGCCTTGCTCTCGGGCTGCGTCATTACCGACTGTTTGACCTGGATCGATGGGCTTTCCACCTGCTGCTCTGGCTGAGCACGGTGGCAGCGCTGCTCATTCTGGATCTCGCCCTCATCCTCTTGCTGCGCATGGACCAGGCTTTATCCCTGGCCTTGTCACTGCTCGTCTTCAGCGTGCTCTGGATTCCCTTGCGCAATATGCTGATGTCACATCTTCTGCGCCGCCAAACCGGGCCCGGCAAGATGGAGGTCTTCCGACGAGTGCTGGATATTTCACTGGCCAGCACAGCCCAGGAAAAACTCTTGCGGCACCGCAAGCTCATCGTCGAGCTTTTCCAACCCCTGAAAATGGATGTCGTGCCGGAGATGGCAAGGCCGGAGATTGCCGACAACGGCCTTGCCCTGTTGCTACCGGGTGTCGCTGAAATACCCGCACTGAAAATTGCTTATGCACACAGTGGCCAGCGTCTGTTCACTCCGCAGGATCTGGCCCTCGTCACGGAAATGCAGGAGATGCTGCGCCATGCCGACGCCAGCCGTGATGCCTACAACCAGGGTGCGCGTGAAGAACGGCGCCGTATCGCCCGCGACTTGCACGATGATATCGGCTCACGGCTGCTCACCGGACTGCATCAGGCCGGTATCGCGGAAACACGGCAGACCATACAGCAGGCCATCACGGAAATGCGCACCATCATCAACGGGCTTACCGGCACGCAAATGCAGCTGGATGTCATGCTGGCCGAGTTGCGTCATGAAACCTCACTGCGCCTGGAAGCCGCCGGCATCAGCCTCGAGTGGCCTCTATTGCACGAGGCTGACAACACCCTGCTGCCCTATCGCGTCTACCGCAATTACTGCTCAGTGCTACGCGAGCTCATCAGCAATATCCTGCGCCATGCAGGCGCCAGCGCTGTGCGTGTCGAAATACGTCTGGAAAACGGCACGCTGCACACGCAACTGAGCGACAACGGCATCGGCATGCCGGAAGCCAAGCCGGATGGCCGACATGGGCTTGCCAACTTGCAAGGCCGCATTGATGACATGCAGGGCCGGCTCAGCATTCATGACGCCGCGCCCGGCACACGCATGGAAATTCTTGTACCACTCGCGGCAGTGCCGGCCAGTGCCGGCTACGAGGCCTCATGAATCACGATCAAGCTGCCCATGCCCTGATTCTGGAAGACAAGCCTGACGTGAATGCCTGGTTGTGCACTCTCGTGCAAAAAGCGTTTCCGCACTATACCGCCGTGGCCGCCCACAGCCTGAAATCGGCACGCATGAAGCTGGGAGAGCAGCAGCATTTCCGTCTTGCACTGATTGACCTTGGACTGCCGGACGGCTCCGGCATCGAGCTGATTCGTGAACTTCATGCCAAGCGCCCGGAAATCGCCCTGATTGTCACCACCGTGCATGGCGATGACGACAACCTGTTTGGTGCGATTGCCGCCGGTGCCCAAGGCTATCTTTTGAAAGAACAGCCCGAAGCGCTATTTCTGCTGCAGCTAAGACAATTCGAACAAGGACAGCCACCGCTCTCACCCAGCATTGCCCGCCGCATGATGGAATATTTCCGCACACAGAAAAGCACACCCGCAGCTGCCGGCAGCCATGAAGATGATATCCGCCTGACACCGCGTGAAACCGATGTGCTGGCCGGCATAGGTCGCGGCTTGCGCGTTAGTGAAGTGGCCAAACAACTCGGACTGGCCGACAGCACCGTTGCCAGCTACATCAAGAGCATCTATTTCAAGCTCAATATCAGCTCGCGTGCCGAAGCTGCACTGGAAGCCGCTCGCCGCGGCCTGACCTGAGCTGCCTCTTGTTGCATCATCATGAACGGCGGATACGGCAGCTCAAATAAAGCCATCCCCCCTGAATCAGGGGTAACAAGTGCAGCAACTCCCTTATTAGAATTCCCGGAGCCTACGAACCGGCAAGCCGGTTCGTGCTTTTTCAGTGCAGCCCGCCGCGCACATCACTGCATCTAGTCTGGGAAGCCTGTCACGATCGGAACTCAACAAGGAGTCGCTCCATGTTTGCCACGAAAAAGAAACCCGCACTCTTGCTGGCCTCGGCCAGTGCCATGCTTCTGGTCGGCTGTGCATCCGCACCAAAGGCACCGGTCTTTGACACCAACGCCAGCGCACAAGCTCAAGCAGCCAACTTCATTGCCGACAATGGCAAAACCAAATATCTGAAAGACGTTAAAAAAGTGGCGGTGCTAGGCTGCAATGTCCTGTTTGCAGAAACCTCCAGTGCCAGCGCAGGCACTGAAGGCGGGCTTTTCAGCACCGCCGGCGGCGTGTCACGCGCCGAAGCCAAAGTCACGGTGCTCTACACCATGGCCGGCATTTCAGATGCCGACATGCAGCGCATGACCAACAGCATCTGCAAGGATGCCGAAGATCGTCTGAAAAATGCCGGCATGGAAGTCACACCCACCAGCGAGCTCATGAAGAACGAAGCTTTCCAGCAATTGCTGTCTGCCGGCAAGACCAGCCCCTTCAATTTCAAGTCCCCCGCCAAGGGCAGCAAAACCACCTACAAGATTTTCGCCCCCAGCGGCTACACCGTGTATGACATGCGTTATCTCGGTGCCCTGGGAGGTTTCGGTCAAGCCTTCAAGGCAGCGGGCGGAAATTCGGCTGCCCAGCTGGAAACCCGTGTAATGAAGCAGCTGGATGTGTCTGCCGTCACCATCAATATCATGATTGATTTTGCCCAGCTTGAGGGCGATGGCACCAAGGCTGCGCTGGGCGGCTTAGCCAGCAAGAACAGCGCAAACGTACAACATGGCGTGAGCCTGGGCATAACCGGACTGGTCGATGTCAAACCCAATAGCGAACTCAAATGCTGGAAACGTTTTGGCAAGGATGAATGCATGCTGAATGTGGCACCGCCACCCACCTTCAACAGCAAGACCGCCATCACCACTAATGAGCAGTTCTATAAAGCGGTCGTGGATGCCACCACGGCAGGAGACAAGGCCGCAGGCGCATTTACCAAGGGCCTGTCCATGCTCGCAGCTGCTGGTGGTGTCAGCGGCACATCCAGCGTCGACATCAGCCGCTATCGCGTTGAAGTAGAGCCCGCGCAGTTTGAAAAAGTCAGCCGCAAAAGCGTTGATGGTTTCATGGACATGGTGTTCTACTCAGCCAAATCCAGCATCAAGTAAACCGCGCAATACGCGCAAAAAGGCAGCCTTCATGGCTGCCTTTTTTTTTGAAAAACGGCAGCTCACTCAATATAAAAACAAGATGGATGGAAAAATTTTACGCACGAATAACAGCGCAACCCCCTCGTTCACGGGTAACACACCATTTACAGCTCAAGCACACTCTGGGGCTATTGACTACAGGAGAGCTTTCCATGCCTCGTTTTTCACCTGTGCTGCGCCTCGGCAGCACACTGGTTCTGGCCAGCCTGATCAGCGCCTGTGGCAGTGATGACACCAACAATCCGGCCAGCAGCACGCCAGCAGCAACACTCACCGGGACAGTGGCCGTCGGCGCTCCCGTATCCGGCGCCTCCATTAATGCCAAGTGCGCGATCGGCTCCTTCTCTGCCACCAGCAATGCCAACGGCAACTATGGACTCGTGATCCCCTCTGCCAATTTCCCCTGCGCCCTGCGCTCTTCTGGCGGAACTGCTGCTGGCAGATCCGTACTCACCCTGCATTCTTTTGCGCGTAATACCGGCACCGCCAATGTTACGCCACTGACCGATCTGGCACTGGCACTGCAGGTCAACACCAGCGCCGGCAAGACCTTGGCAGACTGGTTTGCCAACCCTGACAATCTGGCGGCAATCAGTAGCGCTCTCACCGATGCCGCTGATGATCTGCGTGCTGCCCTGATCGCCGCCGGTTATACCGTGCCCGCCACATGGACGGCCGGTAGCACGACGCCCTTCAGCAGCACCTTCACGCCCAATCCCGCCAGCGATGCTTATGACCAGTTGCTGGAGGCCATTGCCGATGCGCTTGAAAATTCCACCAGCTACGCCGACTACAATGCCCTGCTCACGGCCTTTGTTGCCGGCAGTGCCTTGCCCGATGCCCCCGAGGAAGAGCCTCAAGCACCTGCCAATCTCGCCATACTCACGGCCTACGCTGGCACGTATACCGTCACCGGCGGTGGCAGCGGCGATCCCGGTTACTGCGCTACTTGCGGCTCAGGCAACCGCAATCATCTCAGCGGGATAGTCACCATCAGTGCCAATGGCGATATCAACTTCGATACCGGCATTAGCTTCACTTCCACACAGATAAAGTCCATTACCGACTACCGTACAACTGATACGGACAAACACATTGCCATTAACTTTGGCAGCAGCGATACCGATGAGCGCATACGTCTTTATTTCAAGACCAGTGGCACGGCAGCGGCCGATATCGTGGAAATCATTCATGACAACGGCTCAGGCAGAACGACCAGAGCATTGATTGGCAATGAGGAAGAGGAAACCGCCATATGCTCCGGAAAAACCAAAACCGTCTTTGCGGCTGTTTCCGGCACTTATCGTCTGATGGCGAAATACGCCTACAGCAACACGCCAGATTCTGGCCGCTATACGAACCGGAATTACTACGATCTCACCGTCGATAGCAGCAACTGCAGTATTGCAGTCTCAACTGATGACGGCATCAAGACTTACAACGTGGAAGATACACCTCCCCAGATCACGTCCAACTCAGGAGGAACAGACATACGCCTGGAAAAAGCTCCGGGAGATGCCCTGTTTTTCAGCTACGCCAATGGCGACAAGAAAATTTTCGTCGGTCATCTTTATCAGGACAGCACTTATTACTGGGGACTTTACGGTGTCGATTCTGCACGCTGCCCCATCATCGCGAACACCACGGCCACACCGCCCGCCATGGACAATGGTCCCTATGTGATTGCCTATGCAGGCAACAAGAATCTGGGCATAGACCAGCGCAGCAATGTCACTGCCAGCTTCTCGGAAAATGGGGGCTTACAGGGCTATCGTGCCAGCGCCAATGAGAACTGGAATCGTGGCTGCACGACCAATAACAATGCAGTGGGCGATGCTGTCATTCGCATAGGAAAATGGCACACAGGCAATACCAGTCCCGGCTATTACGAAAAATTCGAAGGCTTCAAATTCACCGCTTATGAAGGCTTTCACTATGCCATTGCGCAGGCCGTGAGCAACAAACCCACCACGGGCAGCAAGCTTTATACGCTACCATCAGGCTGGAAATCGGAGTTCACCACCAGCTCTATCACGATGGGCGGGAGCATCAGTTGTAATGGCAGCGATGGATCCTGCGTCAGCGTCAATTTCGCCACGGGCAAGGCCAGTGTCAATCTGACGGTGAGCGACAACACAGGCGGCAGTCTTACCTTCAACAGCAGCAACCTGGATATCAGTACAGAGGGCCTGATCGATGTCTCCATCAATGGCGCTTTGCCCACTGGCGCACTGCGTCTGATGCTGGGCGGCAATGGCGCCAGCCATATGGCGGCCAGCTTCACTGTAAACAAGCCTGCCGGCGCAGCCAGCATCCCCATATTCGGCAGCTTCGGCCTGAAGGAGCAGCCGCAACCCTGATGCAGGAAAGCATGAAAAAGCCCCGGCATGCCGGGGCTTTTTCATGTTCGAATCAACAATCAGGAAGACAAAGCAGCGCGCACATCAACCGGAATGGCCAGCTTCTGTAGCGTAGTTCCATCCATCAGAACATATATGGTTTCCGAACTGACAATAACTTCTTCACTCCCCTGCAAACGAAAATCCGCACGCAAGCTGAAAGACGTATTGCCCAAATGTATCGGTGTCACCGTAATCACCAGAAGATCATCAAAATGTGCAGGAGCCATCCATTCGGTCGTTTGCTTCACCAACTGGTAATCCAGCTCGCCGTTCAAAAAACGTTCGCCCATGGGTAGTGCCCGTATGAATTCCAGCACGGCCACATCCACATAATCACCGTAGCGCGCATTGAACACGACTTTCTGCGCATCGCATTCGCCATAACGCACCCGTAATTTATGCGTGAAAATCGGCATCAGGCATTGCCCTTCACAGTGGCCAGCTTCATCTTCTGCGTGAAATCGAGCATGCGCTGCAGCGGCATGATGGCCTGCCGGCCCAGCGCGGGATCAACATGGATTTCCTGACTGCCGGTTTCCAGCACATGGGCCAGATTATCCAGTGCATTCAGCGCCATCCACGGGCAATGCGCACAAGAGCGACAGGTAGCACCGCTGCCGGCTGTCGGCGCCTCGATGAATTCCTTGCCAGGCGCCGCCTGCTGCATCTTGTAAAAAATGCCCTTGTCGGTGGCAACGATGAATTGCGGGTTGGGCAGGTTTTTCGCGGCGGCAATCAATTGCGAGGTTGAGCCCACGGCATCGGCAATTTCCACGACAGAAGCTGGTGATTCGGGATGCACAAGCACCGCCGCATCCGGGTAGACCTTTTTCAGATCGAGAATGCCGCGCGCCTTGAACTCTTCGTGCACGATGCAGGAACCATCCCAGAGCAGCATGTCGGCACCCGTGGTTTTCTCCACATAAGCGCCCAGATACTTGTCCGGCGCCCAGATGATTTTTTCACCCTCGTCGGAGAGATGCTGCACGATATCCACCGCACAGCTCGAGGTCACCACCCAGTCTGCCCTCGCCTTCACCGCGGCCGAGGTATTGGCGTAGACCACCACCTTGTAATCCGGATGCGCATCGCAAAAAGCGGTGAACTCGTCTACCGGGCAGCCGATATCCAGCGAGCAGGTGGCTTCCAGAGTCGGCATGAGCACGCGCTTTTCCGGATTGAGAATCTTGGCGGTCTCACCCATGAACTTCACACCGGCCACGATAATGGTCTTCGCCGGATGCTGGTTGCCGAAACGCGCCATCTCCAGCGAATCCGACACACAGCCCCCGGTTTCTTCCGCCAGCGACTGCAATTCGGCATCCACATAGTAATGCGCCACCAGTACGGCATCTTCACGCTTGAGCAACATCTTGATGCGTTCGCGCAATTCCTTTTTCTTCTCCGGAGAGAGATCGTCGTGATGCTCGTGCAGATGGTCCAGATGTTGCTGGACGATAAGCTTGGCGTGGTTGTCGATAAGCTGGCTCATTGGGGCTCGCCTCCTCATACAGCGGGGGGCGCCATTCTACCTGCTCCCGACACCCGCATGCGATTCCGACAAGGCCGGCAACAAGCGCCATACTGACGACCCCGACCATCGTAAGGACTCATGTCATGCCCGTGCTGCAGGACCTTCCCGAACTGCCCTGCGACTTCCAGGCCCTGCGCGGACTCACTGGCCAGGACGAAGCGACCCTGCTGTTGCCGCTGATGGCCGCCCTACGCGAGACCGGTCCCGCCGAATTGCTCGTGGCGCCATTGGCCACACGCCTGGTCGAGGCCGCACGCCGCCAGCGCAGCTCCACCTTTGATGACTTCCTCAGCAGCTGGCGCCTCTCCACTGAGGAGGGTCGCGCCCTGCTCACCCTGGCCGAAGCGCTGCTGCGCATTCCTGACAAGGCCACCGCACACCACCTCATCAACGATCAACTCAGTCGTGGCAACTGGCTGCACGCACCGCGTGAAGGCGGCCTGCTGGTGCATCTGGCCAGCATCGGCATGGCCGCGGGCAAGCGCTTCATCAAGGAAGAAGAAGGCCTGCCAGGTCGCTGGCACCAGTTGCTACTGAAAATGGGGGATGGCGTGATGAACCGTGCCATGCAGGCGGCGCTGCAATTCATGGCCAAGCAATTCGTGCAGGGTGAGGACATGAAAAGCGCTCTGGCCAAGCGCCAAGCCGGCCTGCGTTACTCATTCGACTGCCTCGGCGAAGCCGCCCAGACCGGTGAAGATGCCCGCCGCTACACCGAGGCCTATCGCGAAGCTATTGAAGCGCTAGCGGATCAGCCGACCGACACGCCTCTGCTGGCTCGCGACGGCATCTCCATCAAACTGTCTGCCTTGCATCCGCGCTTTGAATTTGCACAGTGGCGGCGACTGGAAAAAGAATTGCTGCCGCGCCTGCGCACGCTCTCGGATATTGCCGCACAAGCCGGCGTGCCCATTACGCTGGACGCCGAAGAAAGTGAACGGCTGGAAATCAGTCTGGCGATTTTTTCCGAAATGTCGCGCATGCCGGCGCTACGGCATTGGGGCGGCCTCGGTCTGGCCGTGCAGGCCTACCAGAAGCGCGCGCCCGCCGTGCTGGATTTTCTCGGCCGCATCGCCGCCGAATTCCGCCACCCCATCCCGGTGCGTCTGGTAAAAGGTGCCTACTGGGATGCGGAAATAAAACGCGCGCAGCAGCTGGGCCTCACCGGCTACCCCGTCTACACGCGCAAAGTCCACACCGATATTGCCTACCTTGCCTGTGCGCAGCGCATGCTGGCACACAAGGGCGAGTTCTGGCCGCAGTTCGCCACGCATAATGCGCATACCCTGGCTTGGCTGGAGGCCTGCGCGCAAAAACAGCGCAGTGATTATGAGGTGCAAAAACTGGTGGGCATGGGCGATGCCGTGCATGAAGCCTTCCAACAGGAAACCGGCCGCCCTTTGCGCGTGTATGCCCCTGTCGGTTCTTTCCAGACCCTGCTGCCTTATCTGGTACGGCGCCTGCTGGAAAACGGCAGTTCACAATCCTTTGTCAACCAGCTGGCCAACCCGGAATTTTCGACAGGCGATCTCGTCTGCAGTCCGCTGCTGCAGATAGAAGAACCACCGACACCACATCCACGCCTGCCCTCACCTTTGCAAATATTCGGCACGCGTCCGAACAGTCCGGGCTTTCACCCCGCGGATGCGCAACGCCTTGATGTGCTGAAAATGCACTTGCCGAAATTCGGCGCTGTACCCGCAAGGGCTCTGGTCGCAGGCCTCGGCAAACCCTCCAGCACGGCTGAAAAACTGTTCAGCCCGGCCAATCCGGAAGACAGCACCGGCTCCATCTCAGCGGCCACGGCAGCTGATGCCGAAGCAGCCTTCCGCAATGCCGCCCTTGCATTTACGGCATGGAGTCAGAAGCCCGTGCAAGCACGTGCAGAATTGTTACGCGCGTTGGCAAAGCAGCTGCACAAAAACCGTAATGAGCTGCTCAATCTGCTGGTGCGCGAGGGCGGAAAAACCCTGAATGATGCCTTGGCAGAATGGCGGGAGGCCGTGGACTACTGTCATTTCTATGCGGCTGAAGCGGAAAGACTGATGAGCCGCCCGCTGCTATTGCCAGCGATCAGCGGTGAAAGCAATTCGCTTTCCCTGCACGGACGTGGCGTTTTCCTTTGTGTCAGTCCGTGGAATTTCCCGCTGGCGATTTTTCTCGGGCAAATCACCGCTGCGCTCGCTACCGGTAATACCGTCATCGCCAAACCCGCCAGCCAGACGCCGTTAATTGCTTTTCGTACTGTCGAACTTGCTCACGCCGCCGGCATTCCCGTCGATGTATTGCAACTGCTACCCGGCCCCAGCGCGCTGCTCAGCCCGGTACTGCTGAATGCGCCGGAGCTGGCCGGCGTGGTTTTCACCGGCTCCGCCGAGACCGCCGCCAGCATCAGTCGCACACTGGCCGCACGTCCCGGTGCACGTCTGCCCCTGATCGCCGAAACCGGCGGCCTCAATGTGATGATTGCCGATAGCTCGGCCCTGCCCGAACAGCTGGTGAGCGATGTGCTGGCCTCGGCCTTCACCAGCGCAGGACAACGCTGCTCGGCATTACGCGTTCTGTTTTTGCAGGAAGAACTATGCGAGTCCGTACTGCCGCGACTCGCCGGCGCACTGGAAGAGTGGCAAACCGGCGACCCCGCCAACTACGCCACCGATATGGGCCCCGTGATTGATGCCGCCAGCCTGAAGGCACTGGAAAAATCAGCCCTGGAGCTGGCCACGCAGGCCAGCTGGCAGGCACGGGGACGCCTTGATGGAAGTCATGGCAAGCTCATTGCGCCACAAGCTTTTCTACTGCCTCGCGACAAGCTGCCGCGCGAAGAGATATTCGGCCCGCTGCTGGCCATTGCCACGTGGAAACATGATGAATTGCCGACCGTACTGGAGTGGATCAATAGCAGTGGCTACGGCCTCACACTAGGGATACACAGCCGCATCGAAGGCACGCTGGATTATGTGAAGCTGCATGCGCAGGTGGGTAATATCTATCTCAACCGCAACCAGATAGGCGCTGTCGTCGGCTGCCAACCATTTGGCGGCGAGAGACTATCCGGTACCGGCTTCAAGGCCGGCGGCCCCCATTATCTGCTGCGTTTTGTCACCGAGCGCACCATCACCACCAATCTTTCCGCACTGGGCGTGAATACCACGTTGATTGATATGGATGACTGATATTTCGCCCCAGCCAGCCTGCGACCGAGGCAATGAGATTGATTTTCCTGCACGAGGCGCTTTACCGGGGGATCTGCATGCTTTTCGCTAAAGCCCCTCCCGAAGCCTCCATAAAAGCCGAATGAAAAAGCCGGCATCCGCCGACTTTTCATCACCTCAATAATGCACTCAAGCGTCTTCCGGCTGGCAGCACTGGCCATCAGGGACATGAGCATCAGCCACTATGGCCTGCACATCGAGGCCCGCCACCTTGCCCAGTCCTGCATGCAGACCTCCGCGCTTGCGCAGATTGCGGGCGGCTTCCACCATGGCCTGCAAGGCCGCCTTCGTTTCCGGCCAGCCGCGCGTCTTGAGGCCGCAATCCGGATTCACCCAGAGGCGTGAAGCCGGAATACGTGAAGCGGCTACCTGTATCAGATGCTCCATGGACTGCACAGTGGGCACACGTGGCGAGTGGATGTCATACACGCCGGGGCCTATGGCATTCGGGTAATCAAAATCTTCGAAAGCACGCAGCAGCTCCATGGCAGAGCGCGCGGTTTCGATGGTGATCACATCGGCGTCCATGGCGGCGATATGCGCTATGCAGTCATTGAACTCCGAATAGCACATATGCGTGTGTATCTGCGTTTCGTCTTCTACTCCGGCGGCGGAAATACGGAAGGCACGCACGGCCCAGCGCCAGTAATCGGCCTGGTCACGCTTGCGCAGGGGCAGACCTTCGCGGAAGGCCGGCTCGTCGATCTGTATGATCTTGATGCCGGCTTTTTCCAGATCCACCACTTCATCACGCACGGCCAGGGCAATTTGCAGGGCTACGGTTTCGCGCGGCACGTCATCGCGCACGAAAGACCAGCACAAAATCGTCACCGGGCCGGTGAGCATGCCCTTCATGGTTTTCTTCGTGAGTGACTGCGCATATTTCGCCCACTCCACTGTCATGGCTTTGGGACGGCTGACATCACCCACAATCACCGGCGGCTTTACACAGCGGCTGCCATAGCTCTGCACCCAGCCGTATTGCGTGAAGGCAAAACCGGCCAGCTGCTCGCCGAAATACTCCACCATGTCATTACGTTCGGCCTCACCGTGCACAAGCACATCGATATCCAGCGCTTCCTGCTCACGCACCGCCAAGGCAATTTCGGCCTTCATGGCAGCATCATAGCCGGCTGCATCCAGCACGCCAGCCTTGAAAGCGGCACGGGCCTGACGGATTTCTGCGGTCTGCGGGAAAGAGCCGATGGTAGTAGTCGGCAGCAATGGCAACTTGAGCGCTTCGTTCTGCTTCTGCTCGCGCACAGCGTAAGCATGCTGACGGTCGGCATGCTTGTCGCTCAGT
>JACCDZ011430316.1_pt1 | contig 17417 bp, 18 predicted proteins | sample 7449551 | NCBI WGS metagenome assembly JACCDZ01 (sample SAMN15323452, study PRJNA562643) | freshwater metagenome | isolation source: river surface water | place: USA:Blue River Watershed | collected 2017-08-18 | reverse complement strand
CTGAGATAACGCAGGATCAATCCACTACCACAAGAGTGACCGATCAAAATAGTATCCTGATCCAATGGAAACCGCTCTAGCATTCCACTCCATGCAGAATATTCTGGATTATATGGCACTGGCATTTCTGGGGTCTGAGCAACAATATCTTTTAATAGTAATTGTTTTTGAATCCAAGGCAGCCAATGACAATTCGAAGAAGCTGGACGGTTCACGTCATGGTACTCTTCTTTACTTGGCATCCCATGTATTATTATTGCTGTTTTCATTTTATTTTAATTTATATTTATCAAAGCCTAATTTAACAAGTTCATCATGGGCTTGCCACACATCATCTGGAATATCCTGTTCAATCTGGAAACCCAATTTAGGATACTCTTTAATTCTCTCCAAGTCACCAACCATCACATTTATAAATACATCGCTAGAAATATTTGTATTATTCATAAAATCTTCGTAAGAAATATTCTTTGAAGTTACTATTATATCTGCCTCCGGATACTGTTTCTTGAATGTAGCATATGCACGACGCTCCATAAAAGGCTTACAAACTATTAAAAATGATTTCCATGATAAATTATTTTGCTGTATATATTTACGAAGGAAAATAGCGTTATCTCCTGTATTTTTTGCTTCGTTTTCTGTGATTATATTTGAAGCAGGAACTCCAAGAGAAACAAGTCTTTCCTTGTAAACCTCTGCCTCTGACTTATCCCAACCAGTTTCATTTATGTCCCCCACATGAGCTACCCCACCTGTACAAAATATTATAGGTGCAAATCCTTGCTTATAGACTTCGTTGGTCATATCGGCAACTCGGAGATCATTACTTCCAAGGGCAACAATAACATCAGCTTTTTTAATTTCTTGATGCATGAGCATATAATCCCATATTATTTTTGCGTATTTATTTACCTCATTCATATTATTTAAATTTCTTTACTAATTTTACAAATTCGTCATTGCGCTCGTATTCATTGTTGTATTGAGAGAAAGAAGAAAATGCTGGAGAGAATAGAATAATGTCGCCCTTTTTTGCAGATTTTGTAGCAGTAGTAAATGCTTGCTTTAAATTTTCTGTTTTTTCAATTTGAACTTTTATTTTTTCTTTTGAAAGTTTTTCTGTTCCTGTACCTGGTATAGTCACTACCAATTTACAATATTTATTAATAGCTTTTACAAAATCAGTGACTGGAATATTTTTATCATTCCCACCACAAATCAGCACTATTCTTTTCTCCGCTAGGTCTTGCCTAGCGGAAGTTGCTAAAGCTTGTAGTCCTGAAATAGTCGCCTCTGGAGTAGTAGCATTGTTGTCATTGTATATCTTTATTCCGCGGATATTTTTCACGAGCTCTAGGCGACCCTCGAGTCCCCCAAAATCTTTCACAGCTTTTTTGATTTTTGATTCTGGTATGCCAAAAAGTCTCGCGACTTCTACAGCGCATGCCATATTCTCCATCTGATGCACACCGGGTACTGCGAACTTCCAATCCGATACTGTATTTGGCTTTACTACTGTGAGCTTACTCTTTATATCCTTTGGTATTAATTTCTTCATACCCGGAAGGATCACTAGTGTATCCCCCGCCTTTTGATATTTAAAAATATTGGCCTTGTCGGCAAAGTATAGGTCCATATTATCCCGATAGTAATTCATATGGTCGGTCATAAAGCTCGTGAATACAGAAATACTAGGTGAGATTTTCGCATCACCAAAGCCTTGCAATTGCCATGAGTCGAGCTCTGCCACGAGGATATCTCCATCTTTTACTTTTGAAAGGAGTGGTAGAGTAGCTACGCCACGGACATTGCCACCAATGAAGACACTCTTGTTTAAAGATTTTTCTTGAGATTTCAATATTTCATATATCAAGTTTGTCGTCATGGATTTACCACGAGTGCCAGTGACTCCGATGATTTGCACACCTGGTGCACACTTTGCAAAGAGTGATACATCCATCTCAATTGGGATATTATTCTTCCGTGCTTCATTTATGTAAATAGAATCCATGGGCACACCTGCAGATTTAACAATCATGTCCCTATCACGAAAATCCTCGAGCCTATGCTCGCCTAATACGAATTTTATATTTGGGAATTTCGAGAGGGCTTTTACTGAAGTTGCTAATTGATCAGAATTCTTCAGATCAGTCACTATCAAATCAGCCCCACACTGTGCAAGGAATTTGGTATAACCTAGGCCTCGACCGAGTAGTCCTAGTCCCATAATCGTTATTTTTTTGTCCTTAAATAGATTCTTGTAGTTTTTCATTGAGAGCTCATTATAACACAAAAAACACGTATTTTAAACAAAAAGAAAACAGCCCTAGGAGCTGTTCTTTTCTAAAAAAAAATTATTTGGACTAATGTCCTTGTCTTGGGTAGTTGCCACCATGGCGACCTTGCCCGGAGCATTTACCGCCACGCACACCATCTTCTTCATTGTGATGAGTGCCTGTTTCGATATTTTCAATTCTCTCATTATATCCCTCATCCATCTTTGTATGAGGAACCTTGGCATCTCCATTTTCAGCTGGAGTAACTGTTTCTTTATTTGGCATAGGTTTGGGATTTTTTACAATCATCACATTTAAAAAACAAAATGTCAATAAAAAAACCGCAGGCTTTCACCTGCGGCTATTTTATTACTTTAAATATTTTTTTAATTCCTCCATATCATCAAAATGATTTTTTATGCCATTTATCTCTTGATATTTTTCATGTCCCTTGCCAGCTACCAATATATAGTCCCCTGGCACAGCCATCTCGCAAGCTTTCCTGATCGCCTCGTGCCTATCGGATATAACATATACACCCTCTACGTCCTCGGGCAAGCCGCTGCGCATATCTGTGAGTATATCCTCGATCTTTTCACTGCGTGGATTGTCTGATGTGAGGATGACAATATCACTATCCGCATATGCAATCTGAGCCATCATCGGGCGCTTTGTCTTATCCCTCTCACCACCACATCCGACTACAGTGATAACCCTACTATCAGTAGATTCATCTCCTGCAAGGCGCAGAGTCGTCTGCAATGCATTCTCTAGTGCATCCGGAGTATGTGCATAGTCGACGATGCCAGTGATACCACTGTCTGATTTAAAATAATTAAATCGTCCCTCTACTGGATCGAGCTTTTTTATCTCAGATATTAATCTTTCGTCCTCTATCCCTAGGAGTGATGCCGCACCATATACAGCGAGGACATTGTACATATTGAAATCGCCGATCAATCTGGATTCCAATTTTGAATCAAAAGATGCCGGTTTTTTAAAACCATAGAAATATTTTTTTGCTTTTGTATCTAGGAGCATTGTCTCACCACTTCCATCATCGACATTAGCAAGAGCAAAAGCAGTATCATTTAGGCCGTCAAAGAATGCCTTTTTTGCACTTAGATAATTTTCAAAATCTTTATGATAATCGAGATGATCATGAGTCAGGTTTGTAAATATTCCACCAGCAAAAGATAGCCCAGTGATTCTCTTTTCAGCAACAGCATGAGAAGAGACTTCCATAAAACAATACTCACAACCAGCATCAACCATAGTAGATAGTATATTATTCAAAGTGATAGCATCTGGAGTAGTAGGTATGATTCTCTTGGAATCGATGATTTTATCACCTATCTTGTCAGCGACAGTAGATATGAGGCCAGTCTTGTAGCCCAAGTTTGAAAATAGATTATGTGAAAGAGTAGCTACGGTAGTCTTGCCATTTGTACCAGTGACACCTATTAGCTTTAATTTAAAAGATGGATGATTATAAAAATTGTGCGCGATGACACCGACGGCCCCCTTTGTGTCGCGAACTTTTACATAAGCCACCCCGTGAACGTATTGATCTAAATCCGCCTGGTGCACTATCACCTTTGCACCCTTTGATATCACATCATCGATAAAATTGTGCCCGTCGGTCACATGACCTTTTATGGCTACAAAGAGTGAATTCTCTACTATATCTTTATTTGAAAGCGAAACAGCGGAAATAGATACATCTACATTGCCGTGTGTTTCTAGGACTTCGATATTCTTGATGATATTTGATAGTAGCTTCATATATATACTATAAACCCTTTGTAGAATAAAAAAAAGCCCCCTAAAAGGAAGCTTTTTTTCTTAATGTGAAGTTGATAAAAAATCAATAACGGCTGTTTTTGTTTCATTAATTGCTTTTTCAAGATCAATATTTTCAATTACAACATCAGCATCCTTGATTTTTAACATCTCCTTTTTTGCAATAGCTAGTCTTTCACGTAGAGATTCCTCTGTTTCAGTATTTCGCAAGCGGAGCCTCTGCTCTAAGACCTCCAATGGTACATAGATAAAAATAACAAGAGCATCACGTCCAAAATATTTCTTCAAACTTGCGGCACCACGAACTTCTACATCAAAAAAAATAACCTTACCTTCATTGTGCAGCCTTTCAATTTCTGATTTTAAAGTTCCATAAAGATTACCGCAGTATTCTTCATATTCTACAAAATCACCTCTCGCAATCTTGTCTTTAAATTCTGACTCAGAAAAAAAATGATAATTTTTACCATCTACTTCTCCTGGTCTTTTAATACGAGTAGTACCACTCACTGAAAAAGAAAAATTTGAAGACTGACTCATTACATTTGATGTAATGGTAGACTTACCAGCCCCAGATGGAGCACAGATTATAATAGCTTTTGGTTTGTTTGTTTCCATAAAATGTTTATTTCTTTGATTTAAAATAACATATTTATAAAGTATAGTCAAAAAGGCTTATATTTGCTATATTCTATTTATGAAAATTCTAGCAATAGAGACATCTTGCGATGATACAGGGATAGCGATCCTCGACGCGCGAAAGCGTGGAAAGAGTAGTCACTGTCTACACATGATGGCCAATGCAATACAATCCCAACCCGTCCATACAAACTATGGTGGTGTATTCCCTATGATGGCAAAGCGCGAGCACGGAAAAAATATCGTACCCGTTTTTGAAAAGGCACTGAAAGATGCAGGGCTATTTAAATTAAAAATTAAAAATGAAAAATTAAAAATTGATGAGGTAAAAATAAAAGAGATACTCTCAAGAGAAAATGACTTACCAGAAATATTCATAAATTCAATATCTAAGATAGCCAAGCCCAAGATCGATGCCATAGCTGTGACTGTGGGTCCGGGCCTCGAGCCAGCACTATGGGTAGGTATCAGCTTTGCAAAAGCACTTTCTCTCGCATGGGACCTACCACTACTACCAGTGAATCATATGGAGGGTCACATACTATCTATATTGATGACAGATGAAGGGAAAATACCAGAGATACAATTCCCTGCTCTTTCGCTACTCGTATCTGGCGGACATACAGAGCTAGTCCTCATTAAGGACTTTGGTAAATACAAAGTCATCGGCCAAACTCGTGACGATGCAGCCGGTGAAGCTTTTGACAAGGTAGCCCGCATGCTATCCCTGCCGTACCCCGGTGGACCAGAAATCTCTAAATTGGCAAAAGCCTACAGAGAAAGTGCTAAAGTTTCTCTTTCAGAAATTAAATTACCTCGCCCGATGATACATTCTGGGGATTTTGATTTTTCATTTTCTGGACTCAAGACTGCAGTACTATACCTAATACGCGACCTAGGAGATATAAATGATGAACAAAAAAAAGAAATAGCTTGTGAAGTAGAAGATTCAATAGTAGAGGTCCTAACATACAAGACAATCAAGGCCATAGAAAAATACAAGATACAGACACTGATAGTAGGTGGTGGGGTATCTGCAAATACGCACCTACAAAAAGTATTGAGAGAAAAAGTAGGTTTAAAAATTAAAAATGAAAAATTAAAAATTAAAGTATACTTCCCTGCCAAAAAACTTTCTACAGACAACGGCCTGATGATTGCCATTGCAGGATATTTCAACTATCTCAAAAAACCAATAAAAAAAACCCGTTCACTTTCATCTCTGAAAGCAAACGGGAATTTGGGCTTTTAAATCAAGCCCTTAATTTTTTCTCCATTATCAGACAGGATAGAAAAATAATCTTCTTCCAACCTTGTATGGAGCTTTTCATTGTGGGTAATTTTTACAGTAGGAAACCCGTAGCCTTCAGCCAATTGAATGTTGTTCAATTCATAGCCTTCCCCACGAATATTATTAATAACACAACCATTAACACTGCAACCAAATTTATTAATAATATTGTGGACTTCTACAAGCTGACTAACCGGACCTGACTCAGGAATACAAACTAAAAAATAATTTCCTTCCTTTATTAGATCAACTCCAGAAATAATCTGGCGAGTATAAATATCAACTTTTTTGATATAGGAAGTTTTTAAATATTTACCAACATCTGGCCATTTCATTCCGATAAATCTCAAAGATATCACCCCAGTTTTTTGTAGGTTATTTAAACTTCTAACTATCAAGTTTGAAGTATTTAATAATCTTTCAAAACCAGCAGTAGGCTCAACATCAACAATAACAGAATCAAATTTGTCCCTTGCGTGGGTCAAGATTTTAATAAGCGTGATGAACTTTTGAAGAGTACCAATATCAGAAGGAACACCAAAGAAACAATGGATCATGTCTGCAAAAGGTACTATTCCAAATTCACCTGGGAATTGATTGAAATATTCATCAAATCCAATATCATCATTTTGAGTTTCAGAAATTGTCTTGAATGCAAAATTTTCAACAATACAGATAGAAAGATTAGGGTGATTGATCACGTTATATACCTCGTTATTCGGTACATCTTGGTCAATCCTTAAGATATTTTTAACACTATGCCCACCATCATAATCGATGAGTAATGTTTTTTCTCCTGACCTAGATTTTGCTAGAGCAAGAGAAACGGCGCTAGTTGTCTTACCAACTCCACCTTTTCCACAAAAGAAATTTATTTTTACCATATTTGTTAGAACGTTTTAAAAAACATTAACACATAAATAACATATAGGCAATAAAAAACTCCCGGTTACTTTCATCTCTGAAAGCAAACGGGAATTTAGGGCTTTAATCAAATAAACCAATTAATACATCGAATACAAATAATCCACTATGTAGATTAACTGTGCTTTTTTCTTTTATCGACATAAAACATGCTTGAGTCAATTGATCGGGTTTTATTTTATTAAAAAATTTATTTATTATTTTTTCTTTTAAGTAAAACATCCCAATAAAATAAAATACTATAGCAACTACATAAATAACAAGAGAAAATAGGAAAGCTATCAAATCTGTTTTGCCAAAAAATGTAAATTTTAATTCACTAAAACCATTAAATACAGACAAGGAAAGTGTTCCACCATCCATGAAAAAATTGAAGGAATATAGATAGAGTTTCACAAATAAAACAATAGCAATGATGAACACAACGTAATAAAATAGCATAAAATTCTTAAGCGAGTGAATTAAATTTGTTGCTTTAATTCTGGTTTCTGGATTTTTATCGTCACAATCCACAATTTTCATTAGTTCGTCTTTTATACGACTAAAACGAATAACTTGTACTTCTTTGTTTTTCATAATCTTGATTATTAGGTTTTTCTTTTTACATTACCACTTTTTAAAATTAAGTCAAAGCATAATATAAATAAAAAAACCCGTTCACTTTCATCTCTGAAAGCAAACGGGAATTTAGGATTCTAAAAATAACAAAAACTAGTAATCAAAAACACCATGTGGTGTCTCAATCCTTACGGCAGGATCACCAGCTACACGCTCTACGCAGCTACCAATAATCTTTGCATCAACATTAAAAGAATCAGCGATCTCAGCAACTTTAAATGCTGTTCTTGTATTTTTGCAATAAACTTCCATACGGTGACCCATATTATAAGTTTGATACATTTCCTGCCAGGTAGTTCCGGATTCTTTTTGGATGATTGAAAATAATTCATTCTCAAATAAATCACTCTTTAAAGCCATAACACCTTCAGGTAAAAATCTTTTTACCTTTGTCTGTCCACCTCCTGAGCAATGAATAAATGCCTGAACATCCCCCTCCTCTAAAATTCTTTTCAATTCAAGAATGATGGGTGCATATGTCCTCGTAGGAGAAAGCACCAATTTACCCATTGGTATTTTAGGCCAACCATTAATTGATATTTCATCATCAACACGGTAATTGCCACAATAGATCAATTTGCGATCAACTTCAGGGCTAAATGTTTCAGGGGAATTCAACATGTAGTCATTGATAAAAATATCATGACGAGCAGAAGTCAGGCCATTACTACCAATACCTGAGTTGTATTCATCTTCGTAAGAAGCCTTACCAAAAGAACTCAGGCCAACGACAATTGAACCTACTTCCATTGAAGGGACAATAACATCTTTTCTCTTCATCCTGGTGGTCATGGTCGCGTTCACTATTATCGTACGAGATAAATCAGGAACATCAGCAGTTTCTCCACCTCCTCCACAGATGTTCATTCCGATATCGTTCATCTGTTTAATCAGCGCATCAGTACTATTAATTAGTACAGATGTCGCTTCGGGTGGTAATACAAATTTATTACGATCTATGCTCTGAGAGTAGAGAATTGGCTCATTGGTAACCCCAGCACACAATAAATCATCTAAATTCATAATAAATGCATCCTGTGCAATTCCGCGAAACACAGATGAATCACCTGTAATCTTCCAATAGAGATACGCGAGTGCAGATTTTGTACCAGCACCATCAGCGTGGCTAATGTTGCAATAATCTTTATCTCCACCCAAAAAATCAGGTAAAATTTTACAAAATGCATTTGGAAAGATACCTTTGTCCAAAGCACTAATAGCAGAGTGGATGTCATCTTTACTTGAAGATACACCCCTTTTAGCATAGCGATCCTTGTCGCTTAGGTTGTTGTCTGTTGTCATATAATTTGTTGAAAAGTTTTCATGATAATAACACTAAAAAATATATTTATCAATGTGTCAAAATACCAAATAATCATTGGAAATGTGGCTTTAAAAATGCTATATTTTATATATGCAAGACAAACCTGAATACAAAGAACCAAATATTGATAAAAAGCTATTACAACCATACAACCCAGCCGAAACTGAGGATCGTATTTACCAGCAATGGCAAGATAGTGGTTTTTTTAATCCGGATGTTTGTATAGAAAAAGGAGTATCTGATGATACACTCAAACCCTTCTCTATGGTTCTCCCTCCTCCAAATGTGACTGGTACTCTACACATCGGTCATGCATCTATGCTAGTTATCGAAGATATTATGACTCGATTTGCTCGTATGCAGGGGCGCCCTACTCTATGGCTACCCGGTACAGACCATGCAGCCATAGCCACACAATCAAAAGTGGAACAAATATTAAGCAAAGAAGAAGGTAAAAGAAAGACAGATCTAGGACGTGAAGAATTCCTCAAGCGCGTAGATGCATTTGCTCAAAATAGTCACGACACGATAGTAAACCAGACAAAAAAGATGGGTGCATCTGTCGACTGGTCTCGTGAAGCATTTACCCTAGATGAAAAGCGAAATTTTGCTGTGCGTACTGCATTCAAAAAAATGTATGACGATGGATTGATATACCGTGGACACCGAATAGTGAACTGGGATCCAAAAGGTCAGACTGTTATCTCTGATGATGAAGTGGTAAATGAGGAGCGCAAAGCAAAACTATACACATTTAAATATTCAAAGGACTTCCCTATCTCTATATCTACGACTCGCCCTGAGACAAAAGTCGGGGATACGGCAGTAGCTGTAAACCCTGCAGATGAAAGATATACTCAGTATGTCGGTCAGACTTTCGAAGTGGCTGATTTTTGTGGAGTACCACTATCAATAAAAATAATTGCAGACGAAGCAGTAGAGAAAGATTTCGGTACTGGAGCTCTCGGAGTGACACCTGCACACAGTCAGATAGATGCAGATATGGCTATTCGCCACAATTTACCTACAAAGCAAGTTATAAATGAATTCGGAAAGATGACAGTGGGTGGTGAATTCTTAATAGGCAAAAAGACAAGTGAAGCAAAAGAACTCGTGGCTACATGGCTACGTGATAATGGATTGATGGAATCTGAAGTAGAAGTGACTCAAAATGTTCCTACAGCAGAACGTACTGGTGCAGTAATAGAACCACTACCAAAACTCCAGTGGTTCATAAATGTAAACAAGCCGATAGAAAATCGCGGAGGCAAGACACTAAAAGAGCTCATGCTCGAGCCTGTGCGTGAAGGAAAAATAAAAGTACTACCAGAAAGATTTGAAAAGGTGTACTACCACTGGATCGAAAATCTTCGTGATTGGTGCATATCTCGTCAGATATGGTACGGACACAGGATACCTGTATGGTACCGCGGTGAAGAGATATATTGTGGTATAGATGCCCCGACAGAAGATGGATGGGAGCAAGACTCTGATACTCTAGACACTTGGTTCTCTTCTGGACTATGGACTTTTTCTACTCTCGGTTGGCCAGACACAGACGCATCTGACTTTAAAAAATATCACCCTACGACAGTACTAGAGACTGGATACGACATCCTATTCTTCTGGGTGGCACGTATGATACTCATGTCACAATATCTCATCGGAGACGTGCCTTTTGAGAGTGTATACCTACACGGACTTGTTCGTGATGCAAAGGGACGCAAGATGAGTAAATCACTCGGCAATATTATAGATCCACTAGAAATGATACAAAAGTACGGTACAGATGCCGTACGTATGTCTCTCGTGATAGGTAATGGCCCAGGGAATGATACAAAGATGTCTGAAGATAAAATCAAAGCATACAAACACTTTGCAAATAAACTCTGGAATATCGCGCGATTTACCCTATCGGGAACTGAGGGTATCGTATGTGATCCAAAGTTCGACGCATATACAGATAGTGAGAAAACTTTGATCGAGGAGCGAGACAATCTGATATCTGAAATCACAAAAGAAATGGATGAATACAAATTCTATCTAGTCGGAGAAAAGCTCTATGCATACGCATGGACACGATTTGCAGATGTGATAATCGAGGAAAGCAAACCAATACTAAACGGAGAAGATGAGAACGCAAAGATGGCTCGTGCACAATTCCTATTGAACACTCTAGAAAAAATTACGACAGTTCTCCACCCATTCATGCCATTCGTCACAGAAGAGCTATGGTCGATTATTCATAAAGACACAGGACTACTGATGATAGAAAAGTGGCCAACAATAAATAATGGATAATCTTATATCAGACCCAAAAACTCTAATATATGCAGTACTAGGAGGAGTCATGCCGGCCATACTATGGCTATGGTTTTGGCTCAGACAAGAAGATAGCGACGACAAAGAACCTACAGGATTGATAATCATGTCTTTTGTGCTCGGTGGGGTGATGGTACTACTAGCTATATGGCTACAGAGATATTCGGCTACATTGATACTAGACAAGACATGGCAGATAATCGCATTTGCATCAATAGAAGAAATACTAAAAATGCTCGCAGTTATAGTAGTCGTGTTTGGTAGTGGACATATAGACCAGCCGATAGACTACCCTATGTACTTTATCGCAGCAGCACTGGGATTCGCAGCACTTGAAAATGTATTCTTCCTGATCAACCCTCTCCAAGTAGACGGTACAGTTGTCGGACTACTCACTGGCAACTTGCGATTCCTGGGATCGACACTACTGCACGCCATTGCGAGCAGCATGATAGGTAGCGCATTTGGATTGGCATTCTATATAAAAAGATTAAAGAAAACATATGCGATAATCGGATTATTATTTGCTATTGTCTTGCATAGCCTGTTCAATTTCTTTATAATGAAAGGAAGCGGTGAAAATTTCCTCTCTGTTTTTGGTTTTCTATGGGTCGTCGCGATTATAAATATTCTTATTTTTGAAAAATTAAGAAGAATGAGTCCGCGCTTTGCGCAAACAATATAAAACTATGCTAAAAAAGAAATCTTTTTTTGAAAAATTAACAGGTGGTATTAAATTCGATGACGAGAGTGAATTTCTCGTAGACGAAGAACCAAAGTTAATGAAGAAAAATCACGAAGTTGAATTCAAAGAAGAAGTCGAAGAAGAACAAGACGGAGAGCTCACTATCGACCTATATCAGACAAATGGCGAGATCGTAGTGCAGAGTATGATAGCCGGTGTACTACCAGAGAATCTATCTATAATGATCACAAGAGACACTCTGACTATCAAAGGCAAGAGAGACGAGAACAGATCAATCAAAGAAGGAGATTACTATGTCAGAGAACTATACTGGGGAAGCTTTTCAAGAACAATCAGCCTACCAGAAGAAGTAGATCCAGAAGAAGCTGAAGCAATAGAAAAGCACGGCCTACTAGTTATCAAGCTCCCAAAGATAAACAAACACAAGCAAACAAACCTAAAAGTGAAATCTATATAAATAAAACCCCGCAATTGCGGGGTTTTATTTATATATTGATAATTATCAAAAAATCTGATAATATATATGGAATGCCTAGATAGCTCAGTTGTAGCGTCCTCAAGGAAGAGCATCTGTGGTAATGTTTGGAATGGTTTAATAATGCCTAGATAGCTCAGTTGGTAGAGCGCTCCCCTGAAGAGGGATAGGTCCCCAGTTCGACCCTGGGTCTAGGCACATAAAGTTTACATAGTATTTATAAAGTTGGAATCATTCGACATCCTTAGTCTAGGCACAAAGAGTTTACGGGTTAGACAAAAATAAAACACCCATACGGGTGTTTTATTTTTGTAGACTTTCGAGTAAACCTTGTAGACTATTTAAGTCAGGGACACCATTCATCCCCTCTGAATTCAAGGAGTCTAGCCCTCCGCCACTATATACGTCTAGGATGCCACCTATATATGGCTGTACGAAATAGTACGCCCCATATGAAGCACCGATAATCACCACCCAGTAAACGATACGATAAATCTGAGCCAGCTTTTGAGTATTGCGAACTTTTTTCAATAATTCATTATTCTCTTTTGCGAGCTCGAGATTTTCTTCTAATAATTTTTTAATTTCTTGATCCATTATTTTTTAATTATAACAAATATAAAATTAAAAACGATAGTGTGCCCTCACCCTGACCGCGAGTACGCATGTCGATCCTTACAGGATCAGTACACCGTTTCCATTCGCGAGTACGCTCATAAGGAAAAGGTCTTCGATTCCCGCACGCAATCAAAGCAGTTTGATTGCTTTCGGGCACAAATTAAAAAATCTCCCAAATGGAGATTTTTTAATTTGTGCCCTCAGCGGGAATCGAACCTACATCTATTCCTTAGGACGGAACTGTTCTATCCATTGAACTATGAGGGCATAAAAGCGCCTATATAGGCGCTTTTATAATACTACAGAATAAAAAATTTTACTATTCTTTGATTCCTAGTAACTCTGCTATTTGAGGCTTATTGAATCCTACGATTAATTTATCATCAATGATGATTACTGGTACACCCATCTGACCACTCTTTTGGATCATCTCTTGTCTCTTGCCTAGATCTTCTGCAACATTAAAATCTTCAAATGCTACATTATTCTCCTTGAAGTAATCTTTTGCCATATGGCAAAAATGACATGTCGGTGTGCTATATACTGTAACTGTACTCATATATTTTTCTCGGCCGACCCGTTAGGGTTTAGGCATAATTAATTAATAAGTTTGGAAATTTATTATATCACAAAAAAATTTCGCGCAACACTTGACACGAGGACACCTAAATCAAGCCCTCGAATTCGCCTTTATACTGGATAGCTTCCAAATCAGCATTGTCTATCCATACATAATTCCCTCCTCGTGGCTTACCAAATACTATGCCGTGATATTTAAATCCGTGAACTATTAGCCAATTCTCGGTAGCCTCTCTGTGGTCTTCTTTACGTGAAGTAAAGAATGTCACTATATGCCCCGCATCATATAGATTATTCACAAAATCTCGTGCACCGGGTAGCTCATATGCAGTCACGAATCTCTCTGGTTCTTCGTTTGGTATATCCTCACACACAGTACCATCTATATCGATCAGATAATTCTTCATGCCAATTGGCAACACAGGACTACCACTCTTTCCATCTTCATTTTTTACCTCTTGTAAATCCATATAAAATAAATTAATTTTTAATCTAGTGCGAACACGGGGAATCGAACCCCGATCTATTGCTTGGGAAGCAATCATTCTGCCACTGAACTATGCTCGCAATTTTATTTGAATAAATTTTTAAGCCAATTTAAAAAACCGTGCTCTTTTTTGTTTTCATTTTCTTCAACTTCCAATTCTGCTTTGTCTACAATCACGAGCATTTTTTCACCAGGTCTTACGACTTGATATTTATCTCTTATCAAAATCTCAGAACCTTTTTCTGTTTTTAGTTGATCTATTGATTGAGTTAGAGATTTTTCCCTCTCTTGTAGGGCGTTCATCTTGTCCAGGACAAGAGCCTTGGTCTTGGCAGTTTCTCTTTCTTTAGCAAACAGACCCACCATATTATAAGCAAAAATTATAAAAATCAAAAACAGCACTATAAGCGATAGTGGCGAGTGCCAAAAGGTATTCATTTTTTTCTTCTTGAATTCTTCCATATTTCTGATATGATTATAACATGATTTTCAGCGCAAAAAGCCAAAAGAGGATGCGAGTAGCATTTACCATAATATCTATACTAGTTATAGTCAGTATGATAATGCTATATATGCCGATTCTGCAATAATATAAACATTATCAACAAAAAGAGCCCATTTGGGCTCTTTTTACTTACCTCCTCCACTACGCATCATTTTCAAAAATACGTCTTGTGTGATATTCACCTTGCCGTTCTCGGCTTGGCGAGCTTTACCTTTCTTTTGCTTTTCCAATAGCTTCTTCTTACGACTTATATCTCCTCCTCCTACTACTTTACTACCATGCATCAACACATCTTTACGATAAGCAGATACAGACTCCGATGCGATTATTCGGCCTAGGGCCTTGCCTTGGATTTTAAATGCAAACTGGTGACGAGGGATTACCTTCTTTAATCTCTCCACCTGATCTCTTGCTTCATCTTCGGCACGACGACGAGACACAACACGACAGAACGCCACTACTGGCTCATCTGCTACGATGATATCTAGACGCACTACATCAGCCTCACGGTATTCATCCATCTCATAAGAGATAGATCCGTATCCTGAAGTCAGAGATTTAAGATCATCAAAGAAATTTCTCATCAATTCACGTAGCGGCATATCTACTGTGACCTGGGTTCTGTTGTCTCCGAAATTTTCAGTCATTTTAATATCTGCCTCGTGGTCGAATAAGAATGGCATCAATACTCCTACATAGGATAGTGGTGCGATAATCTTTACGTGTATCCATGGCTCGAAAACTTTTACTACGCTACTATCATCTGGGAAAAGATGTGGTGAATATATAGTCTCTTCTTTGCCATTTCTCAATAATACTTTGTATGTAATAGATGGCATAGTCACTATCAACTGTAGGTCAAATTCACGAGACAATCTCTCTGTGATAATCTCAAGATGTAGCATACCGAGGAACCCACAACGAAAACCACGGCCCAATGTACCAGATGTTTCTTCTTCATATGAAAATGCAGAGTCAGAAAGACGGAGCTTGCCTAGCGCAGCCTTTAGATTTGTAAAATCATCGGCAGACTCCGGATATACAGATGCCCATACTACAGGGCGAGGATTCATGTACCCATGCAGAGCTGTCGCACCATTCTTGGAATTTGTGACAGTGTCTCCGACAGATGCGATACCTGGCTTTTTAATACCTGTGACGATATAACCAATCTCTCCGCTAACCAGACTATCTTTTGGATTTTCTTCGGGAGAAAATGTCCCTACTTCAAGGGCGATAAACTGCTCATCTGATACTGCGAATTTTAGATAGTCACCTTTTTTAAATGATCCACCAAATACACGGACATAGACGATAACTCCACGATGATTGTCGTATTTAAAGTCAAACACAAGAGCACTATTTGTATTCTTATCAGTCACTACTTCAAAGGTCGGAGGTGGTACGCGATTCACAATCTCATTCAAAAGATCCGCTACTCCGTCACCAGTCTTACCAGAGACTAGCATGATAGTATCGGGATCAATGTCGAGAAGTATAGCAACCTCCATTTTTACTTCATCTACGCGAGATAATGGTGAGTCAATCTTGGACAGCACAGGGATGATTACAAGACCAGAATCACGAGCCATCTGTAGAGTGGTGAGTGTCTGAGCCTGTACGCCCTGAGTCGAGTCTACGAGCAATATAGAGCCTTCTACAGCCTTTAGGGCACGAGATACCTCATATGAGAAGTCGATGTGCCCGGGTGTGTCGATGAGGTTTAAAATGTATTTCTCATTGCCAACTTTATGCTCCATACGGACAGGTTGCATCTTGATAGTGATACCACGCTCGCGCTCTAATTCCATAGAATCTAGAACTTGATCCTTCATTTTACGCGCCTCGATAGTACCCGTCACTTCTAACATGCGGTCTGCAAGAGTACTCTTACCGTGATCGATATGAGCGATGATACTAAAATTTCTTATATGCTTTATGTCCATTATTCCCCTATCCTACCAGAAAAACACTTAAATTAAAAGGAGTTAATTTTCAAACTTTTCTAGCTCTTTAATCCATTTTTCATAATTAGGTCTTGCAATTTCTTTTCCCATTGATGATGAAATTCGATTAAACATCCAATCTAATTTTTCTTTTACTTTACAATGTCCTTCAATAGGTGCTTTTTTATTTACAAACATTTCTGCATTGGTTTCAAAGAAACTTATAGAATCTGCATCCATGAGAGCATTTTGTTCTTCATCTCCTCCGACTTCATGTTTACTTATAAGATTTACAACTTTATTAATTACCTCTTCTGGAATATTTTCTTTCTGCAAAAAATCGAACATTATTTTTCCACCTTTTTCTTGATGATTTTTAAGGAATTTTTGATCTAAATAATTTTCAGGAACTATTTCATTTTCAGAACGAAAAGCTCTTTCAATGTCATGTGAATAAGCAGCTATCTTATGAGCTTCCGTAATATTTGGAATAAATTTTTCATACCAATATACAGTACGCTCAAAATGAGCTTTTTGTTTACCTTTAAATGATTGATCTACATATTCAACTGTTTTATTATAAATATCCATATTTTTTCCCAGCCAGGGCTTTAGGCCCTGTCTGGAAGATTATCTTCATCTTTTAATGAAGTCTTTCCTCTTTCTTTTCTAATAATTGAAACAATTTCTTTGCAATGTTTTTCAAATTTATTGCTTCCACCAAAAATTTCCAATATTCTTTCACCTTCTTCTTTATCTATTATTTTAAATTTATTATTTTTATATTCAAAATCTCCAGAAAAAATTAAATCTTTTTTAGATTCCGGAATATCATGTATTTCATAATTATGATTTGTATACCCTAAAAGTTTATTGAAATAATTTTCATCATTAATTAAAT
>JACCDZ010273704.1_pt1 | contig 17428 bp, 19 predicted proteins | sample 7449551 | NCBI WGS metagenome assembly JACCDZ01 (sample SAMN15323452, study PRJNA562643) | freshwater metagenome | isolation source: river surface water | place: USA:Blue River Watershed | collected 2017-08-18 | reverse complement strand
AAGAAAGGCTTTTTTGCCCTCTTAAAATATTTAAAATAGTTGTGTTGTTTAGGTACGAAAGTACCAAAAGGTTTAGTAGTTAGACCAATGAAAAGCTTTGCATTTGATGCAGGGCTTTTTTGATTTTATGAATTTTCGGTTAAAATTTACTTCATTTTAATCTTACAATTTTAACTAAAAATTACTTCAAAAAAGGCACACATTTAGGTGTACCATTTTATTTTTCAGGTGTACCACTTTTAAATTATAAATCTAATGAACAATTATAAACTATCTATATTATTCTTGCTGCAAAAAGCCAGAATAAATAAGCAAGGGAAATGCCCTGTTAGATGCAGGATAACATATCAAGAAAAGAGATATGAGTTTTCTTCTGGAATTTTAACAAGCCCAGAACTTTGGCATAGTAAGCTACAACAAGTAAAGCCACTAAATGAAGAAAACAGCTATATAAATAACCAATTAAGCCTGATTAAATCAAAAATTAATCAGGCTTTTTTGTTTTTACAAATGAGAGGTACAGATTTTGACGTAACTGATATTTACTTTGTTTACAAAGGAGAAAAACCTAAAGCAGAAAAGGCTGTATTAGAAGTTTACCAAGAATACATGGTCAGATTAAAAAAACTCTTAGACAAAGAAATACAGCAAGTTACTTACAATAAATACTTGGAATCTTTTAACCATTTAAAAAACTTTATAAAATACAAGTTCAAAACAAAGGATATAAAGTTGAAAGAAATCAAAAATAATTTTTTGGATGAGCTAGAGTTTTATTTAAAAATAGACGTTGATACAAAAAAAGGTTTAGCACAAAGTACAATTAATAAAATTATTCAAAGGTTTAGGAGAACAATTAAGTTTGCAGTTTCTGAAGGGTATCTAGAAAAAGACCCTTTCATGTTGTATAAAGCAAAGGCATTAAATAAAAATATTGTTTTCTTGTCAAGTGTTGAACTAAAAAAAATAGAAAAACATCAATTTAAAACAGATAGGATTAACAACGTAAAGTTACTATTTGTTTTTTGTTGCTACACTGGATTAGCTTTTAAAGAAATGAGCCTATTAAAAAAAAGAGACATCATATTAGGACATGACACCAACTTTTGGATTGTAATTACAAGGCGTAAAACATTAAGGGAGTACAAAATTCCTCTCCTTCCAAAAGCAAAGGAAATTATAGCGCATTTTGATGACATAAATTCTGAGTTTTGCTTCCCTAATATTTCTAATCAAAAGTTTAACGAATACTTGAAGGAAATAGCTGATGTAGTAGGTTTAAATAAGAACTTAACACATCATATAGCCAGAAAAACATTTGCATCAACTGTTTTACTTAATAATGATGTGCCTATGGAAATTGTATCAGAATTGTTAGGGCACTCAAAAATTACCACAACTCAAGGGCATTATGCTAAGGTAGTTCAAAGCCAAATTAGCAATCAAATATCAATTTTGACTAAAAAGCTTGATGAATTAGATAAAAATTAGTTCAAGATGTTTATTTTTACTCATATAGAAAGTTTTTATTATGAGTTTATTAGATTTTGCATTAATTGATTTACCGATAGAATTTAAACAAATTAACCCTGAAGATTTTGATAGTACTTTTTACAAAGTTGAGTCTAAAAAAATTATTACTCCTAATAATAAAGGATTTATTTCAAAACAAGTTAAAACAATACTAAGTCCTACATTTCATAAGAAAAATACAGTAGTTATTAATGCCGGTGTTGGGCAAGGTAAATCTTATTCAGTAATTGAGTTGATTAAGAAGTATTCAATGTTAGAAGAATACATAATAATTCTAGCTGTTCCATACAACAATTTAATAAATCAATACATATCTGATTTGTCTATAGACGGTGTTAATAATAATCCTTTAGTTTTTAATATGATGGATGTTGATAATTACACTTTTGACATATCATCAGATAATGTTATGAACTATGGTTTTGTAAGTGACAGTTATTTGATAAAAGAATTTCAACCGCAAAACTATAAGATTCATGTAATGTCTATTAATGCGCTACTTGGAAACTCTGGAGATAATTCCTTGTTTCAATCCAATAAAAAAGTTAAGTATTTTAATAATCTTCAAACTTACTGCGAAACAAATAACAAAAAAATTATACTTTTTTTTGATGAAATTCATGATAGCATACACAATTTTAAAGAGGATTTAATTTACGGTTTTTGGAGGTACCATAATTTAATTCATAAAGTTTTTGTGGTTAGTGCAACATTTAATGAGGCATCAAAAGAGGTTATAAAATATCTTTCGGAGTTTACTAATAAAGAAATTCAAATACTTGAGTCAGAAAGGAAAATAATTCCTGAACAACAAAGCCGCTTGCATTTGATCTTTAATAGTAGTACAAAGCTAACTCAAAATGATAACTTTATGAAGTTGTTTACTAATGTAGCAAGTAAACAAACTAGTTTTGATTTTATCGTTTATTCTAAAAATCAGATAATAAATAATTTCAAGCTTAATCCAGAAATAAATCAGCTATTGCAATCAACAGGAAGCAGAATTAATTATTGCTATGCAGATACTTTTGATAATAGCGCTAATATGAAATATGAAGAAAATGCTATTAATATTGGCACAAATTTTACTACAGGTGTAAATATTACAAAAAAAAACCATGTAATGTTTATATATATTCCTATTGCTTTAGACATAAGTTTTGTAAATAATAATGGTGCATTTACCTCAATACCTAATTCCATAATACAAGCTCTAGCAAGACAAAGAAAGACAGGTGATATTTATATTATTATGCCTCCACCTAAAGGTATTAAGCTAGAATCTTTACCTTATCAAGCTGATATTGCTCAAAAAATAATTGATATTGTAAACAAATTTAAGCCATATGGTTCTGAAGAAGTGAGTTACACCAATATTAATAAACAGCATGATATTCTAAATCAAGTATTTGATTCTATTAAAGAACGAGCTAAAAGTGCTGAATTTAATATTAATAATACTATCGGTAATAGATATGGAATGAATAGGTTACAACTACCTACAAAAGAAGTTTTTATTCTGGAGAAAGGCGAGCAATACCTCTCTGATAATTTTTTTGGAGGTAATATAAGTACGTACATTTTTTGGGCTGGTATAACAAATCAATTCTTAAACTGTAAATTAACTAGTATTGTTAAAAATGACGAATTGTTTTTTACTTCTGTTGATATTCAAGAAAAAGTATTTCAATTTTATGATAATATAGTTATTAGTCATTTAATAACCGATGAAGAAGGGGTTTTGTTAAAAAGCATTTCAGGAATAAAACTGTTTGAAGCATTAGAACATGAAATAATAAATTCAAAAGTAGTTTACATCAATGGTAAAAAAACAACAAAAAAGGATCATGAGCTAATTAAACTGCATATTCTTCATTGTATTGTTTATACAAACCAAAAAATCTTTGAAATTAAAGAATCTAAAAAAGAACTTTTTATTTATTACTTACAATCATGTGTAAAACATGCAAAAAGAGTCAATTTTAATGATGAAAATACAATTGTACTGGAAATAGGGGAGATTATTTTAGATGCCAACTTTTGTCAATTAGTTTCAATTTACAAAGACTTCTGTCAATTTGTAGATTTAGTTAACCAATCAATTCTTGAAACTCCTCAAAGGGCAGGTAATCCTCCAAGAAAAATACTAAGTGTAATTCCTAATTCAAATTTCAAAGCCTTTTATATAGAAAAAAACATGTCCACAAAGTTAAATTACTTATGTAGTAATGATAAGTTCTTGAAAACTGATATCTTTCAATTTAAAGATACTTTTTTAAGAATAGATGAGGAAGAAAAAAAGGTGAATTATTTTTATGGGATAATTACTAGTATAGCTTTTAACATTAATAAAACTACCAAGCATCTTGGTATAAATTACTATTTAATTAATGACATTATTGATTTTAACAATACAGAAGTTTGTAATCTACTCTATAAAGATTTTTCTAATTATGTAATTTGAAAACGGGAGACTTTTTCCGGAGCACCTTATATAATACTAGGAAAAATTATCCCAAAATTATTTTAAAGCTAACCCATATTAGGTTAGCTTTTTTATTTTAAACTATTTACAACTAATAATAAAACCATGCAATTACAAAAATCACAAAGAAGTAAAGCCAAGATAAAAATGGCTTTACAAGGACCATCAGGTTCAGGAAAGACAATGAGTGCCCTTTTAATAGCTCAGGGACTTACAAATGGAGACATGAGCAAAGTAGCTGTTATTGATTCAGAAAATGGCTCAGCTAACCTCTATGCGCATTTGGGAGAATATAGTGTGCTTAACTTAAGCAATCCACATTCTCCAGAAAGATATATACAAGCTATTGATGTTTGTGTTAATTCCGGAATTGAAGTAATCATAATTGACTCTACAAGTCACTGCTGGGATTTTCTTATTGATTATCATGCTTCATTGCCTGGAAACAGTTTCACCAATTGGAGCAAAATTACTCCTATGCAAAAAGCATTTGTAGATAAAATTTTAAACTGCAATGCACATGTTATAGCAACTATGAGAGTAAAACAAGATTATGTCATTAGTGAGAAAAATGGTAAAATGGTGCCAGAGAAAGTTGGGTTAAAGGCTATCCAAAGAGATGAAATCAGTTATGAATTTACCATTGTTTTTGACATTGATAGTAAACATTATGCAACTGCATCAAAAGACAGGACTTTGCTTTTTGAAGGGAAGCCCCAATTTCTTATCAATACTCATACAGGGAAAAAGATATTAGAATGGTGTAATAGCACCATGACTAAAGCAGAAATGCAGCAAAAAATAGTAGAATGTATGACATTACAAGAGCTATCTGACTTATATCACAACAATCTTGATTTAGCCAAGAGTTTGGAACAAGAATTTATAAACAAAAAGAACTTATTAACTAACCTAATTTCTAATGTATCAAAAAATGGAAACGGAACTTACCCTCACACCAGTTAAGCATGTACAAAATGCACCATTACTCTTAAAGCAAGAAACTATAATTTCTACTTCTAAGAGTACACCTGAAATTGTTGCTAAATCTCCATTTATAGAGGCTAATACAGAAAGTGTTAGCCTTTCTCATTTAAAAGGGGATTGCATAATTCCTGTCTTCACAAAGGATAATGAAATTACTATTTCTCATCAGGAATTTATTGAAGCAGCTTACACTTCAATTTCTAAAGTTTTTCCAAATGAGATTATAAGTCAACCTGAAATTAGAACCAGTCATTTAATTAGAGGTAGAACTCCAGATGCTTTACATGTTCCTGCTAAAGATTTAACAGAACATCAGAGAACAATGTATTATGAAAGAATGGCTTTTGCGTTTAGAATACCCTCTATTACTGCTAATATTAATGGTAATTTATTATCACTAATAGTTGGAGGAGTAAGGGCTTATAATACAGAAAACCTATACAACAAAAAGAGTTTTGAAAAGTTTAAGTTTTTTATTGGATTTCAAAATATGGTTTGTTGTAACATGTGTATATCTACTGATGGGTACAAAGATGAAATTAAGGTAACTAATACAACTGATTTAATAAACAGAATGAAAAATTTGATGGAAACTTATCAGCCAAATCTTCATCTTAAAGAACTTGAAAACCTTCAAGATTATCATCTTACAGAAAGTCAATTTGCACAAATCATTGGTAAAAGCAGATTGTACAACTATCTTCCCAAGAAAGAAAAGTTACACCTTCCAGAATTACTTATGAATGATGGTCATGTTTCCACCATTGCAAAAGACTATTATAATGATGAAAGTTTTTGTAGAGAAGAAAATGGAGATATTAACCTATGGAACATGTTTAACCTTTTTACAGGGGCTAATAAAAGCTCCTACATTGACACTTTCCTTGATAGAGGAGTGAATGCCTTTGAATTCAGTAAAGGCATCTCAAAAGCACTAAGTGATAGTAATTCTAACTATGCTTGGTTTTTGAGTTGATTTGAAGGGCTGTTCCATACAGCCCTTTTTATTGAATATAAATAATTTCTTCTTCTTTTCTATCATTAAGATAAGCCAAAATATTTATTTTATTTACTACTAATTTGTGAACTACCATATCGTCTCCATATATAAGCTTGTTTCTATCTAGGAAAAAATTTGCAATATTTTCAGATAAAGTCCAACTAAATCTGTAGTTTTTACTTTCAAATTCTTTTTTACTCATTGCCCTGTAAATCTCTATTTCATCAGGTAAATTATTGTAAAACTTTAATTCATTTTCATTCATTAATTTATATTTACCTTTTCTGGTAGAATTGAAAAGAGCGCTTAAGATTTCTAAAGGAATAGGGTTATAATCTTGACTTTGATATACTTTTGACAGATATTCCCAATATTCTTCATCAGTTAAAAAAGAATTGTATTTTAAAAAATACTTAATTCTTAAATCAACATTTGAATCCATAAAAATTAAACTAATATCAACAGCTCCTTTGAAATGCAAATTTTCTATCTCACATATAAGATTTAATGCTTTTGGAAATTTTATTAAATAATCAGTATCATTTTTTGCTTTTGAGAAAATCAAATCGGTTAATATTTTTATTTTCTCATCTGTGTATTCAGTGAATTTAAATTTATCACTTTTTTTTAATAAATCCCATTCTTCTATTATTTCAGACAATACTTTTTTTAAATCTTCAAAAGTTTCCATTTCTCTTATTTTCATTACATTATTGATTTAGCTATTTCATTTAAAACTACATTAGAGTATAACTATCTATAATTTATCTTTTCCGATTAAAAATCAACTTTGTTGTTAGGATTTTTAGTGTTCCAAAGATTAATTAATATTTCAACATTAGAACTGCTCTCTAAAAAATACTCTAATGCCTCTAACACCTTTTTTTCTAATTTATTTTGACCTTTACAATCATAAACACTGCCATCAAAAAAGAACCTACAATCTATATTATCTGATTTTTTTACAATATGAAAATGTGGTTTTTTATCAATTAAATGATCATTAGAATAAATATGAAATTGATAACCATATTTAGATTTCCACTCTTTAACTTGGTGTAATTCTATAATTCTTTGACCATTTTTTAAGCCTTCAATAGTATTCCCTTTAGTTAATTGATGGATAATATAATCAAAAGATTGATTTAAAATTTCTTCTTTACTAGTATCCATATTTAACTATTCTCAACTATTTCTATTTCCTCATCTGTTAACCCATACAACTCATACACCATTTTATCTGTTTCCTGGTCTGTGGTGGTAATTTGTTGTTTTAGGGCAATTGCTTTTTGTTGCTCTTGTAAAAAGTAATCTTCCCATTCTGCTTCTTCTGAAAGTGATAGCTTTATTTTCTTCTTGCCTAATTCTTTTACAAAATCTGCAAAGCTTAACTCATACCAGGATTCTATTTTTTTAGGTAAACTTTCAATTTCAAATTTCCTTTGGATAGCTCTTTGAAATTTTAATGCTGTGTCCTTAATCTCTTTTTTTAATTGTAACATTTTGTCGCAATAATCATCAAGCATTTCAAGATTTTTGTTTGACAATTTAGGTAATGGAATTTGTTTAACAGATGTAAGTTTTATTTCTATATCAGTATCAAAATACTTATACCAAATATTAATAAGTTTTGAATTTATAATACATAATAATGATTTTAAAGAATTTGAATCTCCTTCCTTTTTAGTGATTACAGAACAAGTGTATAATCCGTGTAAATCATTATTATCATAACAAGCTACAATTCTTGGGAATAAAGATATCTTTCTCATTCTTTGAAAATATATTTTTTCTCCAAAGACAATATCTCTTGAAATTATACTGTGTACATTTTCAGATCTTTTTACATAATCATTTTCATATTCTAGGTAATATTGTGATATATTTCTACCATTAATTGCTTTTTCCCAAGTATCATCATATTTTTCTTTAGAAATCAATTCAACTTCCTTAGATTCTTTATTGCCGTATGGTTTTGTGCCTTGTCTTAGATTAAAATAATCTCCCAAAACACTTAGCTTACTTAATTTGTTTTTAATTGAATCAAATGCAAAATCAGCTCTTAAATTGATTTTTAAATCTTCATCTTTTTTTAATGAATCTATTTTTAGAACTTGGTCAATATTCCAATTTGCATTCTCAATATCATTATAAAAAACATTGTGAAAAGCTACTCTTGCTCTAAATTCTTTATTACTACAATTATTTATTAAACTAATAATTACAGTTACAACATCCGGTGCATCCTCAAATATATTTTTTCTTAATTCAACAGCATCATAAATAGATGACTTTTCAAATATCAGTTTTCTAAGAGAATAAGATTGCACATTGTACATGAAAGTATTTGGAACTATTAATGAGATTAAAGATTTTTCATTCCCAATAATAAAACACTTTTCAATAAAAATTCTATAAGTGTCAATCTTACCAGTTGTACTTATTGGGTATGATTTTTTTAAAAATTCTTTATCATCATCAACCAAATCAGCCCCGTAGGGAGGATTACCAATAATCACATCAAAACCACCTTTTTCAAATACTTTAGGAAAAGCATTTTGCCAATTAAAGGCTTTTTCTCCTGCAATTTCAGGGTCATCAATTATTGAATTTCCACATTTAATATTACCACTTAAATCATTTAATTTTCTATTAGGTTGAGCAGTTCTTAACCAAAGGGATAATTTAGCAATTTCAACACTTTCTTCATTTAAGTCCACACCAAAAAGGTTGTTTTCTAAAATGCTGTTTTCCATATCTGTTAATACCAATGCATCACCAAACAATTTAGCTTGAAGCTCATCTATGTATTGGTGTTCTTCAATTAAAAAATCAAGTGCTTGATTCAGGAAAGCTCCAGAGCCACAAGCAGGGTCACAAATAGTTAATTGCAAAAGCCATTTTCTATAGGTATCTAGTTTTTCAACTAACCCTTGAATGGTTTTCTTTTGTCTTTTTTTATCTGTAAAATACTCCTCCTCTACAATTTCAAGTGCTACTTTCTTCTCCTCACAAAGTTTACCAACTGTATTTTCTACAATGTATTTAGTAATGTATTTTGGGGTATAAAAAACACCATCCTTTTTTCTTTTGGTTTTAGATTTGTCAATTTCCTGTCCTTCTAATTGGGCTTTAATTTCATCTAACTCATTCAAGGAGTTTTCAAAAATGTGACCTAAAATGTTTACATCTACTTCACTATCAAAATCATATTCTGAAAGTTTAAGAGTATGGGTGTATAGCAAATCATCATCAATAGTAATATTGTCTAAAATATCATCTGGTTTAAACAATCCACCATTATAAGCATAAACCTCATAATTTTTGCCTTTGTATCCAGTGTTTAAATAGCTAAAATATTGTTTAAATCTGTCATATAAAGGCATATAAGCATCCAGTTCTTGAAGCTTTTTCCAATCTGTAATTATTTGTCTTACAGAGTTAGTAGGTAATAAATGTCTATCTTCTCCAAAAAACAAAAACAAAAACCTATCCAACAACTTTTGTGACTTTTTAAAAAGCTCTAATTGGTCATATTCAGGATTGGTTTCTAATAAATTTTTAAATAATTCCCTTTTAAACAAGGAGTAATCTTTGTACAGTTTTTTGGTAATTACATCTTCTTGACTTACAGATTCCTCTTTTATTTTTTTTGGAATGTCCTTTGAAATATTTTCAACAGCCAAACACAAATACAAGATTTTAAATTCCGCTTCTGTAAGTGTAAATAAGTTAAATTCTAAATGCTCAATAGCATTGTCTATGTAGAATCTGATTTTTTCAAAATTGGAAGTTATTACATAGGTACAATCAGGCTGATTGTTTTTATAACCAAAGGCTTGAGCTTCAATTTTGCCTAAATCTGTAGTATTAGTTCCTTTAAGTTCTATAACAGCTCTTACTTTTTCAGATAAAATAATAGCACCATCAGCTTTTTTGCTGTCTTTTACATTTTTGTATTCTGTTGTAAGGTTAAAATTAGGTTCAGGATTTAATGTGTAGCCTAATATCTTAACAAATAATTCTCTTAAAAAGCCCTCTTGATATTGCTCTTCCTTGGAATTTCTGATGTTTTCTTGTCTTTCAAGATTATGAAAATAGGCAGTAAAATCCTTCCACTTTTGAGTAAGTGAATCTTGGTTTATGGCTTGTAAATACTTTGTTACAACAGCATTTTGAAATAATGACATCTTTTATCTTATTGTGATTACAATTTGTAATAAATAGAACTACAAATATTAATTTACCAAAGTAAGAAAAATTTGAACTTAAATCAATATTAACTTATTAACAAGAATAAAAACAATCTTAGTTTGTTAAATAGAGTAAAGTAGTTTCTGAAATAACATTTCAAACTCAACTTGGAGTTTTATAGGTAAACTAAAAGCCTATTATCCTTAGTATTTATTAATTGGTTAATTTTAATTAAGAATGCACTTAGTAGAAGAAATTTTTTTTAAAAAATTTTTAAACAACCTAAAAAATACAAACATCCCCCACCTTGTATCAAAACCCCCACCAATTCTTAGTGATTACAATACCCCTCTGGTATTGTTTATAGTGCAAAATTATTCTGCAGGTAAATTTATCTTGAGTTGAAAGCCAAGAGTTTTTATCTGGAAAAGTATTGTACAAAATCTTAATGTTTAACTCAAAAACTAGAAAAGATGGTAAGAATTGTAAATTATCAAAAAAGAACAACAGAGGAAGGAAAAGCATTCTTTACTCTAGAACTACAAGGCGGGATTGAAATAGTAAAATCCCAAGAAACAGGAAGACATTACATTACTGCAAGAAAAGCTACTATGTCATGTACTTTTGATGAATTAACTTGTCAGGCATTAATTGGAACAGAATTGCCAGGCTCTGTTAGAAAAGTGAATTGTGAAGAATATGATTACACCATTAAAGAAACAGGTGAAATCATTACACTTTCACACAGATATGAATATGTAGAGCAGGAAACACAAGCAAATGCTCCACAAATGAGTAATGCTACAATTGATGACTTTATGAGTAAAGTTCCAGTTGGCAATGCTTTTTCCACTAATGGACAATTAGTACATTAGAATTTCCTTGGTCCAAAATTTATGAACTGCTTTAAGTGTAGTAGGTAAATTTTGGACTTTTATTTTTTTTAATCTTAACACAGAAAAAGATGAATGCAGTACAAAATGAAGTTGCAGAAATCCAAGTTTCCTATAAAACCACCAATACTCCTAAAGAAAAAATTTCTACAGCTAAGAGTGCCTACAAAGTTTTTTTATCCACATGGAATCTAGATACAATTGAATTGCAAGAAGAATTTAAAATAATGCTATTAAATAGGGCTAATAATTTACTTGGAATTTATTCATTATCAAAAGGAGGGATTACAGGTACAGTTGTTGACCAAAGATTAATTTTTGCAGTGGCTTTGAAATGTAATGCAACAGCTATATTGATAGCACATAATCATCCAAGTGGAAAATTACTGCCAAGTGAAGCAGATATTTCTATTACTAAGAGTATTTATAAATGTGGGGAAATATTGAATATTACTTTAATAGATCATTTAATTGTTACTAAAGAAGGTTACTTTAGTTTTTCAGATGAAGGAAAACTAATGTAAATGTAAACCTTTAATTATTGACACTTTTTTAGTAACTAATGATAATTTTTAAAATAAAACCATATAATGTTAATAGCTTTTTTAAATTAGTGCCTTAAATAATTTAAACCTAATGCTGAATAATTCCAATTTACTTATTGAAGAAGTACCATTAAAGAGCAATATAAATCTTGGTAATAACTTTAATATTCCAGAAAATTATGTGATTTACTTTGAAAAGGAACACAATAAAGAGTTGAATCTTTTTATTAGAAATAATTATGATTCAATTAAAACTAAATTTTCAGCTTTAGGTTTAAATTTCATTTATCCTCCATTTATAAAAGTTTCTAAACTTCAAGTTGAAGCGATTTTATCTTATTTTACTCCACAATTTAATTATTATCAGATACCTACTTTAGCAAAGGAATCTTTTGGTCAAAAATTGTTAGATAATGCATTACAAAATGCATTTCAAGATTTTGATAAAATTTTGGATGTAAACAATACAGAAACCCATAAAGTTAATTCAGAAGAATTACTTAATCTCTTGGAATATAATTGCCATATTAAATCAGGTTTATTTTTCTTCAAGTTTAATTCAGGCATTATTGGAGTATCTGATTATTTTTATTCCAATTCAGATAATAATTATGAGTTGTTTTTTGAGGAAGCAATACAATATCTTAGCAGAAATGAATGGGAAGATTATGCTCTTGGTGATGCAATGATTGGTAGTTTTCTTCCAACTGTAGATTACTCAGAACAGCTTGATGAAGAAGCCAAAGAAATAGTTCAAGATTTAGAAAACAAATTAAAAGAGCTTAAAGATAGCGGTCAATTATTATTTTTAATACCGGTTTTAAAAGACCTCCTAAATAAACAATCCCATACCATTGATTTTAACAGCATCAGTAAAATGGAAATTGATTATCAGAATAAAATTCAACTACCTTATTTTAAAAAAGAAGTTGAATTAAGTCATTTAACCAAATCCATTTATTTCTTGTTTTTAAAGCATCCTGAAGGTATAAACTTAAAAGAGCTTGGTAACTATAAAAAAGAGTTGCTCACCATTTACAATTCAGTTTCTAACCAATTAGATTATGATAAGATGGCTAAGAGTATTGATGATGTTATTAATCTTGAAACAAAAGCTATTTATACCCATCTTTCAAGAATTAAATCAGCTTTTTATAAAATCATGGATGCTTCTTTTGCTAAGTATTATATAGTTTCAGGTTCAGGAGTAGAAGACAGAAAAGTTTTGTTTGAAACAAAGGATATTATTTGGGATAATTATGACCGATTAACTCCTGACATGTTTTAAACTTCACTTGCAAATTTGCAACTCCTGTAAGTATTTATATATCACAACTACATTTGTAAAACAATTTTGTGTTATGGTATAAATTATCTTGTTTACAATGGAAGATGTTATTTTAAATCAATTTTGTATTGGGGAAGAGTTTGCCTTACATGAATTTGAGTTGGAATATTTAGAAACCAATACAGACAAAAATGGAATTAATTATGACTACTATAGGTTTAAAGGGAAACTACCTGATAAAAAAATAAAAGAGATTGTATTAGCCTACAACTGCGATGTATTAAGAGGGGTTTTAGTTACTCTTAGAAATTAAAAAGTTCAATAATGTTAATTTCCAAAGCAGAAGCAACTTTTTCTAAAGTAGAAAGTGTTGGATTGACCTTGCCAGCTTCAAGTCTTGACATGTTACTTTTTTCAAAGTTACATTTAGCAGCCAGATCCTGCTGAGATAAGCCTTTAAGCTCTCTAATCTTTTGGATTTGTATTCCTACTTTTACCTGAATTTTAGAGTCTGACATTGAACTTTTTGAGTTGTATTATTTGATAACTCAAAATTTGTTCTATTTTTGTCTAAAATGGTTATCATTTATGATAACTATATTGTTTAATTTTAAAATGAAAAAAAATGAAAAAAATTATTTTTATTATTACAGCCACTGCTCTTTTTTTGGCATGCTCTAAAGATGACAATTCTTCTTGTAATCAAATTGTATGTGGAACACCTGGTAGCCCAATAGATGGCAAGTATTATATTTATAAAGGTACTATTGATAATTGTGGAGAAACAGAGTTAGAAGTTAATGAAGCTACTTTTTTGTACTATCAAGCCAAATGGCAAGCTAGTCCTGAAGGATATACATGCTGGGAAGGTCTTAAATAAATACTATTATGAATAAAACAATAAAATATTTTATAATTGCCTCTTTCTTCATAATATCAGCATGTGATAAAGATAGTGCTACAGAAAATTGTTTGTGTACAATTTCTTTGAGAGGAAATGTTTGGTCACAAAGCAATGTGCCAAATTGTAATTCTTGTATTGCACCACAAGGTTATACTGCAAATTGTGATTGTGATTAACTTAAAAATTATAAAAATGAAAAAACTTTCAATTATTATGTCAATTTTACTATTGACTTCTTGTGCTACCACAAAGCAATTTCAAAATTTCACTCACAACAAAGAGCTTGAAAGTAATAAAGCTAGAATATATGTAATCAGAACTGGATTTTCTGGAGGGGCTGTATCAACTTCATTGTTTTGCGATGATGTTTTAATTGGAAAAACAGGTGGCAATGGTTTTTTATGTTGGGATGTAAAAGAAGGAAAGCATACCATTGGAAATACTCAACTTATCCATGCAGGAGCTACATTAGGAGCTGCTAATAATGAAGATATATTTGTCATAAATGCAAAGCCAGGCAAAACCTATTATATTAAACAATATCCTAGATTTGGTGGATTTTCATTTGAATTTTTAGATAATGAACAAGGAGAAAGATTTTTAAAAGGAAAAAGTAATCCTAAGCAAAACTATGTTGAATAAAGAAGAAAATGAACTAAAGTCTATTTCAATGATTGAATTGGAAAAAGTGCTATTAGAGGCAACAACGCGACTTGATATAGAAATGTTTAAAGAATTTTATATTTATACAGAGGATTACAAACAGTCCAAACGATTATTTTTATTGAAAGACATGGCAATTGTATTCAATAAATTCAAAGGGCAAGGAGATACTTCTCTTGAACCTAATTTAGGGATTTGTAATAGATGTAACAAAGGTTGTCATGGTCATAAGCTTGTAGGTAATAAAAGTAAAAATTACATGAACCTTTTATTTGAAAATGATATTGACAAAATCATTGGAGTAGCAGAATGTGCCGATTTAAAAACTTTAAACAAAACTAAGGGTTTAAATAAAAGAATTTATCTTCATGGATACAATGAACCCGGTTCACCCAATAATGTTCCTTTTTAAATATAAAATATAAAATATGAATTCTGTAATAAATTTTTTTGAACCAATTTTTAGTGCATTCCTTTTTAATCATAAAAATCAATCATTAATTGAAATTAGTATTTTTTGCTCAGTTTTTTTGTTTGGTATGATTGGAAAATTAGTAAATCAAAAGCCAAACACTTCTATAGCTTTATTTGGATATGGTTATTCTATTGCGGTGTTTTTATCTGCTGTTTATTTACTATTTATTGAGTTAACTTGGTGGAAAGCTATTATTAACATACTAGTTAGTGTAATTCTTTTTGTAATTATTTCAGAGATTATTCTATTATTTATCATAATGCTTTTTGGTGGTTTTTATCATTACGGAGTTGTTGAACCTAGGGTAAAAAGAAGGACAGGTTTGCTATTTTTTATTATATTTTCAATTAACATAATTGTATCTCTATATATCAAAAAGTTAATATTTTAAAATGAAATATCTACAAATAACTAGTATAATATTATTTTTAATAAGCATAGGTTCTATGCGTATTCATAGAATAAAAAATGCAGATGCAATGATTGAAAGTTCCATAATTGGAAAATCATTGCTTTCTATGGTTTCATTACTTTCATTCATAATGTTATTTTTCACTGTTGAGAATATTAATCATTCTAAATGGTATTGGAATTTTGGCATTTCAATTCTGTTGACACTTTTTTTATCAGAAATGCTTGCAAATATTTATAGTTCAGTACTTGGCATAAAATCTAAACCTTCAATGTCAATTAGAACTGGGGGTTATGTTAGACATAATATAAATATTATAGATGCAATTATCACACTGATTGTTGGTCTCATATTATTTTTTATAAATAAATATGCTTAACCATAAACTATAAAAAAAATATGGGGATAATTTCCAATCCATATTATAAAATCCTAGATGCCATAACCCCAACATCAAACTATATTCCTAAAAAACAGGAATATGTAGCTTGGTATAAAAGGCATTTTAAAACTATAGAACAACAGCCATACAGTGATTTCTGTATGCAAGAGTTAATCTGGGCTTTTAATGAATTTAAAGTTTTAGTTGAGTTTTTAGAACATGAACAAACCATAATTGAAGCCAATAAGAGATACAAACTCTTAGACAATAAAAATGAGGAAGAGGTTATAGAATGGCTTACAGATTATGAAAATGTTTATCAATACGCTTAACATTTTTATTGTAAATATTTTGAGTGGGAAAATGATAAAGTAGTTGAAGATAAAATAATAGTTTCTGAAGAACTAGGTATTAAAATTGAACATAATGATTTCAAAGAATTTATTGATTTTGAAGAAACTTTTAATCCATTAATAAATGAGTATAAAAACAAATTTTGTACCCAAGAGTTACAATCATTTAATACTAGTTTAAAAACAATGATTGAATTTCATAAAACACTATAATAATTTTAAATTATGAACCAACTCCAAGCCTTTGTATACTTTTTAAAATGCATGGATATTAAAATGTTAGATGATATCTTAACTGATGATATTTCTTATTGTGGTACTACAAAAGCAGTATTTTTAGAGAAGTTACATGATATCTTTGTTTGGAATAGGTTCTTAGGGAATCTAACTTTACCTATAAAGTGGTCAGATACGAACACTAATCATCTTCAATTTTTTTGTTGGACACAAGATGAATATGAAAATACATTATTAGTGATAACAAAAGCAAATGGAGACATTATTTCATATATTAACAAAAGACCACATTTTGGTTTTCATAATTCTGCCTTTAGAGTTTATGAAGATGAAGAAATAGGATTTGTAAAAAGTACAGAATTTATCATGCTTCAACATCATTGCAAAACTGCAATTGAAGAAATGACAGATGTTCTATATACTACTGAGTTAATTGTAAATTGGGTAAATAATTATGAGTCACTTTATCTTAAAATTAAGGATGAAGAAGATGAATGCAGTTATAAAAACATTAAATATGTGGAAGAGTTTTATGAGTTATGGGAGTCAAAATCATATGAAGAAGACCTCATATTAAAATACAAAGACGCTGAAACAGCAGTTTTAGAATTTAATAAAATTGAAATTAGTGATTGGTTAGACAAATACCACAATTTGTATTTTTGTGTCTTATTCCCCTCTAATTCTTTGGCAGAATTTGTATGTGATAAAGAATACAGATATAAACTAGGTAATAGAGAGTACAGGTCAAAAGAATTGTATTATGTAGAAAAGTTTACTGATTTGTATTTCACCTCTAACCATAGGTAAAAATGCATTAATATCTGAAAAAGGCATACAATTAGGTACACAAGTAATAAATAATTCTTCTAAGAGTCTGACTAATTGTTGGTTACATATAGAATAATTAGTCCCGTCCAGACCGCCAGTAAAGAGGAAGCCTTTCGTAAAAGAAAGGCTTTTTTGCCCTCTTAAAATATTTAAAATAGTTGTGTTGTTTAGGTACGAAAGTACCAAAAGGTTTAGTAGTTAGACCAATGAAAAGCTTTGCATTTGATGCAGGGCTTTTTTGATTTT
>JACCDZ011850450.1_pt1 | contig 17430 bp, 14 predicted proteins | sample 7449551 | NCBI WGS metagenome assembly JACCDZ01 (sample SAMN15323452, study PRJNA562643) | freshwater metagenome | isolation source: river surface water | place: USA:Blue River Watershed | collected 2017-08-18 | reverse complement strand
ACTTCTTTTGACATGTTTAATGCCAACATCGCGATGAAAACCAAGTACATTAGGTTAATCATCTTCTGTCTAGGGGTTAATTTTCCTCCTGCCATTTCGTAATAATTAGTTTAGTTAATTAAATTGTAATTTATTTGATAAAACTAATTATCCTTTGTTTTGCATTGCAGATAACATTCCACCATAAACAGCGTTTAATGAAGAGATGTTAGATGTCATTGATTGCATTTGTTGTTTTAATTTGTCTGCATTTTCAGCAATTTGAGCATTTGCATCAGCATTTTTCTGAGCTGCATCAACTTGAGCTGCATATAAATTGTTTAATGCTTCTAAAGAGCTAGATGCTTTAACCATTTCTTCTGCATATTTCTTTTGTGAAGCCATTGCATCAACTGTAGGAGCGATACCTTTAGCAGCACCTTCGAAATTTTTAATGCTATTTCCTAAGCTTGCCATTAATTCACCATCAATTTTAGCCTCTTTTAATAAATTGTCTAATTTTTGAGATAATAAACCTTGTGCTTCAGCTGGGTCTTCTTTTTTTAATGATTTTGGTTTAGCTTCACCACCTGCTAATTCAGGGTAAACTAATGCCCAATCTAATTCTTTTTCAACTGGTTCAAAAGCAGATAATGCGAAAATCGCAGCTTCTGTTAATAAACCTACAACAAGCATTGGTCCTGCTCCTGGCCAGTGCATTAATTTGAATAATGCTCCAACGATTACTACTGCTGCTCCCATTCCGTAAAGGAATCCCATTACTTTTTTGCTTAAAATTGCCATAATTTAAAATTTTAGTTAGTTAAGTATAATTAATTTAGTTAAGTTAATTCTTGTTTGTTATTTTGGTCTTGTTGCTGTAGCGTCAGTTCCCATGTAATCTTGTACTGTTCTGAAACCGATATAACTTCTTGCAGAATCTGCATATTCGAAATCACGAGTTGAAACTTGTAAGAAGAAAGCAACATCTTTCCAAGATCCTCCACGAACCACTTTTCTTTGGTTTTTTGGATCTGCTACGTTTGGATTCATTGTTGAAACGAATTCATAAGCACCAGCGTCGTAAGCTGTTTCAGTCCATTCAGAAACGTTACCAGCCATGTTATATAAATTGAAATCGTTTGGCTCATAAGATTTTGCTTCAACAGTGTATAAAGCGCCATCCGCAGCGTAATCTCCTCTGTTAGGTTTGAAGTTTGCTAAGAAACATCCTCTGTCGTTTTTAGCATAAGGACCTCCCCAAGGGTAAGTTCCTGACTCAATTCCGCCTCTTGCAGCATATTCCCATTCTGCTTCAGTTGGTAAACGGAAAGAGTTTACTTGGTCTCTACCTTTTTGTTTTTTAACATAAGAGTTTTTGTACATTGTTCTCCAAGCACAAAATGCTTTAGCTTGTTTCCAAGAAACTCCAACTACTGGATATTCTCCATAAGCTTGGTGCCAAAAGTAATCATTGTGCATTGGCTCGTTATAAGAATATGCGAAATCTTTAATCCAAGCAGTTGTGTCTGGATAAATTTCTAAAGGTGGTGCATCTTCATAAAAGTTTTTACGCCCTTTTTTCTTAACAGCTTTATTTAAATCTACTTGATTGTATTTGAATTTTAATTTACTTACATCAATCGTTTTTAACCCATTAAACGATTCTGATTCAGGTAAATACATAGAATCCATTACTTCCACATAATCCGCATCTGGATATTTGCTAGTTTCCGTAATTAATTTTACTTTTTTATTTGTTTTTCTATTTGCGTAAGGATCTTTTTCAGTTCCAACGCTATAATAGTTTTCGTACATATATTTATCATATGCCGTCATTTTTTCTGGATCAGTATCAGCAAAAGCAAAGTCACCAATGCTTCCTGTTTTTCCACCTTTTCCTCCTGCAGCAGGTTTTGCTCCAGATTCTTCAGCTTGGATAGCTAATCTTGTTCTGATAGTTGAATCTTTCACCCATTCTACGAATTGACGGTATTCACTATTTGTAATTTCTGTCTCATCCATGTAAAACGAACGAACAGTAACAGTCTTAGTTGGAGCATCTTGAACATTGGCAACGTCATCATCTGACTTTCCCATTATAAAAGAACCTCCAGGTATTAGTGACATACCAAATGGCTTTTCAGAAAACCATTTCTTGCCTTTAACTCCTACCAGTTCACCTTTATCGCCTTTACCACAGCTTGTAAATAAAGCTAATGCTGCCGATAATACTAAAAACTTTTTCATATTAATTGGGTTATATAAATTTATTTTATTTTAGGGTTCAAACCTATCTATTTATTTTGACATATACAATAGCTATCTTAAAAAAAACTAAAAAAAGTGTATTTTATCGATAAATACTGCACTTTTAACGATTATTTAATAACTTTTTTTATGCGCTTTCCACCATCTTTCAGGTATTTCTGCATTGCATGCTGCTATGTAATCGTCATTTGTGCAAGGTAATAACGTTTTTTTAACACTTTTATTGTATATTGTATTATAATTTATTTCCATCCACCATCTTTCAGAACGATTGCTTTTGTAAAAAACTAATTCTTCGTCTTCTGCTAAAACCGTGTAACGGAAATAATTTGTTTTTTCTTCGAATGGATATTCGTAACTTCTTAAGTGATATCCTTCAATAAAATACCAAACTATTTGTGCGATTAGTTCATTTTCGTTTTTACTATAAAACTGATTGAACAAGCCAAATACACTCACTTTATCGCTAATTCCTGCGTATCGTGCCAATGCACATATTTCTCTTCCGTCAAATCCGTTTGGATAAAATTCAGTTGTGTTTCCAGAGTCAGATGATTTTACTGATTTTAAATCTAAACTTATGATATCAGCATCTCTAAAAATGGGCTCCACAATGGCTGGATTTTTTATAATTTCACCTAATCTATACGTGTCAAAATATAACTTTTCAATCAAGTCTATTTCTTCTTGAGAAGTGTAATAGGTTTGATAGCCTACACTGCTAAAATTATACAGATTATTAGGTTCTTCAATTATAATTCTTGATAAATACGAATCAGATTCTAACTTTTCTTCTTTAGCGAAGTCGAATTTATTATCAATTGCCACTAAATTAACCATTTGATCTAAATTATCAAAGGCGCGATACAACGCATAGGTTAAATCTTGTGAACCACCAATGACCAAAGGTATAATTTTTTGTTTAATTAAATCAGCGCAAATGGATTTTAACACAAAATAAGTGTCACTTGTTTCATTTCCAACTAATATATCGCCTAAATCGGCTATTCCTTTGTTCCAATTTCCTGGAAATAAGCTGTATAGTGTTTTTCGAAAGTTGTCGAAATCATAATTTTCATTATCTAAATCGGCGCCTCTGTTTTCATTAGCGCAAATTAGTGCTACAGAAATATTATCTAAATTAGGATAGTCGGTTTCTGTATGCATCACAACCTTTTTACCTAATGTTTGATTAGATAAACTTTCAGTAAATTTCTGAATTTCTTCCGATACTGGTTGTAAATATTCGAATAACATAGATTTATTTTGATTTATTTTAATTGTGATTTAATTCCGATGTTCTGGAAGTAATGACAAATTTTGTTCTATTTCTTTTTAGTTACAGTTTTTTTAGCCGGTGCCTTTTTTACTGCTGTTTTTTTAGCTGGAGATTTTTTTTCAATCATCTCTTTTACTTCTTCCAAAGTTAATTTGGTGGCATCTACATCTTTACTTAATTCAATTTTGATTTTTCCTTTCGTAATAACCGATCTACCCCAACGTGCTTTTTCCACTTTGATGCCTTCATCTGTCCAATTGTGTAAGACTTTGTCAATATCTTTTTGTTGCTTGTCTTCAATCAATTCGTTAATATCTGCTTGAGATAAATTATCGAAATTATATTTCTTATTCACATTGATGAAAATGCCATTCCATTTTAAGAAAGGTCCAAAACGACCTACGCCTTTTTGAACAGGTAAATTGTCATAAGTTGCAATTGGAGCGTCAGCTTTTGTTTTTTCTTGAATCAATTCGATGGCTCTTTCCATAGTTACATCTAATGGTTCTTCGCCTTTAGCTAATGAAATGAATTGCGATCCGAATTTTACATAAGGGCCAAAACGTCCGTTATTCACTTCAATTTCTTCGCCTTCGTAAGTTCCTAAAGATTTTGGTAATAAAAATAAATTTAAAACTTCTTCTAGAGTAATTGAACTTAAATTTTGCTCGGCTCTTAAACTTGCAAATTGTTTTACTTCATCATCTATTGCCCCAATTTGTGCCATTGCACCATATTTTCCTAAACGAACACTTACAGGTTTTCCGGATTTTGGATCCGTACCTAAAATACGTTCTCCAGATTCACGCTCTGCTGTGGTTTCTACTTTGGTTACAATTGGATGAAAATGATTGTAGAAATTACTCATCATTTTATGCCAATCTTCATTTCCAGCAGCAATTTCATCGAAATCTTGTTCCACTTTAGCCGTGAAATTATAATCTAGAATCGTTTCGAAGTTTTTCACTAAGAAATCTGTAACAATTCCTCCAATATCTGTTGGGACTAATTTTCCTTTATCTGAACCCGAATTTTCCTTTAACGTTTGCGATTTAATTTCGTTCGCAATTAAAGTTAATTGTTCGTATTTTCTTTCTGCTCCTTCAAAACTACCTTTTTCCACATAGTTTCTATTGATAATGGTTGAAATAGTTGGCGCATACGTTGATGGACGACCAATTCCTAATTCTTCTAATTTTTTTACTAAAGAAGCTTCTGTATATCTGCTTGCTGGTCTGGTAAAACGTTCCGTTGCAGCAATAAATTTATTATTAAGTTTTTCGTTTACTTTTAAAGCGGGTAACATGCCTTCTTGTTCTTCTTCATCTTCATCATTACCTTCTAAGTAGACTTTTAAGAAACCGTCAAACTTAATCACTTCTCCAGTTGCAGAAAAATATTCATTATGTGTATTTGCTGAAATTTTTACATTCGTGCGTTCTAATTCTGCATCACTCATTTGAGAAGCCAAAGTACGTTTCCAAATTAAATCGTATAAACGTGCTTGGTCTCTGTCAATATCAACTGTATGTCGACTCATGTCAGTCGGACGAATAGCTTCGTGAGCTTCTTGAGCACCTTTGGATTTGTTGTTATAGTTTCTGGGTTTGCTGTACTCTTTTCCGTAGTAAGAAGTAATTTCAGCTTGTGCGGCTGCCATTGCTTCTTCTGAAAGGTTTACACTGTCGGTTCTCATATATGTAATCAAACCGGCTTCGTACAAACGTTGTGCAATTTGCATCGTAATTCCAACAGGTAAATACAATTTACGAGCGGCTTCTTGTTGTAAAGTTGAAGTCGTAAATGGTGCTGTCGGCGATTTTTTAGTTGGTTTCGTTTCTAAATCGGCAACTTTAAAATCTGCATTTATATTTTTCTCTAAAAAGGCTTTTGCTTCTTCTTTCGTATTGAAATTTTTACTTAGCTTAGCTTTTACAGTTTTTCCGGCTTCGTTTGTAAACTCTGCACTGATTGAATAACTTGCTACAGGTTTGAAATTTTGAATTTCACGCTCACGTTCTACTATTAAACGAACTGAAACTGATTGCACACGTCCAGCTGATAATCCGCCTTTAACTTTTTTCCAAAGTACAGGTGATAATTCGTATCCTACTAAACGGTCTAAAACCCTACGCGCTTGTTGTGCGTTTACTAAATTATAATTGATGTCCCTCGGATTTTCGATTGCTTTTAAAATGGCAGTCTTTGTAATTTCATGAAAAACAATACGTTTTGTTTTAGTCGCATCTAATTTTAATTCTTCTGCTAAATGCCAAGAAATGGCTTCTCCTTCACGGTCCTCATCGGAAGCTAACCAAACCATGTCGGCTTTCTTTGATAAGTCTTTTAATTTTTTTACTAGTGCTTTTTTATCGGGAGATACCTCGTATTTAGGTTTAAAGTTGTCGTTCACATCTACACCAATTTCTTTTGAAGGTAAATCTGCAATATGTCCGTAACTTGATTCTACTTGGAAATCTGTTCCTAAAAATTTTTCTATGGTTTTTGCCTTTGCAGGTGACTCCACGATAACTAAATTCTTCGCCATTTTCAATAATTTGATTTGGCAAAAGTATATTTTTTTTTTGATTAATATATATAGGTGTAGTTTTTTTGATTTTTTAGTTTTTTGTATATGCGAAGATTTTTTTAAAATATTTTGTTAAACTGGTGCTGACAATTTGGCAGATAGTAAAATTTAGTACTATCTTTGCAGACTGAATTTTTGAAAAAATAGTTTTCGAAAATAAAATTATAATACGGGTTATGGTAGAAAAGGTTATAGAAGAAAGTAAACAAGGAACTTCAATTGTTTTGGAAACAAAAGAAGGAAACCAAAAGAAGTTATTTATAGAAAGCTATGGTTGTCAAATGAACTTTGCAGATAGTGAAGTGGTGGCTTCAATTTTAGCTAATGAAGGATATAATACCACACAAGTTATGGAAGAAGCCGATTTGGTTTTGGTAAATACTTGTTCAATCAGAGATAAAGCAGAAGTAACCGTTCGTAAACGATTACAAATGTATAATGCCGTAAAACGTGACATCAATCCGAAAATGAAGGTTGGGGTTTTAGGTTGTATGGCAGAACGTTTGAAAGAAAAATTCTTAGACGAAGAAAAAATTGTAGATATGGTTGTAGGACCAGATGCTTACAAAGATATTCCGAATTTATTAAAAGAAGTAGAAGATGGTCGGGATGCGATAAATGTAATTCTTTCTCGTGAAGAAACGTATGCCGATATTTCTCCAGTACGTTTAAGTAGTAACGGAATTACCGCTTTTGTATCGATAACTCGTGGTTGCGATAATATGTGTACGTTTTGCGTAGTACCATTTACTCGTGGTCGTGAGCGTAGTCGTGAGCCAGAAAGTATTATTGAAGAAATTGCCGATTTGTGGAGTAAAGGTTTCAAAGAAGTTACTTTATTAGGTCAGAATGTGGATAGTTACCTTTGGTATGGTGGCGGATTGAAAAAAGATTTCGATAAAGCTAGCGAAATGCAAAAAGCAACTTCAGTAGATTTTGCTCAGTTATTAGATAGATGTGCCACACAGTTTCCAAAAATGCGTTTCCGTTTCTCAACTTCAAATCCCCAAGATATGCATATTGAAGTGATTGAAGTGATGGCCAAACACCATAATATTTGTAATTATATTCACTTGCCAGTTCAAAGTGGAAGTACTCGAATTCTAAAAGAAATGAACCGTCAACATACTCGCGAAGAGTATTTGACATTAGTAGATAATATTTATAGAATTATTCCAGATATTTCACTTTCTCAAGATATTATTGCTGGTTTTCCAACAGAAACAGAAGAAGATCATCAAGATACATTGAGTTTGTTAGAATATGTAAAATACGATTTCGGATTTATGTTTGCCTATTCAGAAAGACCAGGAACTTTAGCGGCCAGAAAAATGGAAGATGATGTACCTGAAGAAGTGAAAAAACGACGTTTAAATGAGATTATCGATTTGCAACAGCGTATTGCTTTAGAACGTACTAAACGTTTTGTGGGTCAAACTGTAGAAGTGTTGGTGGAAAAAGATTCTAAACGTTCAGACAAACAATGGAGTGGAAGAAATTCACAAAGCACAGTGGTAGTTTTTCCAAAAGAAAACTATAAGCCTGGAGATTTTGTTATGGTTAAAATATCTGATTGTACAAGTGGAACCTTAATTGGTGAAGCGGTTGGATATTCTGAAATTATGAATTAAAAAAAAGTATACGCCAAAACAATTCAAACAATTCAAATAATTCAAAAATTCGCGGCTATCATAATAAATAAAAACATAAAAAAAGTTTAAAATTAAAAGTGAAGAGATTCTTTCTTTGTCAGAAAGACAAGATTGTAGAAAACTTTTTAACTTTTGCCTTTTAACTTTTGCCTTTTTTAAAATGGAATCAGTTCAAAACATAAAACAACGCTTTGAGATTATTGGAAACGATCCAAAACTCAACCGTGCGGTAGAAAAAGCCATTCAGGTTGCTCCTACAGATATTTCTGTATTGGTAACCGGTGAAAGTGGTGTGGGAAAAGAAAGTATTCCTAAAATTATTCATTCTTTATCGCACAGAAAACACGGAAAATACATTGCCGTAAACTGTGGTGCAATTCCAGAAGGAACAATTGATTCGGAACTTTTCGGACACGAAAAAGGTTCATTTACAGGTGCAACAGGTACTCGTGAAGGGTATTTTGAAGTAGCAGATGGTGGAACTATTTTTTTAGATGAAGTAGGGGAATTACCACTAACCACTCAAGTACGTTTGTTGCGTGTTTTGGAAAATGGTGAGTTTATTAAAGTTGGTTCTTCTCAAGTTCAAAAAACGAATGTTCGTATCGTAGCGGCTACAAATGTAAATATGTTATCGGCTATTGAAAAAGGAAAATTCCGAGAAGATTTATATTATCGTTTAAGTACGGTCGAAATTAATTTGCCTGCTTTGCGCGAAAGAAAAGAAGATATTCATTTGTTGTTTCGCAAATTTGCTGCCGATTTCGCACATAAATATAAAATGCCTCCAATCAAACTATCTGATGATGCGGTGCAATATTTAATGCATTATCGTTGGAGTGGAAATATCAGACAATTAAGGAATTCTGCGGAACAAATTTCTGTGTTAGAAGCAAATAGAGATATTTCTTTAGCAGCTTTGAAATCTTATTTACCAAGTTCAGATAGTAACTCGTTGCAAGTGATTGGTGAAGCCAAGAAAAACACTTCTGATTTTAGTAACGAACGTGAAATTTTATATAAAGTTTTGTTCGATATGAAAAGTGATTTGACCGATTTGAAAAAGTTAACTTTAGAACTAATGCAAAACGGAACAGCAAAAGTTCAAGAAAATAATAAATCGCTGATTCAGAAAATTTATGGAAATTCTGAAGAAAAAAACACTATTTTTGAACAAGAATCCAAAATTAAAGCTTTAACTAAAGAAGAAGAAGTTGAAGAAGTTGAGCAAGAAGAATTTTTGGATGATGATGACGATTTCAACAATAATTATCTATATGCTGAAACAATAGACGAAACAGAAACGTTGAGTTTGGAAGCAAAAGAAATAGAATTAATTAAAAAATCTTTAGAAAAAAATAAAGGTAAAAGAAAAGCTGCAGCTGATGAATTAGGTATTTCTGAAAGAACCTTATACAGAAAAATTAAACAATTTGATTTGTAAGAAACAATGAATTTAAAAATAAAAATAATTGCACTTTTAACCTTGTTTACACTTGTAGGTTGTAATGTGAAATATAACTTTACAGGAACTGGGAAAATTGATGCCAAAACTTTTCAAGTAAATTACTTTACAAATAATGCCGAAATTGTTGAAGTTGGAATCGAAAGAACTTTTACGCAAAAATTACAAAACACGATTCTTAATCAAACGAATTTAGATTTGGTTCCATCAGGTGGCGATTTGTTGTATGAAGGCGAAATTGTGGAATATCGTATCACGCCAATGTCGGCTAATGCGGCGCAAGAATCTTCACAAAACAGAATGACAATTACCATTAATGTAAGATATTCTAGTAAAAATAAAGAAGAAGATAATTTTGAAAAACGCTTTTCATTTTATTATGATTATCCTGCTAATGAACTACCATCGCCTAAATTAATAAATGATGCTTTAGAGGTGATTTACGAAAGAATAACTCAAGATATTTTCAATGAATCTTTAGCGAAATGGTAATTTGATTTTAACACTTTAAACTTTTGCCTTTTTACTTGGCTCTTTTATAAAAATGAACACAAGCGATTATATTAACTTACTCAATAATTCTAAAGCTATTAACGACAAGCAAACGTTAGTACTAGAAACTATTGTGCAAGAATTTCCGTTTTATCAGAGTGCTCGTGCTTTGTATTTGAAAGGATTGTATAATCAGGAAAGTTTTAGATATAATTACGAATTAAAGAAAACGGCCGCACATACCACAGACAGAAGTGTGTTGTTCGATTTTATTACTTCCGATGATTTTAAAATTTTCCAGCAAGAAGTATACGACAAATACCAAGCTGAAATTCAGAATATCATTGTGGCTGATTTTGAATTGGTTCAAGTAGAAGATTTACAGGTTGATTTAGGCTCTATACCAACTTCTCAAAAGAATATTCGTTCAGAATTTGTAGCGAATGAAACACCCAAAACACAAAATGAATTGGTAGAAGCAGAATTGCAAATTGGAAAACCATTACATTTCGAAAAAAATGAAACTCACTCCTTTTCAGAATGGTTACAATTGTCTAAAATTTCACCAATTGTGCGTAAAGAAGAAGAAAAAAAGCCTGAAGTATCATCAGAATTAGAAAAAAAATTCGATTTAATTGAAAAGTTTATCGAGCTAAATCCGAAAATTCCTCAAGCTAAAGATAATACGCCAGTGCCAGTAAATGTGGCTAAAAGTAACGAAATGCCATCTTCAATTATGACCGAAACATTGGCGCAAATTTATCTCGAACAAAAAAAATATACCAAAGCCATTCAAGCTTATGATATTTTAATTTTGAAATATCCAGAAAAAAGTAGTTTCTTTGCAGACCGAATAAAAAATATAAAAATTTTACAACAAAATAATTAATACAGAAGTTATGTCATTTACAATTTTTTTAGCATTAATCATCATCGTATGTTTCTTATTAATCTTAACTATTATGGTTCAAAATCCTAAGAGTGGAGGTTTATCTTCATCTTTTGGTGGTGGTGGCCAAATGGGAGGTGTACAAAAAACTACAGACTTTTTAGAAAAAACTACTTGGGTTTTAGGTGGTGCATTAATTGTATTGATCTTATTATCAACTTTAAGTTTCAACGGAAGTACTGGTGGTTCTAAATTAGTTGATGAAAATGTTGCTCCGGCAACTGCTCCAGCTCCGGCTGCTAAAGCTACACCAGCTGCAACAACTCCAGCTGCTGATTCAACAAAAAAATAATTTTCGAGAAAAATATATAAAAATGCCAGCCTGTCAGTGCTGGCTTTTTTATTTAAGTAAAATTGTCAGAAATGTTGAGTTGGCACAATTTCTGAAAGAAGAACACCGAAAATAATCTAATATATACCTATAATTATGGCATTAAATATTAAACCTATTGCAGACAGAGTGGTTATTGAACCATCTGCAGCGGAAACCACTACCGCATCAGGAATTATTATTCCAGATACAGCTAAGGAAAAACCTCAAAAAGGAACTGTTGTTGCTGTTGGATCTGGTAAAGCAGACTACGCAATGACTGTAAAAGTTGGCGATACTGTTTTGTATGGAAAATACGCTGGAACAGAATTAAAATACGAAGGTAAAGATTACCTAATTATGCGTGAAGACGAAATTTACGCAATTCTTTAAATTATTTGTTTCAGATTTAAAGTGTAATGACTTTAATTTTTGAAAATAGTATTTATAAATATTGATTTATAGGTTGTTTAAATTATAACAAAAACAGCCTGAAACTTTAAACAAAATTTACAATGGCAAAAGATATAAAATTTGATATTGAAGCACGTGACGGTTTAAAACGTGGTGTAGATGCATTAGCAAACGCAGTTAAAGTAACTTTAGGACCAAAAGGAAGAAATGTAATTATTTCAAAATCATTTGGTGGACCAACAGTAACTAAAGATGGGGTTTCTGTAGCAAAAGAAATTGAATTAGCGGATCCATTAGAAAATATGGGTGCGCAAATGGTAAAAGAAGTAGCTTCAAAAACGAATGATTTAGCTGGAGACGGAACTACAACGGCAACTGTTTTAGCGCAAGCTATCGTAAAAGAAGGATTGAAAAACGTTGCTGCTGGAGCCAATCCAATGGATTTAAAACGTGGAATTGATAAAGCGGTAGAAGAAATTGTAGCTGATTTAGCCAAACAAACAGAATCAGTAGGTGATTCTTCTGAAAAAATTAAACAAGTAGCTTCTATTTCTGCTAATAACGATGAAACTATCGGCGATTTAATCGCAAAAGCTTTCACGAAAGTAGGAAAAGAAGGTGTGATTACAGTTGAAGAAGCCAAAGGAACAGATACTTATGTAGATGTAGTAGAAGGAATGCAATTTGATAGAGGATATTTGTCTCCATATTTTGTAACTGATGCTGACAAAATGGTAGCTGAATTAAGTAATCCTTATGTGTTATTGTACGATAAAAAAATCTCTAACTTACAAGAGTTATTGCCAATTTTAGAGCCAGTTGCACAATCTGGTCGTCCATTATTAATTATTGCTGAAGATGTTGATGGGCAAGCGTTAGCAACATTAGTGGTAAACAAATTACGTGGTGGTTTAAAAATTGCTGCTGTGAAAGCACCTGGTTTCGGAGACAGAAGAAAAGCTATGTTAGAAGATATCGCTATTTTAACTGGTGGAACTGTAATTGCTGAAGAAAGCGGATATTCGTTAGAAAATTCAACGTTAGAAATGTTAGGTACTGCTGAAACAATTTCTATCGATAAAGATAATACAACTATTGTAAATGGTGCTGGTGATGCGGAAATGATCAAAGGTCGCGTGAACCAAATTAAAGCACAAATGGAAACTTCTACGTCTGATTATGATAAAGAGAAGTTACAAGAGCGTTTAGCAAAATTAGCTGGTGGAGTAGCGGTTTTATATGTGGGTGCTGCTTCTGAAGTGGAAATGAAAGAGAAAAAAGACAGAGTAGATGATGCGTTACATGCAACCCGTGCTGCTGTGGAGGAAGGAATTGTTGCTGGAGGTGGAGTAGCTTTAGTGAGAGCTAAAAACGCTTTAGCTTCTTTAAAAGCAGATAATGCCGATGAAGCAACAGGGATTCAAATTATTAATAAAGCGATCGAAGCGCCTTTAAGAACGATTGTTGAAAATGCTGGAGGTGAAGGTTCTGTTGTTATTGCAAAGGTAATGGATGGTTCAGCGGATTTCGGATTTAATGCAAAAACTGGAGAATACGTTCAAATGTTAGCAGCTGGAATTATCGATCCTAAAAAAGTAACGCGTGTAGCTTTAGAAAATGCGGCTTCTGTAGCTGGAATGATTTTAACTACAGAATGTGCTTTAATCGAAATTAAAGAAGAGGCTGGTCCAAGTCCAATGGGCGGAGGAATGCCAGGAATGATGTAAGAGAAAGTACGAAGTTAAATTTACGAAGTACGAAATATAAAAAATCCGTCCCGATGAAATCGGGACGGATTTTTGTTTTATATACATTCAATTATTTATTTGAGCTTGTATAATCTAAATTATGTGTGATACTCATAGAAATATTATGATTCATAGTATTGTTTCCTATGTTTGGTGTTATCAAATGGTTTAAATAGCCGATTTCAAGTCGGATAGTGTTTTCGTAATTGATTCCAAAACCAACTAAAAGCCTGTTTTGGTCGAAGAAATTAGCATTCACTTTATTATCTCCTAAATTGAAAAAAAGTTCGTCTTGTACAATAGCGTAAGCTTTATTTCTATCGTTATTGAATTTAAATAAATGAAATAAATTCCGATTCAAATATCGTAATCTGTTCTGATAATTAGTAGCTTCCACCACAACTTCATCATCTGTATTTAAAATAATATTGTCCACAAAACGTTGTTCCAAACGAAAACGATGTGTCATGATGTTGTTGTTTTTACTCCAATTGTGGTTGTATTGAATTTGTTCCCAAGCACGGTTTTCGGTAAAGAAATCATTTAGAGATAGCTTATAGGTTTTGATTAATCCATAGCCTGCACTTAAAGTAATTTGATTGTTTAAATAATACATTCCGCCAATTCGAAATAAATTTTGCTTGTTTTGTTCGAAGTTGGCATCACCACGCCATTGAACTTCTAAATGTGTTCCAAATTTCTTAGTAAATTTATACTGGCCTGTATAAGCCACCCAAACCGCTTGTCCGTGAATGGTTTTTTGAGCAAAAGCGGTTGAAAGCACGAAAGTTAACCCGAAAATAATTTTGTATTTTAAATGCATTTTTTAAATTTTATGATGTAAAATTAAGGTTTAAAATTTGAAATCTCGAAAATTAATATTTTGTTTGAAGCAATTTGTTTCTTCTATTTTGAAAAATAAATATTGGTTTATGTGTTTGCAATTCGTTGATAATCGGGTTAATGTAAAATAATTAAATATTTTTTCATGTTTTGCTTGTCAGAATCAAAATAGGTTGTATATTTGCACTCGAATTAAGAAAGAGATTTCTTTATTAATTCTAAAAAATTGACATTTTGATTTAAACATATATCGCGGGATAGAGCAGTAGGCAGCTCGTCGGGCTCATAACCCGAAGGTCACAGGTTCGAGTCCTGTTCCCGCTACTAAGAACCCTTTCGGAAATGAGAGGGTTTTTTTATGCAATTAACTCAGTATCAATAATTTAACAATAAATTAATTGATATTTTTTAGGATTTAGAAAATAAAAAACACTACTTTTGCACTTTTATTTTGAAAATCATATGACTACACAGAAAATTATTGGGTACAGAAAGTTACTTAATGTTACCAGAGAAGCAACATTAAAAGAATTAAAAACAATATATAGAAATAGTATGAAGGAAGATCATCCTGATACTATTGCCGATCCAGTTGAACGTTTAGCTGCTGAAGAAAGAAGTAAGAACATCATTGAAGCTTATCACTTTTTAGTAAGTATAGCTCCAGAAACTAGAGAAAAAGTAAAAGCAGAATATATAGCGACTACTACAACTTCTCAAATTTCAGATTTTTATATGGATAAAGGTGTGTTGTACATTAGTTTTGTAGACGGAAGTAAATTTGAATACTTTGGTGTGCCAAGAAACACTTATATTAAAATGGTAAACGCAGAATCACCAGGTCGTTTTGCGCGCCGTCATATTTATAACGAATTCACATACCGTAGCGCTAGTAAATTAGTTGCTGCAGAATAATTAAAACAGTATTTCGAGTATTTCGAGAAACAGTTTTAATCAGATTATAGCAAAAAGCCATTCTGAAACGAGTGGCTTTTTTTATGTACCTTTGAAAAAAAAAAATAAATATATGTCGCATAAAGCAGGTTTTGTAAATATAATAGGAAATCCGAACGTAGGAAAATCAACCTTAATGAATGCTATGGTAGGCGAGAAGTTGTCTATTATCACAAGTAAGGCACAAACGACACGTCACAGAATTTTCGGAATCGTGAATGATGAAGATTATCAGATTGTGTTTTCTGATACGCCAGGAATTATCAAACCAGCCTATGATTTGCAAACCAGTATGATGGATTTTGTGAAAAGCGCTTTTTCTGATGCCGATATTTTAATTTATATGGTTGAAATTGGCGAGAAAGAATTAAAAGACGAAGAATTTTTTAATAAAATTATTCACGCTAAAATTCCGGTTTTACTTTTGTTGAATAAAATTGATAAATCGAACCAAGAGTCATTAGAAGAACAAGTGCAAGCTTGGCAAGCGAAAGTGCCTAATGCGGAAATTTTTCCAATTTCTGCTTTAGAGAATTTTAATGTGAAGGAAGTCTTGAATAGAATTGTAGATTTATTACCCGTTTCGCCACCATATTATCCAAAAGATGCTTTAACGGACAAACCAGAACGTTTTTTTGTGAATGAAACCATTCGTGAGAAAATTTTATTGAACTACGATAAAGAAATTCCGTATGCCGTAGAAGTGGAAACGGAAGAATTTAAAGAAGAAGATACTATCATCCGAATTAAATCGGTAATCATGGTGGAACGTGATACACAAAAAGGAATTATCATCGGACACAAAGGTGCCGCCTTGAAGAAAGTAGGAATGCAAGCTCGTGCCGATTTAGAATTGTTTTTCGGTAAACAAATTCATATTGAAATTTTCGTAAAAGTGAATAAAGATTGGAGAAATAACGCCTACCAATTAAGAAGATTTGGATATAACCAGAAGTAAGAATTTTAGACTCGGAGATACTTAGAAATAGTAACTCGGAGAAAATGAGACTTGGAGATTTGTAGAAATTGAAATTTTATCAGATTTAAATAAATTATCTTATGAAAAAGGATGTTTAGCCCTGATGGTAGCGACATCCTTTTTATATTGTTGCCCGAAATAACATATTTAACAAAGGTTGATTGTTTGAGGCAACACTATAAAAAGATATAGCGGACAGCAGGATTAGCTTCAAAAAAAAAGTAATAAACTATTAACCAAGAACTTCTAAAACCTTTAAGTTTTAAACTTTAAACTAAAAGAAGTATCTTTGCACAAAATATAAGAAGAATGAATAATATAGTTGCCATTGTAGGAAGACCAAATGTAGGGAAATCTACACTTTTTAATCGTTTAATTCAACGTAGAGATGCTATTGTAGACTCTGTAAGCGGAGTTACGCGTGATAGAAATTATGGGAAAAGTGAGTGGAATGGAAAAGAATTTTCTGTAATTGATACTGGTGGATACATTAAAGGTTCTGATGATATTTTTGAAGGCGAAATTAGAAAACAAGTAGAATTAGCGATTGACGAATGTGACGCTATCATTTTTATGGTAGATGTGGAAGAAGGTATTACGCCAATGGATGATGAAGTGGCAAAATTACTACGTAAAGTGACTAAGCCCGTTTTATTAGCAGTGAACAAAGTAGATAATTCAAAACGTGTGACAGATGCGTTAGAGTTTTACAATTTAGGATTGGGCGAATATTTTACGATTGGTGCCATGAATGGAAGTGGAACGGGTGAATTATTAGATAAATTAGTAGAGGTTTTACCAGAATTGCCAGAAGCAGTTGAAGTAGAAAATCCATTACCGCGTTTTGCAGTTGTAGGACGTCCTAACGCTGGAAAATCGTCAATTATTAATGCGTTAATTGGTGAAGATAGATTTGTGGTAACTGATATTGCAGGAACTACTCGTGATGCGATTGATACGACATACAATCGTTTTGGTTTCGAATTTAACTTGGTAGATACGGCCGGAATTCGAAGAAAAGCTAAGGTAAAAGAAGATTTAGAATTTTATTCAGTAATGCGTTCGGTTCGTGCGATTGAGCATTCAGATGTTTGTATCCTTGTTATTGATGCCACTCGTGGTTTTGAAGGACAAGATCAAAGTATTTTTTGGTTAGCCGAGAAAAACAGAAAGGGAATTGTAATTTTAGTCAACAAATGGGATTTAGTTGAAAAAGATACGATGACAGCTAGAGATTACGAACGTAAAATTCGTGAGCAAATTCAACCTTTTACAGATGTGCCGATTTTATTCGTATCAGCATTAGAAAAACAACGTTTATTAAAAGGTTTAGAAACAGCAGTGGAAGTTTTTGAAAATAGAAAACAAAAAGTGCCGACTTCTAAATTCAACGATTTAATGTTGCCAATTATTGAAAACCAACCGCCACCAGCGTTGAAAGGAAAGTATGTGAAAATTAAATATTGCATGCAATTACCAACTCCGGTACCTCAGTTTGTGTTTTT
>JACCDZ010663753.1_pt1 | contig 17431 bp, 20 predicted proteins | sample 7449551 | NCBI WGS metagenome assembly JACCDZ01 (sample SAMN15323452, study PRJNA562643) | freshwater metagenome | isolation source: river surface water | place: USA:Blue River Watershed | collected 2017-08-18 | reverse complement strand
CTACAGCACCCGAACGGCAAACACCTGCATGACAGTGGACCACAACATTCATACGATTGTCTAGTGCAGTCTTCAACAGCGTCACGAGCTGTTGAGCTTGTTCTTCTGTCACAGCAAATTCACTCATGTCAGTCCAGTTGCCTGATCCGTCATTGGTGAGGCCATCTTTTTCGATGTCTAGAAATTCAAATCGATGAACTTCCTTAAACTTCTTTGCAGGAGTAGGAAACTCATACGCCGGATCCACAATTTGAATCAGCATGGAATTTTCACCTGCTTCGATGTGGTATCCCTGTTTAATGTCTTTCATAGACACATTTTGAATCCATGGCATTATAGTTTCCTTAAGTAAAGCCAGAGAGCAAACATTATAGCAATTACAACCACCGCCCCATGTTGGTTCTCCTTATGTTGATTATAACATACTTACCGTTATTGGTGCCCCCAGCGGGACTCGAACCCGCAAAATTCTGATTTTGAGTCAGACACGTATACCAATTCCATCACAGGGGCAAGTACCAGTTTAATCCCTACTGGTAGGTCCTCTAGCTATCTATCCTGCATACTAAGCCTGCAGGGTTCGCTGTGTCTAGAGCCTTGGCTGTTTGGGGTGAAGTCGGGAATCGAACCCTGGTTTACTGTTTCACAGACAGTCGTGTTACCACTACACTAACAACACCATAAAATAGATTTGAGTAAATGCTCGTAGGATTCGAACCTACCCCTGCGTCCGCCTTCGCCGCCTAATCAGTCTGCAAACCTTTCCTCGGGTACTACCTTCTGCCTTGCCAGCCAATACACCTAGCAACCTGTCCAAGTTCATTGCAGTGCCCTTGGAGCAGTCTCAAAATTGGTACCCCCGGATGGAATCGAACCACCATTACTAAGTTCGTAGCCTAGAGTATTATCCATTATACTACGGGGGTGAAAAAGAAAGCCACTGCTATGAGTGGCTTTGAGATTGGTCCGTGTGACACGATTCGAACATGCGACCACCTGGTCCCAAACCAGGAGCTCTACCAGGCTGAGCTACACACGGATTAAACTGGAGCGGGGTAAGAGAATCGAACTCTCAGCATTAGCTTGGAAGGCTAAGGTATTACCACTATACGAACCCCGCATAGATTTTTGGTGGAGGTGACAGGACTCGAACCCGCTACCTTCTGAATGCAAATCAGACGCTCTCCCAGGTGAGCTACACCCCCACATAAAACTGGCTCCGGAGGCAGGGATCGAACCTACGACCAATTGATTAACAGTCAACTGCACTACCGCTGTGCTACTCCGGAATAAACTTGGTGCCCCCACACAGAATCGAACTGCGAACCTCGGATTACAAAACCGATGTTATACCACTTAACTATAGGGGCTTAAAAATACTTATCTATGCTTCAACTAACAGTTGAAAAAATTGGTAGCCTGTCGTGGGCTCGAACCACGGACCCACGCCTTATCAAGACGTTGCTCTACCCCTGAGCTAACAGGCCAAAAATAGTAAATACACTATGAGTCTTAAACGCAACATCGATCTAATACACGAGTTACTAAACTCTAGAGATCCTGTCCGTTATCAAAAGAAAGAACTTAACATAATCTTTCGCATGGGTTACCTAATAGGGTTTCTTGCAAAACTTGCCGAAGAAGACAGTTATGTTAAATCGAAAATACTTCAAGCTATAAAAAAAGCAAAAGAAAATCCCAGACGATAAATCTGGCAGGGGCAGTTGGATTCGAACCAACGATACTAATTTCAAAGACTAGTGCCTTAGGCCAGACTAGGCGATACCCCAACAAAATTCATATAGAGGCACTCTCATATGCAGGCCTAGAAGGCAATCAAGTTGCTGAAGCTGTTGCGTATGCATCCACTAGGCTTCTTCTTCCGCTTTGACTTATAGCAAGAATGCTTTTATATAAATTCCCGTACTACGACTTTTACGCACCTGGGTCTGTGTATGCCCCGGACAGGAGTAGGGCAAAGGTGTAGTCTTCTTGCGCTAGAAATGAATTTGAGAGTTGTGTCACCATCGTTATTGACACCATTCACCTGGATTAACTAAGCTCGAGCAGGACTCGGTAAGCCACTTGGGATACTTGTCCAGTTTGTGCGCCGCCTTGCACCCGGATCTTCCGATCCGTCGGGCATCGAACCCGTAACCTTCTACTATATCAGTCCTTCGAAGAAACCTTTATAGCGTGACTTTCTCTTGCTGACACTCTCAAAACTTGGCGGTCCCAAGGGGAGTCGAACCCCTCTCTCCACAGTGACAGTGTGGAATCCTAACCGATGAACGATGGAACCAAAAAAGCCCTAAGTTACTGCAAACAGGATAGACCTGAGTGGCTCGCTTTCGGGCGGATGTAACTAGCGGGAACGGCTGAAATTGAATCAGCAGTGCCAGCACTATAAAATTTCTGAGTCGCATTTTATTACACGGCATAGTACGCCCGTCCGTGATGATACGGTTGTGCCCTTACCTGCAGGACGCGAACACAACTATCTTACATTCTTAAAATTGGAGCAGGGCGAGGGATTCGAACCCTGAAGAACTGTGCGATCTCATTCCTATTACTTTCAATTACGGTTTCATAGGCGCTCATTCACAGTCCCGCATTTTCGCATTCTCCTCCGGGTCATGACTCCCATTGGACACACCATGTGAGACCCCGCATAAAATTGGTGGAGACGGCTGGAGTCGAACCAGCAGTGCCAGGGGCGGCGGATTTACAGTCCACTGGGGTTACCAATTTTCCTACATCTCCAAATTGTGGTACACCGTATGGGAATCGAACCCATCTTACCAACGTGAAAGGCTGGTGTCCTAAACCGATAGACGAACGGTGCAAAATGTAAACACACTAAAAGGGATCTAATCCACCAGGGGCACAAGTGCAGGGGGCAGACTAAAAGGGATCTAGTGCGTTTACAGAAATGGTACGAGAGGCCGGACTCGAACCGGCACGCCTTGCGGCGGGAGATTTTAAGTCTCCTATGGCTACCATTACATCACTCTCGCAAAGTTTTTCAACTATATGAAAAAGCATTAGGATGTTTGACAACAACCTCTTCAAGGCTAACCACGCTATCGTCTAGCGACTGGTCGTCAAACACATTACAGTCCCTCTTGTTCCGGCGTGACTTCTGTATCACTGTTTCCATCTTTCATGTAATCTAGCAAGAGTCTGTGCGGCCACAGATTAGTCTCTCCTAGATTACCTACCGGGAAGGTAACCTAATGCGTTTACATATAGTTTCCAGGCTAGGCCTGAACAAACTATATAAAGTAAATTTTTAAAGAACGGTGTTAATTTCTTAACATGTATCTATTGTAGCAAAGTCATCTTTATTTTGCAACCTCGTTTAACTAATACTTTAGTATTAGTTTGGTACCCTAGGCGGGACTCGAACCCGCAAAACCCGCGACCTCAACGCGGTGCGTATACCAATTCCGCCACCAGGGCATTAAACCTTCTTTGTTACCTTTCGAAGAGAATCCCGTTTTACTAACATGTCTCGCTGTGTACCAACTTTAAACACCCTCAGGTACTCAACACCGTCGATGAGACGAATGTTCTTGAGATCGTTGCAGTAAAATTGTTCTCTATTTCGAATGTTTTCAAAATAAATTGTTTTCATAAAAGATCTCCTATAAAACTGGTAGTTCCTACTGGGTTCGAACCAGTGACCTTCACAATGTCAATGTGATATTCTACCGCTGAAATAAGGAACTATATCTGGCGTACCTCCAGGGACTCGAACCCCGACGAACAGTTTTGGAGACTGTCATGCTGCCATTACATTAGAGATACATAAATTCTGGCACCCCAGCCTGGGCTCGAACCAGGAACGACTGAGTCAAAGTCAGTTGTGTTACCATTACACCACCAGGGAACAAAATAGGCCCACTGTCCAGGATTCGAACCTGGTTAAACCAAGGACGGAATCGAACCGTCTCATCGAGCTCGCGCGATTCTCGGGCACCCAAGCCTACAGTGGATTGTTTGGTCTGTGTGGCAGGATTCGAACCTGCGGCCTCCAACTTCCAAGGCTGGCCGTCTGACCTGGCTGACATTACACACAGATATTTGGTTCCTCCACCAAGAATTGAACTTAGAATTAGCGGTTATCAGCCGCTTGTTATACCATTTAACTACAGAGGAATAATAGGTTTTTGAGAGCCCAACTATCCTCCTGGGAAGACTCACTGGATTGTCTCGAACGACCAAGTTTATACTACCGACTGCAATCATACTATAGTGTCAACACAGTTGACCCCACTGTGCCTAGATTGGTCGGGACTCAAAGTCGCCGTCTATCTCAAAACTGGCGCCGTAGAAGGGAATCGAACCCTCATAGGACGGATAGACAATCCGTTGCATTACCAGTCTACCACTACGGCATTAAATGGTGGAAGCCGAGGGAGTTGAACCCTTCTAGACATCTTTCTTGCAAGGAAAGACCGTAGCCCGCTACTGCCCCCAATTGTTTGGTATCGCGTACGGGAATCGAACCCGTCTGAGTGAGTTGAAAGCCCACGGACCTCACCAAAAGTCAAACGCGATATATCTGGTGCCAAAGACTGGGATCGAACCAGTGACACACGGATTTTCAATCCGCTGCTCTACCATCTGAGCTACATTGGCATATTGTCTGGAGGAGGGCTGGTAGAATCGAACTCCAACCGCTTCCGCGGTCCATCTGTTTTCAAGACAGTGCTGGGCCCAGCCCAGATAACCCTCCGAGAAAAACTTGGTAGTAGAGGTGAGACTCGAACTCACGATAAACACCGTATGAAGGTGGCGCATTAGCCGCTATGCTACTCTACCATTGTATTCTAAAACACATTGACGACATTTCTGCTCCAATTGCATGGTGTGGGACCAATGTGTTTTAGAATACCCCCTATTACTAGGGGATATGACAGGGTTGTACCCTGCCCAGTTATTTGTACTCTGCTGTTATCGCCAGCATTTCATCCAACTGTCCGCCCGTTTGCTAGTTATTATAGTGTCTAGCGAGGACCTCGTTTCCTCTTTGTAACACTGTTAAACGTTCTGTGTTAGTGTCCTAACTCGTTTAGCATGAGCTTTATCGGCCCAATACAAACGCTCAGCACGTTCCGTCTTATCCTGGATCAACTTGTGTAGCTGTTCCTTCGACAGAGTGTGCTCTGTAGTCCACTTCACCGAACGAAAATTCTTCATCAAATCAATCTTTTTCATAATTTCCGTCTCACATAACAAAAAACCCTAGGGTTTTTAGTCCTAGGGTCCTTTTTGGAGTTTGTGTGAGTTAGATTCTGGGAATCTTCTCTCCTCCTCGGACCCTGGTGGTAATCTCTGGTGTGCGATCATTACTGAGTTCAGTCGCAAACAGGCACCAATAGGCTGACATGCCTAACTGGGACATCTGTTTGGGTTGCGAATGAATCATAAATGTTTGCATCATGTTTCCTATTGTATGTTTATTTATCATTGTTGTCAACCTGGTCAACGCTTCAATGATAAATTTATTTATCCAAAAGTATTTAGTACTTTTGTTTTATTTATTCCAAGAAGTGATAAGACGACCTATATGGTTTCAATCCTACCACCTCATTGGAGATTGTAGTTGAAATTTCTTTAAGTGTCAACGGCGCCACTTTCATTGCTAACTGCATAGCCGCTTCCACCGACTTCTTGTAAGGATCGAGTAGTTCATCGTTTGATATGGCTAGTGTTGGATCACGATTGCTGGCCACAAAGCTTTCTGCGTTCTTTCCTACCGAGAAAGTGTTCTTGTTCCAGAAAGGATATATGATTGGATTGATCCACTCAAAGTTTATCTTTGATCCATTCTTCCTTGGTAATACATTAACTGTTTGATCTAGCCTATAGTCTGACTCAAATCCAATTGCATCTAAGTGGTCTAGATGCTTTGTAATCACATGAGCTTGTTTTATAGCAATAAACGGATCGTCTGGTGTCCAATAAAAGAACTCATCGTAGAATGGATATTCTCTAAAGTAGTGTTTGTGCCCAAAATGACTACTCCAGTCCATGAAATACATCATCCACTTGTTGGTGTTTGTATCAATAGCAATCTTAGGTTTGTCGATTCCGTGTATTACACCAACTTTGAACCCTGCATTGTGCAGTTCTCGGTACTTGTCAACATAGCATAGTCCGTATGCATGTTTAATACCAATTGGTTGCATGTTGTAAGTGATATCAGTATATACATCGAAGTTAAAAGATTTGTCCGTAAACAACTTTTTTTGCACATCTCGCAACTCTATCAGTCTGTAGATGGTGTCCGGATACTGTTCAAGATGTTGTTTAACTTCTGGTAATGCTACCCCAAATACTTCACTGCTAATAGGACTATCTTTTCCACGGTAACTACTGTCTTCATATGATACAATCTCGTCTAATTTAGTGTCGGTGTGTTGAAACCATTTTAAAATGTTGTGGCTGTCTGCGCCACCGCTGTATAGCAATACTAGATAGTCGTATTTTTTCCGTAATTGTGTGACTCTACGAGCATATAGCTCATTTAATGACCATTGCGGGTCTTTTGATGGACGCAGAGCCGCAAACAGTTTATCATGAAAATTGAATTTTACATGCTTGCCTTGTGCGGCTTGTTCGTGAGCTATTCGTAGACTGTAAACAGGATCCTGCAGACCTTGGACTTCGTAGTGTCCAAATGCAGACCACTTATCTTCTTTTATAATCATTGTTATCGTAGATCGTCTAAGTAAAATTTTACCACTGAGCCGGGACCAACTCGCTCAACATTTATCCAAGCATCCGACTCGTTTTTTATTTCCGTTCCGTTAACATACGCAGTATGCCAGGACCGAATGAGAGCAGGTCCTGCACAAAAGGCGTGCAATCTTATTGCACCATTTGATTCTGGGAGATTGGTAATTTCTAGGTAATTGCCTTGTTCAACAAACTCTAGCGGGAATTCCACATAGGTTCTAGAAGCCCCGTCAAGGCTAAATGGGGCTGTTATTTCATGCTTTTCAACAACTGTTACGCCGTTAACTACTATTCGAACCCATGCGTGGTCAGGCACTGGGATTGGCTCTCCATCGAGACCAGACGGACTGCCCTTGCTGAAAATAAAAGATACTAGCATTAATTGGTAGGAGCGGCCGGAGTCGAACCGACATTGGCCAATTATCTGTTGCACACGGGATATAAATCCGCTGTTTTACCGTTAAACTACGCTCCCAGATCTGTTGATCAGGATATTCGTATTCGTTTAAAGGTTGTGCTGTACATACAAATATTTATCTAGTAAATTGGCCCGGCGTGAGGGAATCGAACCCCCATTCGCACTTTAGAAGAATGCTGTCCTATCCATTGAACGAACGCCAGGTGTATTATTTAGTGGTGGGCCCGGAGGGACTTGAACCCCCGACCAAGCGATTATGAGTCGCCTGCTCTAACCAACTGAGCTACAGGCCCACTGTCTAAAAATCAATTATAACATAACAATCTTATTTCTGTGTCTCTTTCGGTAAACTTTGCTTACAATTAAAAAAGGCATGGTGCTATTGTAACACACATGCCTCTAGTAGTTGTTGTTTTTTTGCTACATTAACGCTTTTCGCGACCAACTCCTTTTGACGGTGTTACTGCACTTGACGATCTAGGTCTTATATCTACTCTGCCACCTGTCATTGACTTGGGTTTGGCTACAGACTTTGCGGATGTTTGACCTACTTCGTTAGATTCGTCTTCGACATCGGTTGCACCATTCTTGAGAATCTTGAATGTAAAGTTGCCTTTAATACCTGTACTGTAATAGGTCTTACCTGCAGAGAATGAAACGCCTGTGACTGTACTGCTAGGCCACACAGTTTCGAAGCTTTGAATAGTCCACTGACCGGGTTGCTCTACAGCTTTGGTATAAACTTGGATCAATGCACCGTTGTTTAGAATTTCACTGGCAGCTTTGCTGAAATTTGTATTATCATTAACATGTTCTGCCGCTTTATGTGCCACTGCCGCTATACTATGGAAATATAGATTTAGATTATCCGGTTCTTTTGTTCCGCGTTCTGCAATTAATGTTTTTAATCCATCACTGATACCCATTTCGCCGACTGTATCTAATGTAGTGTTTGGCAACTTTTTAAAGTTTTGAATGTCTGTGGCATCTTCTTGTGTGATAATGCCATACTTTACACCTAATACTAACGGAGCGCCTGCTTGGCCAGCATTAACAATATCCTGAATCAATGCAATAACTTCTCGATGCTTTTGCAATAACTTAGGATTTGACTTTGCAACTTCTTTAGCCGCGTCAACAATGTTCTTGGCACTGGCGGTTGCGCCTCCTGCACCTTTACTGCTTACCTTAATTTTCTGTCCGCTAGGAGCAATAAGAATACTATCACTTAATCCTTCGGTTTTATCTGTGCCGAAGTTAATGCTACAGTCTGCAAAAGTTGCATCACCCAAGAACTTTTCGGCTGCTTCGCCTGCATTACCGGAATAGTTTCCTGTTTGTAATGCAATAGGATGCAACAGCTCGCAGAAATAATCACGGAACGCTGTAAAACTTTCTCCTTCTGCGGCAGGTACTTCTATAGGAAATTCTTGTCCCATTGCAACCGCAGTGGCAGCTTGTCCTTGTGGGGAATCTTGTCCAAACTTTTCAATAATCTGATCTAAGATAGCACTGGCATCAAGGTCGCTTTGTTGTGTAAGTATATCTTGTGGAGTCATGCCGGCTTGAGTTTTAGCGGCGGCTTTACTGTTATAGCGGTAACCAGGAATACCGTCTTGGTTACTCCACGCATTTTGTGTAGGATCGGGTTTCACTGATTTAAACGGCTTCAGGAAAACCAATTGGCCACCTTGATCACGGTCAAATACTGCAACCCCAAATGCACGGTCACTGGCTTTGAAATCGCCAATTACATTCATGCCGCTGGTATATACACTCTTAAGTTGTTCAACAGCAGAGTTAAGTTCTTCTGGGCTGTCAAACATTCCACCGCGGTCAGGATAAAACCTCACAGTGTTAATGTATATCTTTTCGTCAGGGTTAGTGGTGCTAACAAATTCCTCACCGGGGCGACGGGCTCCAAGACCACGGCTTTCTGTGACAATATTAATTAAATCGCGCATACTTTATTTATTCGCGCATACGATAGAAATCTTTGTCTAGCCAAACGGTAACTAAATCCTCTTGTTTAACAAATCCGTACCGGTTTAGACTGTTAATAGCACTGTCATTTAATAAACCTTGATCTGCTAGATCGTACCAAGATGTAGTTGCAGGATCCATTGGGGGTACATGGCTTTTGTAAACAGCCGCATATAACCAAGGATCGTTGGCATTCTTGTAAAAATATGCGTCCCTGCAATCGAACCCGTTAACTGCTAACATGTACATCAGACTTACAATATTATGATTGTAGTAAACTCCGCTGTAACTGTTGTTTTGTAATCTATTGTATTGGTAATGAATGTTCTGGGGCATACTTAGAACCATCATTCCATTTACATTCATTTGCTCGTTCCAATACTTGAGTGTAAGTAGAGGATTCAAACAATATTGAAAAGCATCGTGGCACCAAAGTAAGTCACAGTTGCGGGGGATTACTCGGTCTTTCTCGAAGTTTGCTTGCAATGGTACTATGTTGGGGTACTTAACTTGATCTTCGAGTGCTAGTTTTTTGTCAACTGCATAAACAAGATAATTTCGAGGCTCTGGAGGGTCATCACGAGTTTCTAGTGTTGCCCACCATTCAGCATCAAGACCGCCGCCACAACCAAAGTCTGCAACAATACTTAAACTGTCGAGAAAACTGTCGTACCCGTAGATTAAATCTAGTATTCCTCGACTGTGATCGTGACTTGCATATGCGTTTTTAAATGCCATGTTGTAAAACTTCTATTACAATTTTTTCTTTAAGTTTTTTAAGGCGAGGTTCAAGTTGATTACATGCCTCTGCAATTTCATTTTCTGTGCCCCAAGTTAACAAATTCTTTAAATGGGTAGCCCATTTGTTACATACATCTTTTTCAATTTGAAGGTCTACTGCATTATGCTTTGGTTTGGCAACAAAGCATATTCTAAAATCTTCTAGTAACTCTTGTGCTTTTTCCCTGTAGCTCATTGTATCGAGACATCCTCCATGCCTGCCGTTCTTAATCGAACAACATGGCCTAGCATAAAGTTTTTGGACTCTAGACCTTTCATTATACCAAGCCACTTATTTCTTAATAGTGCTACTTCATTAATAATGGTTTCATAATCAACAACTTCGTCTTCGCCATCTACATACTTTTCTGCATCTCTACTGCTTAACGCACGATTATAGCTTTCCAAATACTTTTGAAAATGTTTTCTCCGTATTTTCCTTAACTGTATGTTTAAGTAATTTAGAATTGCTTCGATTTCTTGTAGTTGATTAAAGCGGTGCTCTGTTACGCCAGGCAACCCGCTAGCGGCTTTTTCAAGATTACCTTTAATGCTTATTTCGTACTTAGCCTGAGTAAGTTCGTGCTCGTAGTAATTTATAAAAGCAGGAATCTCACTTAGATCTGCGACTACTCGATTATACCACATGCTTATTCTTCGTAGTCGTCAAGATCTTCTTCTTCGAACTCGCCTGCATACTCTTTAAATGCACGACCTAATGCGGCATCTGTACCAGCAAACTCTTTAAGGTCTAAATCGTTTAGTAAATCTACCATTACACTCATAAGGTTGTCGGCTGCTTCTTGACGATCTTTTTGAGGAATGTATTGTTTTAGTGTTGTATAAGTTTCAACTAGTACATCAACTTCGATGCTCATTTTATGTCTTTCCAAAAATTAATTGAGGATGTTTATCGAACCAATCTTTAACTATAGCATAGTCGGTATTAAAATGAATGCTTAATGCCCATCGTTCACCTTTGTTAACTATACCATGTAACTTCTGTGTATCGAGTATCCATGCGGTATTTATAACGCTAGGATACTGTTCATAATGTTCATGGTCTTTAACCCAAGTATACGCAGTATCATCTGAATTGTCAAATATAAAATTTAACGCCGTTTGCATGTGAGGCAAATCAATATGCTCTGCACCAATGCCGTTCATTAAACTAATTACACCATCATCAGGTTTTAGAATAGACATAGCATCAAGCATATCACTTAGCCAAGGCATTGTACTGTTTACAATTGGGCTGGCAATTCTATACCACGATTCACTTAGTTCGTGTTTGCTTAGAACTCCCATATTTCCAAGCTTGATGTGTTCCGAATTCCCGTACATTGATGCTATCTCTGAACGGGATTCAAGGTTGATTAATTTTTTTGATACCTTTTTAGTTTGATCCCAGGAGTGATGTATTCTGAGATCAACTTGTTGGCAATACTGCATTACTCAACTGTTTCTTCAACAGCCGGGACTTCGTCTAATGAAGACTTCTTGTCAAACTTATGTGGGTTAGCAGTAATGTCTGCCATTACTTTGTCTAAACTACCATCATCGTTTCGTTCCCATGCTTTTCGGAATTGCTTAATAATCTCGCCATCGTTTGTAGTGTAAACAAGGCTGTTGCCTTCTTTCTTTAGCAAACCTTTGGCTTCAATTAAGTCAGTTAGACCACTGTAAGGGTTCATACCTGTCTCATAAGGGATCTTTACTTGCACACTCTCAAATGGCTTTGCATAGCGTGTTTTCATAATCTTACAAGCGGCACGGATACCTTTAACATCCGAAATCTTATTGCCGTCCTCATCCTCTTTAAGTTTGAGTTTACGCATAGCAACAACAATACTTGAAGCATAGATAAAGCCTTGACCACCGGATATCTTGTCGTCGGGGTCAAACATATCTTGTGATGCATAAGTGTGGTTGGTTGCAACTAAACCGATATTTAAATCGCCGATCATGTTCACACAATTACGAACCAATGCAGTTAATGCCTTAGGTTTACGACCCATGTCACCTTTCATATCACCGGCTTCGAACTGGTTAACATCAGTTGGGGTTAGCATCATACCTAGCGAGTCCAGGACGAACATAACCTTAGGACGAGAATCCTCGGGCAACGCTTTATATTCTTTAACAAAGTCGCTGATTAGTTTAGCAACATCGTCAATCATTGCGACATTAAGTTTTAGCAACTTATCTTCGCTGGTGTCTACATCAAGTGCTTTTAGCCATGCTTCGTCAAGTGCGTTTTCTGTATCTACTAGAATAACATAAATGCCTTGTTCTTGTGCGTTCTTAACTAGGTTGCCTGAGCAAATGTAAGATTTGCCTGCGCCAGACTCGCCAGCAAATACAGTTACCTTACCTAGTGGAACACCTTTGTTAAAGTCGCCTGAAATTAGATAGTTAAGAGCATAGTTGTTAGTTGAAATCCATGTATCTGGATCGCGGAATCCAATACTCAGACCATCAATACTTTTTGTAATTGTTTTACGAAATTTACTTACATCAAAAGGTTTTCCCATAATATTTCCTTGAAAATAAAAAAGCCAAGCACGTGATCTGGCGCAGTTTATCTTTCTGCCGATCTATATCCTCGTGCTTGGCTTGTTAGTTTACTTCTGGCGGTTACGAATCATCGCTAGAATGTCTTCGGCTCGCTTACCCGATGCACCAGCAGTTGGTGTTGCAACTGGAGCAGTAGGAGCAGGAGTATCTTCCACATCAAATGGAGGATCTTCAGCCGGAGCAGAAACTGCTGGGGCTACCTTAGGTACCGCTTGAGCTACAGGCTTTGCAGCCGGCGCTTCGTCGCCAGTACTACCATTGCCGCCTTGATAACCGGCTGGCTTGTAGTAGTTTGCCCAACGATCTGGATCATATGGTTGACCGTCAACGCTTGCCTCAAACATTTCCTTGATAACCTTTAGCTCGACATCGCCGGGCTTCTTGGGTAGGAAATCACTTAGGTTGTATAGACCATGTTGCTCAATTGCGGCTGCTTCATCAGCGTTAAGAGCAGACTCTTTACGAGCCCAAGTAGATGTGTTGTAGTCAGCATAACCACCTTTGCTGGTTTTCTTGATGTTGAAATCAAGACCTGCTTGGTAGTCAGTTGGTAGGTTTTCCATTTCTGGATCCATTAGTGCGTTCTTGATCAAGTTAAAGATCTGAGGACTGATAATGAATCGACGAATTGGATTCTCTGGGGTTTTGTCATCGCTTAGTGGATTGTCTCGTACAAAACCTTGGAACAGGTAACTACGCTTTTTCCAATACTTACGACCCATTTCTTCTAGGTTAGGATCCTTGAACCAAGTGCGTACTTCTGCAAGGATAGGACAAGCCTCTCCCCACATTTCAACGCAAGGTACTTGAACAACAACGGGCTTGCTATCTGCTTGACCTTTAATGCCAGCAAATGGCAAACGAATCATTGCTCGTTCAATCCAGAAGAAAGAGTTTTTGGGATCTGCGTCAGGAAGGAATCGGACGCGAGCTGTAGTGTTTTCTGGGATGTTCCAGTGTGCGTAAATGGCGTTGTCGCCACCACCTTGTGAATTACCGCTGCCGCGGTTTTCTTGAGCTTGTAGTTTTGCACGAATTTCTGCCAATGTCATAGCCATAATGTTTCTCCTTAATAAAATGTGCCATAATGATTTTGCCTTAGCACACAACTTGTATTATGTGCTAAAGTATTTATGCCTGTCAATAAAAATTTAGAATTATTTTACCAAACCAGCTAAACGCCTGAGTAATGCCAAACTTTCATTTGTTGGCACTTCGTCCGTTGTTGTTGCACCGGTAGGTTGTGGGGCTGGTTCGGCTGGTGCGGCAGGCGCAGGCGGAACTTGTGCAGTATTTTGGGCCGCAAGTTTTTCTTCAATTTCTCCGGCCACAATACTCATTCCGTTTTGCTTCATCCAATTTAAGATAGTTTGGCGTGCATCTGCGTCTGGCCCAGATTGTTTTGCCAATTTGGTTAGATCGCTTTGTAAACTATCATCACTAAACAATTCGGAAATTGCATGTTGAGCATCGACACCATCTTGTCCAACAGCTAATGGTTTTTCCATTATTTTATCTAACGCCATGCGTTCTTCATCGTCGTTCTCAAACGAATCTTCAGCTAGCTCATTTAGCCAGTGCTCGAACTCTTCGCCCATCGGAGTTTCCATACGCTGTTGTTGTTCCTTAAATGCTTTATAGACATAGGGCAATGCTTCGTTAAATCTATCATCATATATCTTTCTAACGAAACGCTCACGCAATGCATCTACATCAATGTTTTCTTCTGCAGATTCAGTTGGTTGGTATTCTGCTTTATAGCTGTCGTAACCTCTACGGCCGCCAAGGTGACGCAACTTTTGTTTTAAACGACCATAACGCTCAACTGCGGCTGATGCCATCTGGTCTGTTTCAGTATCTTCAAACTGTCGTTTCTTTGCAGTTCTTACAAAATGAGCTAGTGCGCCCATTTCTTTAGCCATTTCCATTATGCTTTGACCAATACCATCATCAACACTTCCGCCTTCGGTGCAGTGACGAGCCATGGCTCTTGCGGCATGTAGGTTTTTTGTGTCTAGAAGTCTGCGTTCGCCAATTTGGTTCTCAATAAAAATGCTTTCGATCTTGCGGCTACGGGCACCACGGATTTCATCGCTAACATTATCGCTGTGTCGAACAATAATGCGAACAGGACCCATTTCTTGGTAACTACTGCGGCTAGTTCCGAACATGCGACTTTCGGTTACTGTTACATCTGTATCTGCATAAGTAGAATCTGCTTTGCTTTGCTGTTTGATGTCTCTGAGATCTAAGTTGCTCTTGTTAATGTCACGAACATCAAATTTTAACATATTCTGTCTAGCAAACTTTCGTAGAGATACTAGGAACTTAAACCATTCTTCTTGTTCTTCATCGTCGAGTTGGTCAGTGATATTTTTACTATAGTAGACCTTTAAGTTTTCTTCGTCAACTAAGCTCATAGTAATATTGCCGTAATTTTTACCATTATTACTTATGTAATCAAAGTTAAAAAATCTAGCTAGTGTGGGATCATCTGTGGATTTGGCGTTTTTGTCGCCCAAGCTTACATTTTCGAAGCGAGTACGAATTTTGTTAAATAAATTTTCTGCAATATTGTCTAGTTCGCGCATAGTTAAACCTGTTATTGTATATTTAGCCCATACTCATTATGAACGGCATGGGTTGAATATAATCATCTGCTTTGTCTTTCATTGTTTCATCTACACTGCTGTCATAGCTCTGCAATGCTTGTATGATTCGTATAGCAAGTATCATTGCCATTACTAAATCATCTGTTTCCCCTATTTTAGCCGCAAAACTTGTGCCCAGGGCCACAAATGTTTTTAACTCAGAAATTAAATTTTTACTGGCAATGTGCAACTTCTTCTGCTCCACTAGAGCTTTGAATTTAGCGCAAACTGCTAGTTTTGTTTTGTTAGTTGTTGTGAAGCCTTTGCGATAGGACCTTCCCTTGCCCATTGTTTTGGGTTCACTGATAAAAATACCACGGATGTTTTCTTCGCCCATTTCGGATATGGATATCAGTGCCGCTTCCCCTAGTGTGTTGTTTTCAACACTGTAATAGATGTCTGTCTCGTTTCCGATTTCATCGTATATGTACTGACAAATTTCTTTTAAAATTACAATCTGCCGTTGCACAGGGGTTTTGTTATGTTGCCATTCTGCAACCTGCATTAAACTTGGTAACTCTACTACCTGTATAGCCGCAGGATCGCCACCTGTGCCTAAGCTAGGATCTAATGCTATAACATAGGTATTTCCCCTAGAGGGTTTTTTGTACCAACGGATTTGTCCTTGTCGTTCAATTGGATCTATGCCCGATAGTTCAATTAGAGTAGACGCATTAATTAGGGTTTCGTCATAAATCAAGAACTCGCAACCGTGTTCTCGTCGGAATCGTTCTTCACCAATTCGACCAATTTCTTCGGCTTTCCATTGCTCGTCACGGTCTGGATGTTCCCACCAATTTGCCTGATATGCTTTAAATCCGTTTACTCCAAGATCTGTTTCATTTCCAAATTCATCAATGCATTTGTTTGCACCTTTCCAAATCAACGCAAACTGATCTTCGTCTGAGTTAGGAGTAGATGTAATAATAGCTTTACCACCAGTGCTTAATGTAGGCGAAATGGAAGTCCAGAATTCTGTAGCAATTGTAGGTCTCACGAATGCAAATTCGTCACAGTACAGTAATGATATAGACATACCACGACCTGTTGTTTCTGTAGTTGTCTGCGACACAATGCGACTACCATTTTCAAACTCTAAGCTACCTTTATTGTAGCTGGTGCATCCTGCACGAATGTGGTCCGGACACATTTCATATGCATAGCGAATACGTTGCATAATTTCTTGGGCACCAGTGTATTTGTGTGCGGCAATTAGAATAGTTGAATCAGGAACAAACATAGCATACCACAACAAATATCCAGCGGCAGATGTTGATTTACCTGTTTGTCGAGGCATCAATGAAATACTAAAACGAAAATTATGGTAAGTATCAATTAGTTTTTGTTGGTAAGGGAACGGATGATACAACATCTTTCCCTTGGTTGGGTGCTGGATATAAAAGAAATTATCCATGAAGTATTGCGGACCATCCACTGGATCTGCACACCTAGCAAAATCTAATATTTGCTGTTCGCTATAGCTTGCCTTCTGATAAGGAGCTTTTACGATGGTTGTTTCCATATTTTTACTCATACAGTATTTACATGTTTGGTTGACTTAAATGATGTTTTTTATTAAAATATGTAAGGTTAAATACAATTGGGTCTTTAACTAATCGAAAGAAAAAGATGGCAGACACTCTACTACTAAATGCTGACCACCAACCCATTAGCATACTACCGCTAAGTGTTATTGGTTGGCAACATGCACTGAAGTTGTACTTTTTGGACCGTATTACTGTTTTGGAATGGCACGAAGATCGCGTTATCCGTAGCGAGCATTTAAGTGTTAAAGTTCCAGCGGTTGCTGTGACCAAAGATTATTACAACTTTAAGAAAGGTGTAAAGTTCAGTCGCCACAATTTGTATTTGCGTGACCTATATCAGTGCCAATACTGCGGCGACACTTTTCACACCAGCGAACTAACAATTGACCATGTCATTCCTCGTGTCATGGGCGGTGTTACAAGCTGGGAAAACTGCGTTACCAGTTGCAAGGCCTGTAACAGCAAAAAAGGGCATAAGTTGCAGAAACCGCTTCGTATGCCTTTTAAGCCTACTTACCATAGTCTGATTAAAACATGGAAGGATCGTCCTTTCCATGTTGGGCACCCAACTTGGTTGTCATATTTAGGTATTGACCGTCAGGTTGTTAACGGCTAGGCGGAGTAACGTTAACAGACATTAAGGTGTTAGATGAGCCGGCGGATTCTTTTCCGACCGGCTTTTCGCCTGTTAAGTATGGTAAGCTAAACCACAATTGGAACCATTCGGG
>JACCDZ010330765.1_pt1 | contig 17440 bp, 18 predicted proteins | sample 7449551 | NCBI WGS metagenome assembly JACCDZ01 (sample SAMN15323452, study PRJNA562643) | freshwater metagenome | isolation source: river surface water | place: USA:Blue River Watershed | collected 2017-08-18 | reverse complement strand
TCTCTTTGTTCAGTCGATAACTGCTTTGAATCTTGAACTTCAGTAAAAGTTTTAGATAATGGATCATTAAGGATTACAGCTGCAATAACAAGTGGACCAGCACAAGGTCCCCTACCCGCCTCATCAACGCCTGCAATATTCTTAATTCCAGATTGGAGCAATTGACTTTCGATCATAGATTGCTACTAATCTTTTACCGGAACTTTCGCTAGCTCTTCTCCTTTTGGGATAAATGCAAGGTTTGATAAAGGCCAAACAATGAAGGTTGCTCGACCCACAACCTTACTTAATGGAACCATGCCGTTGTTTGCACTATCTGGATGAAATCTAGAGTCTGAACTAGCTCCTCTATGATCGCCCATAACAAAGATAAATCCTTTCGGCACATCAACATTAAATTTTATTTCACTGGGTTTATCTCCAGGATATATGTAGGGCTCATTTATAGATGCTCCATTTACTTGAATTTTTCCAGAAGCATCGCAACAAATTACATTATCTCCACCAACTCCAATAACTCTTTTAATAAGAAATTGTTTAGCTGGGTCAGGTAAGACACCTACAGTAATTAATCCACTTTTAACTTTGCTCGAGATGCTTGAGCCTTCCTCCACTGGTGCATCACCAAGCCACTTATCTGGATCATTAAACACTGCTACTTCGCCCCGCTTGATATCGCTAAAGAGTGCACCAAACTTATTGACTGCAATTCGATCGCCAACCAAAAGCGTATTTTCCATGGAACCAGAGGGAATATAGAAAAAATGTAGAAGAAAAGTCTTTATAACTATTGAAACAACTAGTGCAGAAACAATAATTATGGGTAGTTCCCGAAGGAATGAACCCTTCTTCAGCATAAGTTTATTTTACTTAAGCTTGAGGGGTTTCTTCAGCTGAAGCCTCAGCAACAACTTCTACTTGTGAAACCTCTTCTGGCGCAGCTGGCGTTTGTTCAACCACCGGTGCAGCTTCAGCAACTGGCGCAGCTTCAGCAGCTGGCGTTTCTTCTACTACTGGAGCAGCTTTTGCCGCTAACTTTTCAGCAGCCTTCTTTTTTAAAGTTGTGGCACCATCTGCAGGCTCATTCATGGCTTCTTTTACAGCGGCTTCATAGGCAACTCTTTTATCTACACGAACTGGTTGTGATTTTAATGTTCCTTCACTTCCAGGAAGACCATTTGCCTTTTGATAGTCACCAGTAATTTTAAGTAGTGCAGTTACTGCCTCAGTTGGTTGCGCACCAACCCCTAGCCAATACTGAACACGCTCTGAATTAACCTCGATTAATGAAGGTTCAGAGGCAGGTGAGTAGCGACCGATTTCCTCAATTGCCTTTGAATTTCTAGCAGAACGAGAATCTGCAATCACAATTCTAAAGTGTGGCGTGCGAATCTTTCCAAGACGCATTAATTTAATCTTTACTGACACAAAACTCCCTATAGAAAATTATTTGTTGAATCTTTTGTAAACAGCGGGGGCGTTTACACCAGACAACTTTGCGGACAATTTTGCTACGGGTTAGAGGGTCCCACTAGCAGGGGGCTTATCTTGCCAGCAAATTTGAGATAACCCAAATTGGCGCCTTTAAGATCTAATTGCCCTCCTGTGCAGCTCTCTTCGCAGGGTTTCCCGACCTAGATTTCTTCTTAAAATTTTGGCTAGGTTGCTTGGGTTTTGGAATTGAACCCAGCCCACCAATTGCTGCCATACCTGCAGGTAATGAACCATTTCGCATTTGCTTCATAACTTTTTGAGCCTGTGAGAAACGTTCTACTAATGAGTTAATTTCAGAAATTGCTCTTCCACTACCTTTTGCGATTCGTGCTCTGCGAGAGCCGTTTAAAACTTTTGGATCATTTCTTTCCTGAGGAGTCATTGACTCAATTATTGCCCTAGTCCTTACTAACTCTGATTCATCAAAATTATCCAATTGTTTTTTCATTCCACCAGTGCCTGGTAGCAATCCAATTAACTTGCTCATGCTTCCCATATTTCTCATGGCTTCCAACTGTGACAAAAAGTCTGTGAAGGTAAACTCTTCACCTTTCATAAACTTATCTTCCAAATTTTTCGATGTAGCCTCCGGCATAGCTCGCTTGGCTTGTTCGGCTAGAGATGCAATATCGCCTAATCCAAGAATTCTTGATGACATTCTCTCCGGATAAAATATGTCAAAATCAGTTACTTTTTCTCCAGTTGCAGCAAAAATAATTGGTTTTCCGGTTAATTCAACCACCGAAAGTGCAGCACCACCTCGTGCATCTCCATCCAACTTAGTAAGCACAACAGCATCGAATCCAACACCACCTGCAAAAGCTTTCGCAGTTCGTGCAGCATCCTGCCCCGTCATGGCATCTATTACAAAGAAGATCTCATCTGGGTTAATTGCATCTCGTATGTCTATAACTTGCTGCATTAATTCTTTATCTACGCCAGTTCTACCTGCAGTATCAACAATAACAAAATTATGTAGTTTATCTTTAGCAAACTTTAGGCCATCTTTAGCAACTTTAACTGGATCACCAACTCCATTGCCCGCTTCCGGTGCAAAAACTGGAGTATTAACTGTCTTGCCTACAACTTGTAATTGATTTACCGCATTCGGTCTCTGTAAATCTGCAGCAACTAAAAGAGGTGTATTTCCCTGTTTGGCTAAGTAGTAAGAAAGCTTTCCAGCTAAGGAAGTTTTACCTGCACCCTGTAATCCGGTTAGTAAAATCACTGTAGGTGGCGATTTTGCAAATTTGAGACGCCTTGCTGAACCACCCAAAATTTGAGTAAGTTCAGAGTTTACTATTTCGAAAATCTTTTGAGCAGGATTTGTACTTTTATTTATTTCTAATTCCTGCAACTTGGCTTTTTCAAGAATGCGGTTGGAAAAGTTATCTGCTACTTCAGTTGCGACATCTGATTCTAGAAGTGCAATTTTGATCTGTGCCGAAAAATCCCTTAAGTCAGATTCAGAGACCTTACCGCGCAGGCCAGAGAGGATGCTGCTAAATCTCTGGCCCAGCGCTTCAAACATGGACGCATCTTACATTTGATTAGATTGCTGCTTCACCGCTTTCACCGGTTCGAACACGGGTTACAGAATCAACGGCAGTTGCCCATACTTTTCCATCACCAATGTTTCCAGTTCGAGCAGCTTCCGTAATTACCTTAATTGCCTTATCAGCAATATCAGATGCTACAAGTACCTCTAATCTAATTTTTGGAATTAGATCAACTTTGTATTGTGCTCCTCGATAAACTTCAGTTAATCCAAGCTGCCTACCAAAACCTTTAGCTTCGGAAACAGTCATACCGGTAATCCCAGCACTGACCAGCGCTTCTTTAACATCTTCAAGTTTTTGCGGCTTAATGATTGCTGTAATTAGCTTCATAATTAAAATCCTCCTCTTGAATTAGAAGTTAACTCATACCCTGTTTCAGCGTGTTGGTCATAATCAATACCAGAAATCTCTGCTTCTTCTTTGATTCGAAGTCCCATAGTTTTGTCGATTATGAAACCAATGACTAATGTGACTACAAAGGAGTAGGCCAAGACAAAAAATGCACCAAAGGCTTGTTTTGCCAATAGAGCGCTACCGCCACCGTAGAAAATGCCATCTAGTCCCACACTGTTAACAGCACTACTACCAAAGAACCCAATTGCTAAGCTTCCCCATAATCCGCCGATTAAGTGCACGCCTACAACATCTAATGAGTCATCGAAATTGAATAAATACTTTAAGCCAACTGCTAAGGCGCAGAAGACTCCGGCAAGTAAGCCAATTACTACCGCAGCCCACGGTGCAACAAATGCACATGCTGGTGTGATCGCAACCAATCCAGACACAGCACCTGAAGCAACGCCAAGAGAAGTTGGATGACCATCTCTAATTTTTTCAACTAGGAGCCAACCTAACGCCGCTGCGGCAGTTGCAACCTGAGTATTTAGTAGAGCAAGTGCTGCAATACCGTTTGCACCCAATGCAGAACCTGCATTAAATCCAAACCAACCAAACCAAAGTAAGCCTGCACCAATTAAGACTAACGGCAGAGAATGCGGGCGCATTGACTCACGGCGCCAACCAACTCTTCGTCCAAGAATTATTGCCATTGCAAGTCCAGCAGCTCCAGCATTGATATGAACCGCTGTTCCACCTGCAAAATCTTGCACACCTCGAGCGGCAAGAAAACCTGCGCCAGTTATGGTGTCTCCAACCTTATTTCCAAATGCAAAAACCCAGTGCGCAACTGGGAAGTAAACAACTGTTACCCAAATTGTTACAAATACTGCCCAGGCAGTGAACTTTGTACGATCAGCAATTGCACCTGAAATAAGCGCTGGCGTAATGATTGCAAACATAAGTTGAAATGCAGCAAATGCTAACAATGGTATTGGGTAGGTACCACCATTATTAGTTAATTCTTCAACAGCGCTACCTAAACCTGAGAATGAAATTTCACCATACCACTGTGAATCAGCTTTATATCCAAACGCAAGTTTAAATCCGTATATAACCCAAAGAACACTTACGATTCCTATGGTAACCATAGACATCAGCATCATGTTTAAAACACTTTTTGCCCTTACCATTCCACCATAAAACAGTGCTAGACCAGGTGTCATCAGAAGCACTAACGCGGTGCTTGCCAAAATCCACGCAGTATCACCGGTATTTAAAACTACCTCTGCCATAAATACTCCAATCGCGTAAAAATAAGTTATCTGTTACAACCCTCGCCGTTGAGATGGCTTAACTATCAGCTATTAGGGTTAATTGCAGTGGCATATAAGATTTCAGGCTTATGAAACAAAGGGCTGAATTGTTAAAACTATGTTACTTACTCGAATAATCCCGCAATATATGTACTTGGATCAAAGAGCTCGAAATCCTCTAACTTTTCACCTGAGCCGATGAATTTAATAGGTATCCCAGATGATTTTTCAATTGCTAAGGCCACTCCACCCTTGGCTGAACCATCTATTTTGGTCACTATAAAACCAGTCACTCCCACTGCTTCGATAAATACATTGGCTTGGTTTAATCCATTTTGACCTGTCGTAGCATCAATTACCAATAATATTTCATCAACTGTCGATTGCTTCTTTATAACTCGGACGACTTTGCCAAGTTCATCCATTAAATTCTGTTTAGTATGTAATCTGCCAGCTGTGTCAATAATTAGGTAATCCATATTCTCTGCTTTTGCCTTTGTAATTGCACTAAATGCCACTGCTGCTGGATCACTATTTTCAGACCCAGAAATCACTTCAATATTAATTCTTCTAGCCCAAGTTTGGAGCTGATCAGTAGCCGCAGCCCTAAAGGTATCGGCAGCCGCAAGTAAAACTGATTTTCCATTGTTTACTAAATAATTTGCGAGCTTTGCTACAGATGTTGTTTTACCAGTTCCGTTAACGCCAACGACTAATATTGTTTTAGTTGAGTTTTTATCGCCAGCAAGCTGTCGACTCTTATCACTTAGCCAGGAGTGAACTTGGGTTGAAATGATATCGACAGCGTTATCTGACTTTATAGATTTAGATTTTTCAATGACCTGATCAACAAGATTTACCCCTAAATCAGTGGCGATAAGTTGCTGACGTATTACTTCCCAATCCTCTTTTGATACGGATCCAGCTTTTAGTGCAGAAACTAACTTTCTAAATAAACTCATTTAAACTTTATGAAACTGCATCAACTTCACGGATTCGCTGAGAAATAACTTCACTTACACCATCTCCCCGCATTGTTACTCCGTAAAGTGCATCAGCGATTTCCATGGTTCGTTTCTGGTGCGTAATAATTATCAACTGTGATTTTTCGCGTAATTCTTCAAATACACCAAGCAATCTACCTAAGTTTGTATCATCAAGAGCAGCTTCAACTTCATCCATCACATAAAATGGAGATGGTCTAGCTTTAAATATTGCAATTAACAGTGCTACCGCTACTAAGGATCTTTCTCCACCAGATAACAGCGACAATCTTTTCACGCGCTTGCCAGGAGGTCTTGCTTCTACATCTACACCAGAGGTCAACATATCTGAAGGATTGGTTAAAATCAGTTTTCCATCTCCACCAGGAAAAAGTCTGGCAAAAACAAGTTCAAACTCTCTAGCTGTATCTTCATATGCTTCTGTAAAAATTTGCTGTACTCGGTCATCTACCTCTTTGATAATATCAAGCAAATCTTTCTTAGTTTTCTTAAGGTCTTCCAACTGCTCTGCCAAATAACGTAATCGTTCTTCCAAAGAGGAATACTCTTCAAGTGCAAGAGGATTAATCTTTCCAAGTAATGTAAGAGAACGTTCGGCTTGCGCCAGGCGTTTTTCTTGTTGATCTCGTCTATACGGAATTAAATCTCCAGGAACAAACTCACCCTGCTCATTTTCATAAAAGGTAGGTACATCATTGTCTGGTCCATATTCGCTAATCAAGGTTTGTACATCAATACCAAGCTCTTCTACAGCTTTAGTTTCTAGTTGTTCAATTCTTAGCCTTTGCTCTGCACGAGCAATCTCATCTTTATGTACGCTTGAAGTAAGTCTTTCTAATTCAACTGCTAACTCTCTACTTATAGTGCGTAAATTTAATATTTCACCTTCCCGAGAAGTTCTAGAAACTTCGAGTCTTTCTCTTTCAATTCCAGCCCGAGAAATCGAAGACTCGATCTGAATTAAGGCCTCATAAGCAGTATCTGCAATCTCTTGAGCAGTGACTGCAGCTTGAGCCCTATTTTCTCTTCTGGAAATAGATCTAGATTCTGATTCGCGTTCAGCTGCTGCTTGGGTTTCAAGGGCAATAGCTCGCTGCGCAATAGCATCTTTACGCTCTTCAATAGTTCGAAGGCTTAATCTTGATTCCACTTCCATAGATCTTGCAGCAGAAACTTGTGATCTTAAATCTTCGAGGTTGGTTAAGTCTGGCTCCACAGGTGTTTGGTGCGATTCAAACTGTGCAATAGCTGCTGTGAGATCCCGCTCATCAGAATTCTTTTGATCAATTGCAGCACTTAGAGCTAGTGCAAGCCGATCAAGTTCCTCAACAGTATTTTTAACATTTTGGCCCGAGATAGCAAGCTGTTCTGCTAGGCCAGTCATTGCTGCGTCAGAATCATTTAACCGAGAGAGCACTAGTTCGTACTCTTTGTTTACTTTACTCATTTCTTCATTCAAACCACTTAACTCAAACTTGATTCGATCACAATCCGCGCTAACTTTATTAACCTCATTTTCGCATTCGGCTGTCAGCGAATTAATCTTTGAGATCAACTCTGAGTTTGCAGATTGCTGTACTAAGTCGTATATCTCCTTGAATGCACTAAGGCGCCCTAAAGTTCCCGCTCTCAATCTCTCAGTATTCTGTAACTTATCTGCTATTAATTTGACATTGCTTTCCGAATTTTTTAAATCTGTCTTTAACTTATCAAATAAGCTATCTAAGCCGGGCTCAGATGAGGAAAGTGCAGATATTTGTACTTCGATTTGCGCATAATTCTCACGATAATTTTTTAAACGAATCTCAACTAAATCTTTGGCTGAAGTTAACCGGCTAACCTCGCCAGTAGTTGCATCAATTCTAGATCTAAGTCCATTTATGTGTCCTTCTTGCCTTGCAGTTCCTTCGCGTTGGTCTGCAATCGCTCTAAGAGCAGCTGAAACTCTATTCTCCTCAAGTGCTAACTGATCTTCAATAGCTTTTAAGGATTTTGAATGTCCACTTAGTTGTTCTTGTGAAATTTTAACTTGCTCTGCAAGAGTTGATTCTTCATCGCGTAAAATCTTGGCCTCTTTATCAAGTGCATCTGGATCTCTGCCAGTAGCCTTTGCCTCTTCTGCTTCTTCTGCAAGAAATCTTGCACGTTCTGAAGATAAATTTTGAACGCCACGAATTTGCTCTCGCTGGGCAGTTAAGCGATAAAAATTTTCCTGGGCCGCTATAAGCTGTGGGTTCTCACTGGTAGCTATCGCATCTAATTCGATCTCCCGGTTGCGTGCTGTATTTAGTTCACTTTCTACCTGCTCTTTTCTTTGGCGCAGAACATTCTCATCGGCAACCTCTAATTCCATTTCATTGCGCATGCGAAGCATGTCATCGGCCATTAATCGTAATTTTGCATCTCTAACATCTGATTGAATTACAGAAGCTTTTCTAGCTACCTCAGCTTGCTTACCTAATGGGCGCAACTGTCTGCGTAATTCAACAGTCAAATCTTGAATTCGTGCAAGATTAGTTTGCATAGAATCAAGTTTTCGAATGGCTTTTTCTTTGCGTTTTCTATGCTTTAAAACGCCAGCTGCTTCTTCGATAAAAGCTCTTCTTTCTTCTGGATTCGCTAATAAAATTGCATCTAGCTGGCCTTGACCAACAATTACATGCATCTCTCTTCCAATGCCACTGTCGCTTAGTAGTTCTTGAATATCTAATAGTCGAGTTGTCTCACCATTTAGCAAGTACTCTGAAGAACCGTTTCTAAACAAAACACGGGTAATTGTTACCTCTGAAAAATCAATTGGGAGAACTCCGTCTGCATTATCAATTGTGACTGAAACTTCAGCTCGGCCAAGTGGTGCTCGGCCAGATGTCCCAGCAAAAATAACATCTTCCATTTTCCCGCCGCGTAAAGATTTGGCTCCCTGTTCTCCCATGACCCATGAGAGTGCATCAACTACATTTGATTTACCCGAGCCATTAGGGCCAACTACGCAGGTAATACCTTGTTCAAAATTTAAAGTGGTTGAGGAGGCAAAAGATTTGAATCCCTTTAGATTCATGCTCTTTAAATACATAGCTCACCCCACAACATACGCATAGCGCAAACCTATCTAAAAAACTCCTGAAATCTTGGTACCTAACGCTGGCAACGCGGGCAAAAGTGTGAGGAACGGTTTGCAAAGGCGATTCTACGAATAGCGCTTCGGCATCGAGGGCAAGGATCACCCTCTCGGCCATAAACCTTTAGTGATCTAGAAAAATAGCCACTTTCACCATTTACATTTTTATACTGTTCATCGAAAGAGGTTCCGCCAGCTTTAATGGCAGATTTCATTACTGAAATAGCGGATGAAATCACTTTCCGGATCTCAGCCTCACTTAAATCTTCACAAATAATCTCAGGGTGAATTTTTGCTCGCCAAAGTGCTTCATCTGCATAAATATTTCCAACTCCACTAATTATGTTTTGATTTAAGATTGCGGGCTTAATTGCAGATTTTCGACGCTTAATATTTGAAACTACCTGCTTAAGATTGAAGTCTTTTTCAAAAGGGTCATATGCAATTTCTCTAACCGACACAGGAATTCCATTAACTGTCTGTTCAACTGATAGCCACCCAAAAGTTCTTTGATCGATAAACCTTATTTGGTCCTGATTACTCTTTCTATTTCCAGATAACCCAAATTTTGCCCTTAGGTGTGGCTGAGGTAAAGATTTCTCCTCTTGAACTAGTAGTTGTCCGCTCATACCTAAATGTGCCACCAGTACAAAATCGCGATCGAGTTCAAACCAAAGAAATTTTCCCCTTCGCTTTACTGATTTTATCTGGGCACCGATGCAAGAAGTTAATGGTGAAATTGAACTTGGTTTAATGGCTCTTGGATGAAAAATCTCAGCACTTTGAATTTTTTTGCCAGTAACGTACTTTTCTAATCCAGACCTGACTGTTTCAACTTCTGGCAGCTCGGGCATAAGTAATAAGCTCTACTTCTTATTGCTTTCTATCAAAGCTTCGTAGGCAATCTTTGCAGCTGCTTGCTCGGCCTCGCGCTTACTTTTTCCGATACCGATTGGAAACTTTTCACTACCAACCTTTACTCGAGCAGTAAAATTCTTATCGTGATCAGGTCCCGACTCACTTATTTCATACTCTGGGGACAAAAGATTTAATGATGCTACTAATTCCTGAAGTGCGGTCTTACCATCAAGACTTGATCCTCGCGATGTTGCATCCATGATTGCAGGCTTTATCCATTTTGAAATTACTTCAGCACTTCTTACATATCCATGCTCTAAATAAATAGCGCCTACAAGAGCTTCAAAAGTGTCAGCAAGAATTGAGTTCTTATCCCTACCATTTGTAGTTTCTTCGCCTTTACCGATTCTTAGGTATTTACCTAAATTTATCTCCCTAGCTATTTGAGCTAGTGCTTTCATGTTAACCACACCTGAGCGCAGTGGGCTTAATCTACTTTCATCCAAATCTGGAAATAATTTGTAAAGTTCATCAGTGACAATTAATCCAAGAACTGAATCTCCAAGAAACTCAAGTCTTTCATTTGTTGGGATTCCACCTGCCTCATATGAAAATGAGCGATGAGTTAGTGCAAGTTCAAGCAACTCATCCTTAACCGATATCCCGAGTTGTTCGGTTAGGTCAGAGAACAGATTAGACCTCTAAAACCTGACGACGGTTATAGGTTCCACAAGTTGGGCATGCAACGTGTTGCAATTTAGGTTGTTGACACTGTTGGCAAGTTGCAAGATGTGCAGGAGTTGTCTTCCACATGCTTCGACGAGAGCGAGTACGTGCTCGCGACATTTTTCGCTTTGGAACTGGCATGATCTTTACTCCTTATTAAAACGACTTAAACAAGATGAGAATTATCTACGAAAAGTGCAAACTTGTAAAAACGATTAATTTTTAAGCGGGAAATCCTTCAAAGCTGACCACCTTTGGTCAGTTAAAGTTTGGGTCTGTGATGCCGAAAGGTATTCCCAATTTTCACCTTTTTTATCCTCTAAACCTGGGCAATCCTCAGTACATAGTGGATTTACTGCAAGATTTAAAATGATTGCATCCCTAATTGCCGGTTCAAGATCGATATCGTCACCATCTAGAAAACTCAAATCATCTTCATCTAGGTCAATTTCTTCTTTATTGGATTTGCCCTTAGACCCTCGCTTAGCAGCTGCTTTGGTATTTGAAGTTTCATAGTAATAAAGTTCTGTGAAATTCTCATCAATTGGCCATGTAATTGGTTTTAAACATCTAGTGCACTCACCAGTTGCATCCGCCACCACTCGGGCGGTTGCTAGAACACCTTCATCAACTGATTGAATCCGTAGATCTACTTCGATTATCTCCCCCGGTTTTACGGAAAGTAAATCCACCCCTACAGCTTCAGTAATTTTTAAATCTAACTCATACTCTCGCATCTCGCCAGCTCTATGCGGAAGGTCATGCGTATTAAAAAGAAAGATTGACCGTGCCATTAGAACTACTTGAGTTTTGAAAGAACGTGTTTTGCCTCAACGCCGCTCAATTGATCTCTGCCTTTGCTAATTACATCTAGGGTCTTGTTTAAAATCACTTCTAGATTGGCTAAACGAGAGTCAATATACTCTTCAATCTCTTCTCGGTCTCGATCACTTTCAGTTTTTGCTTCGGCCAAAATTCTCGCTGCTTCCTTACGCGCACTTGAAACTATCGTTGTTTGTTCAACTAAGCGTGAGACTTCATCTCTTGCTTGCTGCATAATTGCATCTGATTGCGCATGGGCCTCTTCAATAATTGATTCTTTTTCTCGCTGAATTGCTATGGCTTTTGCTAAATCATTTGGGAAAGATGCCTTGATTTGATCCAAAAGTTTTAGCATCTCACTGCGATTAATTACGCAAGATGCCGAAAGTGGTACAGATCTTGCCTCTTCAACTATTGCAATTGCAGCTTCAATATTTTCAACAACATCCATATTTAGCCCTTTCGCTCAAGTCTAGATCTTAACTTATCAACAATCGCAGCCGGCATATATGCAGATACATCGCCACCATAACTTGCGATTTCCTTCACAAGGGATGAGGAAAGAAAAGAGTGTGAGGGAGCGGTAGACATAAATAATGTCTCAACCCCTTGTAGTTGTAAATTAACCTGACTCATCTGAAGTTCATAGTCAAAATCGCTAACAGCTCTTAATCCTTTAACTATTGTAGGAATTTTATTAGTTCTACAGTAGTCGACCAATAATCCAGACCATGAGTCAACTTTCACATTCTTATACCTACTTGTAACTTCCTTTATCATTTCAATTCGCTCTTCTACAGAAAATAGTGAGCTCTTAGTTTGATTTACTAACACTGCAATAACTACTTCATCAAATAAAGTGCAGGCTCTTGCAATAATGTCTAAGTGCCCATTAGTTATTGGATCAAAAGATCCAGGACATACAACTCGCCTCATAGTGAAAACGCTAGCAACTATTTACTAAGTTAGCCATTTTCTTCTATTCACGCTGAACCAACACGCCATAATGGATGCTCCCGGCACCGTAAGAGCGAATTTTTTGCTCCCTAAAACCATCAGGCCAAGTAAAAGCTTTTGCCTTACCATCCCTTTCTATTGCAATTACTCCGAACTTACTTAACAAGTTTAAAGCAATGATCTTCTTCAAAATCTTTTCCACCTCTGTATTTGCAACTTCATAAGGTGGGTCTACGTAAATAATCTCGTATGAATTTTGAGCATAATGATTTAGAAATTCAAAAGCTGATTTAACATGAACTTTAAATTTACCTACACCTTCAGTTTTTGATAGAAGTGAAAAATTTTGTTCACAAATATCAGCACTTATTGGATTATTTTCAACCGCCTCAACTAATGCGGCTCCTCTAGATAGAGCTTCTACTCCTACTGCTCCCGATCCAGCAAACAGATCAAGAAAATGTAGTCCCTCTAAAGTTCCAAAAGTTGAAATTAGTGAAGAGAATAACCCTTCACGAGCGCGATCTGAAGTTGGTCTAGTTATTGAAGGAGGTGAAAAGAGTTTTCTCCCCTTGCCTAATCCTGCAATTATTCTCATGCTCATGATTTATCCATAAATCTGGCAGCTTCATCTAACTTTAGTTTATTTACTTCATTTTGAAGTAACGGTAATTTATTAATTTCAGGATCTTCGGCCAAAATTTTATTGGCAGCCTCTCTAGCCCTATTAATTAACTCTTCATCTCTAAGGACCCGCAAAAGCCTAAGGTGAGATTTTCCTCCTGATTGCGATCTTCCTAACACATCTCCCTCTTTACGTTGTTCAAGATCAATTCTTGCAAGTTCAAATCCATCCAAAGTTGATGCTACGGCATTTAATCTATGCATACTTGGTGATTCATCTTGAGCATTTGTTACCAGTAAACAAAGTCCCGGAACGCTTCCTCTACCAACTCGTCCTCTTAATTGGTGTAGTTGAGATACTCCAAATCTATCTGCGTCCATAATTACCATCATCGATGCGTTTGGCACATCAACACCTACCTCAATTACTGTTGTTGCAATTAACACTTGAATTTCACCGTTTGAAAATGCTGTCATAGTTTGTTCTTTAATTTCACTTGACTGCCTGCCATGTAAAGTGGCAATTTTTAATCCTTTTAATGCACCAGTAGCAAGATCTGGAGCTAATTCTTCTACTGCACTCATTTGCTCATTATCTAAGTACTCTTCGCCAAGCAACATAGCAGCAGCTATTTCACGTTCTGTTAATTTTTTAGTTGGATTGGCAATTCGAGGCGCAACGATATAAACCTGATGCCCTTTCGCAACCTCCTCCTTAACTCGCTGCCAAGCTCTTTCTAAAAAGTGAGGCTTTTCTAGTACTGGAATTAAGTGAGTTGTAATTGGAACTCGGCCAGCAGGCAACTCTGTAAGTGTAGATATATCTAAATCACCAAAGACAGTCATAGCCACTGTTCTTGGAATTGGAGTTGCTGTCATTACAAGTAAATGTGGGGGTTGTTTTGCCTTCATTCGCAATGCATCTCGCTGTTCAACTCCAAATCTATGTTGCTCATCAACTACTACTAACCCCAAATCTTTAAATGCAACACCATCAGAAATTAGAGCATGTGTTCCTATAACGATTCCAATTTCTCCACTTGCTAGTCTTGAATGGATTTCTTTCTTTTTAGAGGCACTGACTGATCCAGTTAAAAGTTCGACTTGGGTGCCCAGTCCAGATGAATTTAATGTGCCAGCAAGTGCTAATTCACCCAGCAACTTAGTGATAGTTCGAAAATGTTGCTGTGCCAAAACCTCTGTTGGAGCTAAGAGTGCTGCCTGCCCTGATGAATCCACAACCGATAACATCGCACGTAGCGCCACGACAGTCTTTCCAGAACCTACCTCACCTTGTAATAATCGATGCATTGGATATTTGTTAGATAAATCCTTCTCGATTTGAGAATTTACAGCTAATTGACCAGTCGTGAACTTAAACGGTAAAAGTTTTTCAAATTCTGAAACTAGAACTGGAGTATTTGGAGTACGAGATTTGGTACTGAGTTTTTCAATTTCTGCTCTTCTTTGACCAAGTAATAATTGTAAAAGTAAAGCTTCATCAAAAGTTAAGCGCTGTCGTGCTTTTTCAGCCGAATCTAAATCCTGCGGTTGATGAATGTCGTGGAATGCCCGTTTTAGATTTGGATAGTTATTTCTTTTAGAAATTTCATCAGGCAAATAATCTGGTAAATCTTCAAGTGAATCTAAAGCTAGTTTCATGCATTGCATTATTTTCCAAGATGGAAGTTTAGAAGTTGCTGGATATACAGCTAAGTACTTTCCGGCAAATTCAGCTACAGCAGCATCAACATCGTCACCATCGGGAATTAGTTGGTAATCTGGGTGAGATAATTGGCGCTTTCCTTTGAACACTCCAACTTTTCCGGCAAATAATCCAACCCTTCCTGCCTTTAGATCCTTCTCTCGCCAGGCTTGGTTAAAGAATGTTAGGGAAAGATTTGCACTCCCATCGGTCACTACGACCTCCAGAATATTCTTTGAGTTAGCTCTTCTTAACTTAACCGCTTCGATCTGGGCAAGAATTGTTACTTCATCATCTGCGATCAATTTTGAAATGTCGGTTAATTCGCCTCTAACTACGTATCTTCTTGGATAATGGCGCAATAATTCATTTACAGTTGAAATACCAAATGCTTTTTCTAAAACCTCAGCAGTACGGTCACCTAAGATATTTGATAAGCGAGTAGAAAGGGTGGCCATAGAGGAAGTATCCAATGTCCACTGGCTAACTGCGCGTAATTACCCACCGGATTAGCCATTTAATGCCGATAAGAGGTAATCTTTCGCCCTGCATTTAGTTTGTCCACAAAATAAAGGAGTGCCTCGGTGTCATCAGTCTGTGATCTATGTGGAAAAGCGCCTAGCTTTGGCAACAATGTTTCGCACTCAAAGCGCGCAACTCGCCGCCGTTGGAATCCAAACATTCAAAAAATTCGTACCATCATTAATGGTCAAACAAAACGTAAAAATGTTTGCTCATCATGCCTAAAGGCTGGAAAAGTTCTTCGCTAATTAAAAGTGCTGGTATCCACTCTTTTTAACCTCTTTACCATCTAACAAAATTTTTCCATCCCCAGATACAACTTCTCCAACTTTAATTCCCAGGTCATCTTTTGCCATATCTGGATTGACTGTAGCAATAAAAAAATGATCTTCTCCACCATTTAGAATCCAGTCAAATACATCCTCGTCTAGCTCAATTGCTAACTCTTGCAAGTCCTTAAAATCACTAGCATTCCTAAGCAACTCACTTAAGAAATTAATGGAGACTTTAGAGTCTTTTGCAATATGCCCAGCATCAATCGATAGACCATCGCTAATGTCAGACATGGCAGTAGCTACTTGCATTAAATTTTTCGGTTTTTTTAATTTTGGATTTAGGTGGGCTTCAACCACATATCTAGGCCGATCTAATTCTCTTTCTAAAATTGCCATGCCAGCAGCTGATAGACCAGGTAGAGAAGAAAGATAAACTAAATCACCAACCTTTGCGCCACTTCTTTTAATGGGTTTACTACTTAAATCGCCTAAGGCTGTAATGCTTAAAACCATTTTTTCTGACTTGCTTAAATCACCTCCAACAACTGTAACTTTAAACTCGTCTGCAACTGATCTAATTCCTTTGGCAACTTCAATAATGACCTCTGAGTTATCTAAATTGGATATGGCAGCTGCGACCAGCAGATACTTAGGTTCCCCGCCTATTGCAAAAACATCCGCCAAACTTGCAGTTGTTAACTTTGCGCCAATCTGAAATGGAGTAGACCAATCTTTACGAAAGTGGACTCCTTCAACTGCCATGTCAACGGTTGCGACCAATTTGTTATCAATGCCACTTATTACTGCAGCATCATCACCAATTCCTACCTCGAGCCTACTTTCGATCGAGTTGCGGAATAAATCGCCTAGTCGGGCGATTATGACTTCTTCTGGTTCAATCAATGGCACTCCCCAATTAACTCGCTATAGGCTACCCTTTATTAACGACTTAGTTCATCGCTGAACCTAGGTCGATGATTGAAAGGCTACAAATGTCCGTACAGGCATACATTTTGATTCAAACTGAAGTTGGTAAGGCATCTAGTGTTGCAAAGGCTGTTTCTGCAATTTCTGGAGTAACTATCGCAGAGGGTGTCACTGGCCCTTATGACGTAATCATGCGAGCTGAATCTTCATCTATGGAAGATTTAGGTAGAACGGTTTTGTCTAAGGTTCAAGGTGTTGCTGGCATAACCAGAACCTTAACCTGCCCAGTCACTACTTTTTAATTTTAATAATGGGCTATTTTGGTAACTTTAAAGTAGCCCATCAATAGTTTTCTAAAACCAACGAATCATTCCAATAATTCCTGCTGTTGCATAGAAAAACTGTAGGAAAAGTATTCCTCTGTGTTTTCCTATGTAAGCCCAAATACCAATCAAGCCCGAAGATATAAGAAGCAATGTAAAACCAATAAACTCTGCCCCAATATTCAATGCCACTAAGAGTGAATAGATAATTGCAGTTATTACTCCAAGCCATTCAAAAAGCCTAGATTTGGATAATCTAAAATTAAATATCACTTAACTCCAACCTCAAATACTGTTGCATTTGTTAAATATTTTAAGTCGCTAAATGATGTTGGGAAAACAGCATGTGGATGTCCAGCTGCTGCCCATACGACATCAAAATCACTTAAGGCTTTATCAAGAATTACTACTGCTGGTGGGTTAATCCAACCAATCGGGGCAACACCCCCGATAGAAAAACCTGAACTGACTTTCACAAAATCAGCATCAACTCTTTCTAATTTTTCTACTCCAAGTTGGCTAGCGACTAACTCTGTGTCGACTCGATGCTGGCCAGAGGTAATTACTAATAGCGGCTTGTGATCTGAAAGTTTAAAAATAATTGAAGAGGCTATTTGGCCTACTTTAATACCAAGAGCAGAGGCGGCCTCAGCTGCACTCCGCGCGCTATCTGTTAAGACAGTAATTTCGGTATCTAGTCCATTATCAATTAGTGCTTGCTTGACCCGCTTAACTGCATTTTTCTCTAAAACCCCATCCATAATTACCTAGTAATTTTAGTAGATCTGCTTTTAGCAGTTTGAATCAATTTACTAATTAATTCCTGGTAATTAATACCCAATTTATCAATTAATTTTGGATAGACCGAAGTTGG
>JACCDZ011100950.1_pt1 | contig 17450 bp, 17 predicted proteins | sample 7449551 | NCBI WGS metagenome assembly JACCDZ01 (sample SAMN15323452, study PRJNA562643) | freshwater metagenome | isolation source: river surface water | place: USA:Blue River Watershed | collected 2017-08-18 | reverse complement strand
CCGGCTTTCTGGAAGGCGAGGATGCCCTTGCAACACTGCAGGCTTTTCGCGACATGGGCGTCGTGATCGAAGGCCCGCACAATGGCGAAGTGAAGATTCATGGCGTCGGACTGCATGGACTGAAAGCACCTCCCGGCCCTATTTATTGTGGCAACTCCGGCACCAGCATGCGCCTGTTGTCCGGCATCCTTGCCGCACAATCGTTTGATACGGTCATGACGGGTGATGCCTCCCTCAACAAGCGCCCCATGGAGCGAGTGGCCAAGCCACTGCGTCAGATGGGGGCTGAAATCCTGACCACGGGCGAGAAAGGCACACCACCGGTCACCATCAAGGGTGGCAAGCGCCTCAAGGGCTTTCACTACGACATGCCCGTTGCCAGTGCACAGGTAAAGTCTGGTGTCCTGCTGGCCGGCCTCTGGGCCGACGGTGAAACAGTTGTTACTGAACCGGCACCCACACGTGACCACAGCGAACGCATGCTGCGCGGCTTTGGTTATGACGTGAAAGTGGAGGGCGCTACCGCATCACTGAATGGTGGCGGCAAGCTTGTGGCAACACGTATTGATGTTCCGGCCGATATCTCGTCCGCTGCATTCTTCATGGTTGCTGCCAGCATCGCAGAAGGCTCCGACATTGTGCTTGAGCATGTGGGCATCAACCCGACACGCATTGGCGTCATCAACATCCTGCGCGCCATGGGTGGTGATCTCACGGTAATGAACGAGCGCGAGGTGGGCGGGGAGCCCGTAGCCGACATCCGCATTCGCAGTGCCAGACTGAAGGGTATCCATATTCCGGAGGACCAGGTGCCACTGGCTATCGACGAGTTCCCCGTACTGTTCATTGCCGCTGCGTGTGCCGAAGGCACCACCATTCTTACTGGCGCAGAAGAATTGCGGGTCAAGGAGTCGGATCGCATCCAGGTCATGGCTGATGGTCTGACCACTTTGGGCGTCAAGGTTCAGCCCACGCCTGACGGCATCATCATTGAGGGTGGGCCGATAGGCGGCGGGCGTGTCGTCAGCCATGGTGACCACCGTATCTCCATGTCGTTTACCGTTGCCGGCCTGCGCGCCACTGGTCCGATCGAGATCGAGGATTGTGCCAATGTTGCCACCAGTTTCCCGGACTTCACCGGGCTGGCCAGTCGTGCCGGGATCAATATTTCCGTCATTGAAAAGGACTAGACTCCCTGCGCCCGGCCAGATGCATATATGCCGTCTGGCCGGCCAAGGTTGCTTTTCCCCCCGTATTTCTATAGAAAGCACGCGCGTTTTCCGGTCCTGTAACGGGGCCGGCCGGGCATGCCTCTTGCCTGCAAACCAGGGATCAGAAAAGCCGTCAGCGGCCGCTGCGATTTAAAGCCGGGTAACCCGTGACACGGTACATGAGGAAGTGTTGATGAGTGCAGAAGTAGAAAAGGTTGTGATGCCGCCAGCTCCAGCACCGGTCATAGCGATTGACGGACCCAGTGGCTCTGGCAAGGGCACCATTGCCCACCGTCTGGCATCGCTGCTTGGCTTCCATGTCCTGGACTCGGGCTCCCTGTACCGTCTGCTTGCACTGGCTGCCCAGCATCATGGCGTGGCGCTGGACAATGAAGCTGCCCTGCAGGTTCTGGCCGGGCATCTGGATGTCCAGTTCCAGCAGAATGCCGCAGGAGAGGCGGTCATCATCCTTGAGGGCGAGGATGTCACCAACGTGATCCGGACCGAAGAAATGGGGCGTTCCGCCTCAATCGTGGCGGCGCTGCCCGCTGTTCGTACAGCCTTGCTGCACCGCCAGCAGGCCTTCCGCGAGCAGCCTGGCCTGGTAGCCGATGGGCGGGACATGGGTACGGTGGTGTTTCCTGACGCCTGCCTCAAGATTTTCCTGACCGCATCGGCCGAGGCCAGGGCCGAGCGCCGTTACAAGCAGTTGCTGGAAAAGGGCTTCAGTGCTAGTCTCCCGGCCCTTGTTGACGACATACGCTCCCGTGACAACCGCGACATCAACCGTCCGGTAGCACCGCTCAAGGCTGCAGATGATGCCATTGTGCTGGATTCAACCCAGCTGGGCATTGACGCCGTAATGGAGCGGGTCATGCGGGAAATCGGCCAGTTGCCCGAGCTGAAGCGGTATCTCCGCAACGGGTCCGCCGCCTGAACCTGCGTCAGCACAAGAATCATGACTAAAGCCTCCCCATGAGGCTTTAGTCGCTGGAGTGGTACTTATCCTGCGTCTGCCAGCGTGGCAGGAGGGTACCTTTAAACAACAGCCCCACATGAGCTGGACATGTGCGGACGTAAAAATTGATGCGCAAGCATCGGCAGGTTTTATTACATGAGTGAATCATTTGCCGCCCTCTTTGAAGAGAGCCTGAAAGGTCTGGATGTTGAACGGGGAGCCGTGATCAGCGGTACCGTGGTTGCCATCGATGATGATTGGGTAACTGTAGACACCGGCCTCAAGTCGGAAGGTGTGATTGCCCGCGAAGAGTTCCTGAACGATCGTCGTGAACTCGAAGTGGCTGTGGGCGATTCGGTTGATGTGGTGGTGGACGCACTGGACAACGGCATGGGTTACACCCTGCTGTCCCGTGAAAAGGCCAAGCGCGCAGAAACCTGGACCCGCCTCGAAAAGATTTTCGAAGGTGGCGAAATCGTCAAGGGCATCATCTCCGGCAAGGTCAAGGGCGGCTTCACCGTGGACGTTGGTTCCATCCGCGCCTTCCTGCCTGGTTCGCTGGTCGACATTCGTCCGATCCGTGACACCACGCACCTCGAAGGCCGCGAGCTGGAATTCAAGCTTATCAAGCTGGATGCCAAGCGTAACAACGTGGTTGTGTCCCGCCGTGCCGTGATGGAAGCCGAGAGCTCCGCCGAGCGCGAAGCCCTGCTGGAAAACCTCCAGGAAGGTCAGGTCGTCAAGGGCATCATCAAGAACCTCACCGACTACGGCGCGTTCGTGGATCTGGGTGGTATCGATGGTCTGCTGCACATCACCGACATGGCCTGGAAGCGTATCAAGCACCCGAGCGAAATCGTTGAAGTCGGCCAGGAAGTCACCGTCAAGGTGCTCAAGTTTGACCGCGAGCGTAACCGTGTTTCCCTGGGTCTGAAGCAGCTGGGTGAAGATCCGGTGCTGGCACTGAAGGGCCGTTGTCCGGAAGGCACACGCGTGAAGGCCAAGATCACCAACCTGACCGATTACGGCTGCTTTGCCGAAATCGAAGAAGGCGTGGAAGGTCTGGTGCACGTTTCCGAAATGGACTGGACCAACAAGAACATCCACCCGTCCAAGGTCGTTCAGATCGGCGACGAAGTGGAAGTCATGGTGCTGGACATCGACGAAGAGCGTCGTCGTATTTCCCTCGGCATCAAGCAGTGCAAGGAAAACCCATGGGATGCGTTTGCCCGCACCCACGAGAAGGGCGAGAAGGTTGCCGGTAACATCAAGTCGTTCACTGACTTCGGTACCTTCATCGGTCTGGAAGGCGGCATCGACGGTCTGGTGCACCTCTCCGACATCTCCTGGAACGAAACCGGCGAAGAAGCCGTGCGTCGTTACAAGAAGGGCGATGCCGTGGAAGCCACCATCCTCTCCGTGGACCCGGAACGCGAGCGTATTTCGCTGGGCATCAAGCAGCTTGAGCGCGACCCGTTCGGTGACTTTGTCGGCACACACGACAAGGGCCACATCGTGAAGGGCAAGGTCAAGACTGTTGACGCCAAGGGCGCCACCATCGAAGTGATGGACGGTGTTGAAGCCTCCCTGCGCGCCTCTGAAATCAGCCGTGACCGCGTGGAAGATGCCACCAAGTTCCTGGCTATAGGTCAGGAAATCGAAGCCAAGATCATCGGTATCGATCGCAAGTCCCGCGTCATCAACCTGTCCATCAAGGCCAAGGATGAAGTGGAAGAGCGCGAAGCCGTGGCCTCCCTGCGTGAGCAGGAGCCGGATGCTGCTGGCCCGAAGACCATTGGCGACCTGATCAAGGCGCAGATGGGCAACTAAGTCGAAAGACTGGTTGCACAAAAAAGCCCCGCATTGCGGGGCTTTTTTATTGGCGCGGGAGATATGTGGAAATACCTGACCCAACGGTTTGCCATGGCCTGTTTTTTGTGTTTAGAATCAGATCGTTACATCAGATATCCCTAATTGCTCTTGAGAAGCCTCTGTAAGCCCATGAAAGAGGCCGTCTGAATCCCTCCGGGAGTGTGCAATGGCACTGACCAAGTCCGAACTGATCGAGCGCATCGTGGCCAAGCAAACCTTGCTGACGGCCAAGGATGTCGAGCTGGCGGTCAAGACTGTCGTCGAGCAGATGTCGGAGACGCTGTCGACCGGCGGCCGTATCGAGATTCGTGGCTTTGGCAGCTTTTCCCTGCATTACCGTGAACCCCGGGTCGGGCGCAATCCCAAGACCGGCGAGGCAGTTACGCTGGCAGGCAAGTACGTGCCCCATTTCAAACCCGGCAAGGAACTCAAGGACCGCGTAAACGAAAGCCTGCAGGAAGAAATTGCAGCAGAAGTCGCCGCGGCGGCTGCCGCCAAATCGGCAGAGGCCTGACGTGTCCTGGTTTCGCAAGGTTTTCTACATTGCTGGAGCATTGCTTCTGCTGTTTTCCGGCCTCTGGCTGGTTGTCGTGAACGATCAGGCCGTTTCCCTGAACCTGCTTTTTTTTGCAGCCCGCGACGTTAATGTCGGCATGGTTGTCCTTGGCAGTTTTGTGGTTGGCAGCCTTGTCGGCCTTCTGGTTGGGTTCAACCTGTTCGGTCTGCTCAAGCTCAATGCACGTCTGTACTGGTTGAAACGTGAAGTACGCCAGCTGCAGGACGCCCTTGGCAAGAATCGCTGATACACGCAGCGCCACCCGCATCTGAAAGACCTTCGATTACGCCCGGCATCCGGTACAATACGGCAGCTGTTTTCATATCGAGGTTTACATGTCTCCCCGTTCCCCTGTCATCGTTGCACTGGATGTTGCTCGTGCTGCGGATGCTCTGGCGCTCGCTGACTCACTGGCGCCGGCTGAATGTCGGCTGAAGGTGGGAAAGGAGCTGTTCACTGCAGAAGGGCCCGCGGTTGTCCGCGCGTTGCATGACCGTGGTTTTGAAGTCTTTCTTGATCTCAAGTTTCATGACATTCCCAATACGGTTGCAGCCGCGGTAGCCACTGCTGCCGATCTGGGCGTGTGGATGGTTAATGTCCATGCTTCTGGCGGACGCCGCATGATGACGGCAGCAAGGGAAAGACTCCTGCAGGGCAACTATGACACCAGACTGATTGCCGTCACGGTGCTGACCAGCATGGAGCGTGAAGATCTGGCGGACATCGGTCTTGATGTCGAGCCGATGGATCAGGTCAGACGACTGGCTGCACTGACCGCTGAGTGCGGCCTGCATGGCGTGGTTTGCTCGGCACAGGAGGCTGCTGTACTGCGGGAGCAGCAGGGCAGAGACTTTCTGCTGGTAACGCCCGGCATTCGTCCTGCTGGCAGTGACTCCGGTGACCAGCGCCGCATCATGACACCCGAGCAGGCTGTAGCCGCCGGGGTGAGCTACATGGTGATTGGCCGCCCCATCAGCCAGACTGCCTCTCCTTCTGAGGCCCTGCGCGCCATCAACCGGTCACTGGGGCTCTAGTTAACTCCTGACATCGCACTGTGGAGCTGGTCATGCTGGATTATCGTGGCAAGGTAGTATGGATCACGGGGGCATCAAGCGGTATTGGTGAGGGGCTGGCCTATGAGTTTGCCCGGCAGGGGGCTCGGCTGGTGCTGTCAGCACGGCGTGCGGATGTTCTGGAGTCTGTTCGCCAGAGATGTGTGAATGCCGAACTGCATTTCGTGCTGCCCATCGACATGACCGACACTGACAGCCTCGCCGGCAAGGTCGAGGCCGTGCTGACCCAGTGCGGACACATTGATGTACTGATCAACAATGCCGGCGTCAGTCAGCGTTCACTGGTCAAGGATACCGACCTTTCTGTTGATCGCCGCATCATGGAGGTCGACTTCTTTGGCCCGGTTGCCCTGACCAAGGCGGTATTGCCCCACATGCTCACCCGGGGCAGTGGCCAGCTCGCCGTGGTGTCCTCTGTGGTAGGCCTGGTGGCAACCCCCTATCGTTCGGCCTATGCAGCGGCCAAACACGCTATAGCGGGCTTCTACGACGCCCTGCGGGCCGAGGTTCATGATAGCGGTGTGCGCGTCTCGGTGATCTACCCGGGTTTTGTGCGCAGCAATGTCTCCCTGTCGGCCCTGACGGGCACCGGCGATGCCCATGGCCAGCTGGATGAAAAGCAGGCAACTGCAATGTCGTCTGACGAGTTTGCGCGCAAGGCAGTGGCCGCGCTGGCCGGGGAGGAGGAGCGCATCATCATTGCCGGCAAGGAAAAACTGGCCGTCTGGCTGGGGCGTCTGTCGCCGGGCCTGCTGTCCCGGGTCATCCGCAAGGTCAAGGTGACCTGACCGGATTCATGACTGGTCGACTGGCTGCATTGCCAAGGCGGCAGCCAGCGGCGAGAATTCGCGCCGTTTCCGCTCTTACCGGTACCTGATGTGAACGCTTCCCCGACCCCCGTTGTGTTTTACCCGGACTCCCTGGCCGCTGTTGATGCCGAGGAGGAGGCTATTGCTGCTGTCGAGGAGACATCTGCAGCCTTGCCGGATGGGCTCGACAAGAAGTCACGCACCGAATTCAACAAGTTGCAGAAGCGCTTGCGCCGTCTGGTGGGAACGGCGATCACTGACTTCAACATGATTGAGGAAGGTGACAAAGTGATGGTCTGCCTGTCCGGCGGAAAGGACAGCTACACCATGCTGGAAATCCTGCTGAACCTGCAGGTCAGTGCGCCGGTGAACTTTGAAATTGTCGCCGTCAATCTGGACCAGAAGCAGCCGGGTTTTCCGGAGCATATCCTGCCGGAGTATCTGACCAGGCGTGGCGTTCCGTTCTACATCCTGGAAAAAGATACCTACAGCATCGTCAAGGAACTCACGCCGGAAGGTAAAACCTTCTGTGCGGTCTGTTCGCGTTTGCGCCGCGGCAATCTCTATGCATTTGCACAGGAAATCGGTGCGACCAAGGTGGCACTGGGTCATCACCGTGATGACATCATGGCGACACTGTTCCTGAACATGTTTCATGGCGGCAAGCTCAAGGCCATGCCGCCCAAGCTGCTGTCGGATGACGGCAAAAACATCCTGATCCGGCCACTGGCCTACTGCAAGGAAAAGGACATTGCCGAGTTTGCCCGCCTCAAGGGGTTTCCCATCATTCCCTGCAACTTGTGTGGCTCACAGGAAAACCTGCAGCGCGCAATGATCAACGAGATGCTGCGCGACTGGGATCGTCAGTATCCGCAGCGCCTGGACTCCATGTTTACTGCCATCCAGAATGTGGCGCCGTCACAGCTGGCTGACCGCGAGCTGTTTGATTTCGTCAGCCTGAAAGCCACGCCCCCTGAACCAAGGCAGACCGGTGACGGCCGCCTGGATCTGGTCAATCTGTCGCTGTAATTTCGCACTGGCTATTCAGGCCTTCAACATGGCCTGAATAGCCGTTGTGATGACTCCGGTTACTGGTTACCGTTGCTGATCACTGATTACAGCGATCGACGTCCGCATGAGTAACGATACCGACAGCTCCGGCATTTCCTTTACCGCGTTCTACACGGGCGAAGTCTGGCGTCGCCATGGTCTTTCCGCACCGTTTCTGTCATCCATGCAGGGCAGGGCGCTCTATCTTGCCGGCAGACCGGTGGAGTGGGCTGGCAAGCTGTTGCTTGGCATGAACAATGAAATCATGTTGCTGCAACGTCACCGCATACTCGACCACCTGCTGGAAAAAGCAATCCTTGAAGAGGGAGTGACGCAGGTGGTGGAGATTGCCTGTGGTCTTTCGCCGCGAGGCACGCTGATGATGCAGCGCTTTGCCGGAAGAGGCCTGGTTTACCTTGAAGCCGACTTGCCTGGCATGGCAGCACGCAAGCGAAAGTTGCTGGCTGATGCAGGGGTGTCCAGTGCCGGACATCGCGTTATTGATATCAACATTCTGGCTCAAGACACAACCGAGTCGATGGAAGCCGTTTTTGCACGCGAGCTTGATCCAGCCAGAAAGACCGTTGTCATTACAGAGGGGCTGATCAACTATTTTGATTACGCCACGATTCATGGCTTCTGGACACGACTGGCATCTGCGCTCACGCGGTTTCCGGCGGGCATTTACCTGACGGATCTCTATCCCGACTTCCGCTGGCATCCTGGTGTCCGGGTTGCCAATGCCTTCAAGAGCGGACTCGCTCTTGCAACGCGAAGCAGTGTCACACTGCACTTTGACAGTGAGCAGGCCGTGACGGATGGTTTTGGCGAGGCAGGATTTTCATCGACCCGGGTTCATCTTCCCGAGTCCTGGTACGGGGTACTGGACATCCCGGTGTCGAGTTCGCCCAGTCTTGTTCGTGTGATTGAAAGCAGGGCGTGAGCTGCCGATGTTGTCCTAATAAAAAAGCCGGCAATAATGCCGGCTTTTTTATTAGACTGATTACTGGCGCGAGCTTTATGCCACTGCGGCCTGTGCCATCAGCAGCCTCATGCGCTTGCGCTGCATTTTCAGGCGATATTCGATTTCCTTGAAGCGGGTACGGAAACTGGCGTCTTCCCATTTCTGCTGGAACTCTGCCTTTTTGCCGTCATACCACTCTTCCTTCAGCTTTCCCCATTCCTGCATGGCCGCCGTGAAGCTTTCATATTCGCGCGCCATCTTGGCCTTGAGGGCCTCGACACGGGTATCGGCAGGGCGCTGGTCCAGCTGCGCCTTGGCGCGCTTGAACTGCATGGTGAGCTGCGCTTTCTGGATGGCAAAGTCGGAGCACCGCTTGAGGTTCTTTGTAATGCCAATCCAGGACAAGCTGAAAATAAGCCACTTTGTCGGGTCGAACTGCCACCATTTCACGCCATTGCGGTAGTCGTACTGAAAGATGTGGTGATAGTTGTGGTAGCCCTCGCCGTAGGTCACAAACGCCAGCAGGGGATTGTCACGGGCAGTGTTTTCATCCGTGTAGGGACGGGTGCCCCACATGTGCGCCAGAGAGTTGATGAAAAACGTGACATGGTGGCTGACCACAAGACGAAGCAGGCCACCCAGCAGGAATACACCCCAAAGGTCACCCAGCATCCAGCCCAGGGCCAGAGGCAGGCCGATATTCATGACCAGCACCAGCGGCACGTAATGGTTGTGCTGGAACATCACCATCTTGTCGTTCAGAAGGTCATTGGCATTGCTGAAATTAGGCACGCCGGAAGGATAGTTACGCAGCATCCAGCCAATATGCGAAAACCAGAAACCACGTTTGGCCGAGTACGGGTCGAGATCAACATCATCGACGTAGCGGTGATGGGTGCGATGGCCTGACGCCCAGATCAGGATACTGTTCTGGATGGACATCGCGCCGAACAGCATGAACACCAGACGCAGCGACCAGTGAGCCTCATAGGCACGGTGTGCCCACAGGCGGTGATAGCCACCGGTAATGGACAAGCCATTGAGAAACAGCAGCACGACAAAGCTGACCCATGCAGCTGTGCTGAAGTCGAAACTGAAGGCATACCAGGGAATCAGGGTAAGCGCAGCAATCGGGGTGGCCGTGAGAATGATGGCAGGAACCCAGTTTATTTGCGGGCGCTCTTGAGCAGTCGTCATATACGAATGGTCTCGTCGTAGTTAGCTTTCTGATTATACCTATACAACTGTCTATTAAGCGATCAACCCGCTGTTACAACCGGTTTCGGCCGACGAACGATGGGGCATTCCCGAGAAATGGCCATCAGCAGTTTACCGAGGGCGGGCAGGTGTGGTCCGACCAATGCCTTGCCTGACGTCAGGATGGAGACCGAAGTGTCGCGGTCCGGATCGGCCCAGCAGAAGATGCTGGTGAAGCCCAGGTGGCCGAATGCCCGCTTTGTATACGGTCCATAAAGCCCCACCGGCTTGTTACCCAGCATCATGCCCATGCTGTAGCGCATCGGCACAAGGAGGGTGGCATCAAACTCCGGACGGGACACCTCAATGGTGGCACGCCGGATGGTCCTGGGATCGAAGATACGGGTGCCTTCGTACTCACCGCCGTTCAGGAGCATCTGGAAAAACCGGCTGGACTCTTCGGCCGTGGCGTAAAGGTTGCCCGCCGGGCAGATGGTGTCCATGAACCGGGGATCATTGGTCATGTCGGTCGCCATTTCCAGGCTGCCACCCAGCACATGCTGAATGAACGTGCTGATAGGGGGCACCGGCTTGAGGCCCGTGCAGTAGTTGACGGCAACTTCGGCACGATCCTGGGGCTGTACACCGTAATCAAAATAGCGCATGCCCAGTGGCTCGCGGAAGGTCTGGTGCAGGTACTCCCGCAGGCTCATCCCGGCCACACGCTCGACCAGTTCACCCAGAATGTAGCCGGCCGTGATGGCGTGGTAAGCCGCGCGGTAGCCGGACATGGAGACGGCTTCGGCCTTGCAAAGCTCCTGCACGATGGCTTCAACGTCATAAAGCAGCTCGGGATCAAAATCACCCGCCAGCCGGGGAATACCACCACGGTGGGCAAGTAGATGGTAAATCGTTGCATTGCGCTTGCCGTTGACGCCGTATTCCGGGATGTAGTGGCTGACCGGGTCCAGCAGATCGATCAGGCCGTCCTCATCCAGCTTGTGCACCAGCATGGCGGTGACAACCTTGGAGGCCGAAAAAAGACAGATCGGCGTATCCGGCGTCGCCAGCTGTTTGGGTGTATCCGCAGCGTCCTCAGGACCGTTTCCACGGGCATGCCCGATGGAGCGATTGAACACGATCTTGCCGTGGCGACGCAGGCAGAACGTGATGGCGGGCGTAAAGCCGGTCTTGTACAGGGCTTCTACGGCACTCCAGATGGCGGCTGCCTGACCGGAGGTAAGGCCCCCAAACTCGGCAGGAACCTCCTTGTCGTAATCAATGGTGGTAACACTCCCGAGGTCAGCGGGAACGCGGCAGGTATTGGTGGACAACAGTTTCACAAGACACCCTCACAGACCTGTCAGTCAATGACATCGACACTAGCATGCAGTTTGCCGGCCGGGCTAGACAGAAGGCGACAACCGCGTTGTCCCGGCCAGTCAATCAGGGAACTTTCTTGAGCCGGATCACGTCATCCAGAACTTCTTGCGCATGCCGCGACGTATTCACACTCGGGTAGTGATAGACAATGGTGCCTTGCGGATCAATCAGGAAAGTTTCACGACTGGCAAACGCAACGGGACCAAATCCCCGCAGCACGCCCATCGACCTGGCCAGCTCCCGCTTTTCATCCGAGAGCAGGGGGAAGGGCAGCTTGAGCAGGTTGGCAAATGCCTTGTGGGACGCAACGGAGTCGATGCTGACCCCGATCACATCAATGCCTGCCTTCTGCAGTTGCGGCCAGCGATCACGAAACTGTTTGGCCTCTTCGGTGCAGCCTGGCGTTTCGTCTTTGGGGTAAAAATACAGGGCCACCCATCGCCCCTTGTAATCCGCCAGCGAGCGCAGCTTGTTGTCCTGATCCGGCAGCTTGATAAGCGGGGCTGCTGTCCCGACCCATTTACCGGCGGCCTGTGCCGTAAACGGCATCAGCGTCATTAAGACCAGCAACATACGGATCAACAGTCTCATGGCAGCACTCTCCTGGATTGTTTGACTCACCATTTTACGTACTGGTCTTCCACAAAGCCTGACAACCCTTTCACAACAATGTCGGCACCCTTCACATGGAGTACTCCATCAAAGCGCCCGAACAATTGTTTGAAGTTGCTGGCGAGCAATTTCAGGTCCATGGTTTCACGGTGCATGCCCAGTGGCGTAAAACACAGATCGACGAGACCGTCGTCACTGGATACGTGCCATGGCGCCATCAGGTTTTTCTGGTCGAAGTCAAAGCGGGTGAGATTGACCTTGATCAGCTTGCCATCCAGCCACAGGCAGTTTTCGGTGAAGCTGGTTTCATTCACGCCGCATGACAGGTTAAGGCCAAGGCGATGACCTTCGGTGCTCATGCCGGAAAGGCAGGCCCAGTTCCAGAAGGTTTCACGCCGCATATGCCCGCAGGAATAATCATGGTGGCCCATGGCGCCAAGCCGGGCAAGATCATGCGTGCTGCCGTTAAAGCGGAGTTGTCCGTGCAAGTCCAGGCCGGCGGTCTTGTTGGCATATACCCACCCGGTATATGCCGTACGGGTACAGATGGACATTGGCTCGAAGCCGCTTTCCGGCATGGCCGCATCAATCGCGAGCATGTCGCCCAGCGTTACCCGGAGAGTTTTCTGACGGGGATGTTTCTCGTAGCCCATCTGGATATCAACGCCCGGCAAGCGGAAGCGGCTCAGTCCTTCGACCGGGTTTTCGGCCAGTGACAACCCGAGGCCCAGCGGACTGCGATACGAGCGCGAAAAAAGCTCACCGGCCTTCATGTCCACCACATACACAAATGCCATGCCCATGTGCCTCAGGTGGGCGAGTGCACAGCCAAACACCAGTGAGTCACTCATGCCGCCAAAATACTGGAACTGCTTGAACCCGAGCCACTGGTCAAGACGGCTGGCGGGCTTCCCGAACGGCGTCTCGAGATGGAAGTCGCGGTGATTGATGACGGAGAGCGAGTCTGAAAACTGGCCCAGACGAGGAAGGCCATTGGCTATCAGGGGGGCAGGGGCGAGCAATGTCATGCAATGTCCTTGGGCCACCCGGTGGGGGTAATAAAACCACGGGTGACTTCGTTGTGATCCGGGTCGAGACCGATAACGGCAATCGCCCGATTATCAGTGTATTCCGCAAGGCTCTCAACGAGCGCCGAGGCGTCGAGTGGATCACTGATAAGGACGCGGGAATCAATAGTGGTCAACCAGTGCGCCTTGGGCAAGGTGATCCAGCGCAATGCTCCCGACTGGTAACGGTGCAGAAAATCAGCCTGTGACATCCACCAGCCACAAAGGTGCTCCGCAGAAGCGGCATGGGGTGCCCATACTGCCCGGTCTGCCTCGCAGGGATAAAACAGGCGGCCTTTCAGCAGGCAAACCGGCTCGGGCTCGGGCAGGCCAAGCTGACGCAGCAGGGCGGCACCTTCTGACGTCGAGGGAAGGGCCAGTTGATGATGCAGCAAGTGACTCACCTTGAGGTCCAGCCGGTCCTTGAGGGCAGGGCCCACCCAGTGACGGTAATCCCCGTCCGGGTGCACTCCCAGGTAGAACTTGACCGCCACCTCCCAGTGCTGAAGCCTGCTGCTGCGACGATCCTCAACCAGAAAATCCAGCTCGCCTATCGTGAGATTGTTGCTGCGAATTGCCAGCCCCTGCCCGACGAGGCGATACAAGGGATTGGCCGGCCATGCCAGCCAGAAAGCCAGCAGGTTTTCAAAATAACGCCCCAGTCTCGCATCGCGGCCCGACAAGGCAGTCAGCAAGGGAGCGGGGTACCGGTCAAGCGCACGCAACCAGTCAAGACTTACGTCCAGCGCCCTTTCTGACCAGGCCTGTGTGGCCCAGTGCACCGCCTTACCGGATGACGTTCGGCTGCGTACTGGCGCCAGTAGCGGTGGGCTGGCCAGCGCCCACGCCAGATCACGAACCTGCTGCGTGTTGAATGATTGCCATGCGGGGGGAGTGGAAACCATCACGAAGCAGCGCCGGCAACATGAGGCATGTCACTGATTATCAGGCCATCCTGAACCTGCACGATGCGGTCGCAACGATCCGCCAGACGACTGTCATGCGTAACGATGATGAAACTGGTGCCTTCGTTGCGGTTAACCTCGCGCAGCAAGGCAAAAATGCTGTCGGCACTTCTGGTGTCGAGGTTGCCTGTGGGTTCATCTGCCAACAGCAGGTTGGGCTGCCCCATCAATGCCCGCGCGATGGCAACGCGCTGTTGCTGGCCACCGGAAAGCTCACTGGGGCGCTTGTGCGAATGCCCACCGAGCCCGACCTGGGCCAGCAGGTCATTGGCGCGCTTGCGGCTTTCCGGGCTGATACGTTTTTCACGAATGAACAGTGGCATCACCACATTCTCCAGCACAGAAAAGGCACCAATCAGGTGATGAAACTGGAAAACAAAACCAAGCGATTTGTTGCGAAGCAACGTGCGCTCATTGTCGCCCAGCGTGCTGGTGTCATTTCCGGCAATGATTATCTCACCGCTCGTAGGTGTTTCCAGAAGGCCTATCTGGTTTAGCAAGGTAGACTTGCCGGAACCGGACGGACCGATCAGTGCAATAAACTCGCCGGTACTCACCGTGAGGTCAATGCCCTTCAGGACATTGACGATGGTTGAGCCTGTGCCGTAGCTCTTCTGAAGGCCACTAACCTGCAGGACGTTATTCATGCCGGATGGCCTGCACAGGATCAAGGCTGGCCGCCCGGCGTGCGGGCAGGGCAGCGGCCAGCAACCCTGTAACAACCGCCAGCAGGATTGCCTGTGAAATCAGTAGCGGGGTCACGCTGACAGGGAAAAGTGGCAAGCCCTGCGGTGTAGTCACCATGGCAGTGAATACACTGATCAGCAGGCTGCCCGCCATGGCCCCCAGAATAGACCCTGCAAGGCCTACCATGGCGCCCTGAATCAGGAATACCAGGAGAATGTCGGCAGATGTAGTGCCCATGGCGCGTAGTATGCCGATCTGTCTTGAGCGCTGAACAATGGATACGGCAAGCACGCTGGCAATCCCGAAAGCGACTGACACCAGAACAAAGAACATGATGACATTGCTGGAGATGCTTTGTGAGCGCAATGCTGTCAGCAGATCGGCATTGTTCTGCATCCATGATTCTGCGATGACGTCATGCTGCCGCTGTATCCGACCAGAGATGCTGTTGGCGGCAAAGAAGTTATCAACCCGAAGCTCGATTGCCGTCATTCCACCAGCAAGATCCAGCAAGGACTGTGCACTGCGGACAGGAACAAACACCCAGCGTCGATCAATATCTTTTACACCAAAGCTGAAAATACCTGTAATGGTGCAGACATCGTTACGGCCATCACTGGTACTGATTCTCAGTTTGTCGCCGCGATCCAGACCAAGGTCATCAGCAATTCGGTCACCTATCACACACTCTCCACCACCAAGCCTGAAGCGGCCAGAAATGATCTTCTCATTTACTGGCACAATGTTCTGGTAGGTGTCGGGTGTGACCCCCATGAGAACGATCGAGCGTTCGGCGTCGCCACGCAATGCAAATGCGGCCCCTGTAATGATGGGAGCAATCGCCGTTACGTCCGGCATGGCCTCCAGATCACGCAGGATGATTTGCCAGTTGTTGATGGAGCGGGGGGCTTGAGCACGCTTTTGAATACGCCTAAGGATGACGCCGTCACCTTCCGGATAGACAGGCAGAACAACCTGGTCTGGAGGACGAATCGTGATGTGAGGCTGCGTACCGAGCGTCTTGTCAATAATGCTGCCTTGCAGGCCGCTGATCAGTGCACTCAGAAAAATTATCACAGCGACACCAAGTGTAACCCCGCTGAGAATAAGCAGGCTCTGGACGCGCCCCTCCATCAGAAACCGGAGAGCGAGTGTCCAGGCAAAACGCATTACTGCATCTCCTCTGTTCTGACGCGATCACCTGGAGAAAGGATCATGCTGCCCGGCAGAAGCACGACATCCCCAACCGACAAGCCCTGCATGATTTCAACCTGATCATTGCTGCGCAGACCGGCAGTCACCTTGCAATGCTGTACCCGGTACTTGCGCAAGCACCATACATGTGTAGCACCCGACAGTGAGAAGAGGGCATCAGTGGGAACCACAAGCGCTGCCTTCCTGCTTGCCGTCAGCATTTCCACGGAAACCGTCATGTCCTCTCGCAGGAAGTCCGGCCATTTGGTCGCACGAAAGCGTAATTCAACTGTGCCACGATCCGCATCAATCCCCGGGGCAATGCGGAACAGGGAGACATCAAATGGCTTGTCAGGATATGCATCGGCCAGTACTCGTGCAGGCTGACCCTCCTGGATAAACTGGAGATTCTTCTCATCCAGATCGACGCGGATTTCGCGGACAAACGACGGGGCGACGACCAATAGCTCATCGCCGGGACGAGCCAGCTGTCCCGGCTCAACAATCCGGCGGATGAGTATCCCGTCAACGGGGCTGACCAGCTCCCAGTCAGCCGTCCGGGCCCGCGCAGCCGCCAGAGCGGCCCGGGCATCTGCCAGCGAAGCACGCGCCTCTTGCTCGGCAATGCCACCGCGCTGCCTGCTTTGGACATCCAGCCGCGCTGTCGACAATTCTTGTTGGCGTTGCTGAGTGGTTTCTTTTGCGACAGCAAGTTCTTCTGCGCTGGCATTCCTGCCGGAAAAAAGACGTGCAACATTGGCTTCATGACGTTGTGCCTGCTGCAATGCAATTTCCGCCTGCTTCAATTTGCTGCCAGCAAGCGGGGCGTCAAACTCTGCTACCCGACGCAGCCGGGCTTCGGCCAGGGCCACGCGAGCCTTTGCCGAAGCCATATCTGCCCCGGACTCTTCGCTTTGCAGTTTGACAAGGACATCTCCTGCCTTGATGGCAGAGCCCTCTGATACCAGAACCTGACGAACCACGCCCTGTACACGTGAGCTGACGGAAAAGCGGTTGGCAGCCTCGACCCTGCCACTGGCAATCACGGTTGCCTTGAGTGGTGAGGCCTTGATGATGATCGAGGGGATCACAGGCCCACGTACAGCCGGGACAAGGAATGCCAGGACAATGGCAATGACCAGGATCGCAATGAGTGCAGTTCGATATTGCTTGATAAAGGCCACGGTTACCATTCCAGAGGGTCAGCACTGGAATGGATTATGCGGCGCAGTCCGGGTGTTTGACCATGGGACAGGCAAGCTGCCTGCCCGTGATCAAGTCTTCAATCAGGCATCAATGGGCGCCGGCCTGCTCCAGAAGCGTGGCGATACCTGAAGATTGTGCATGCGTCCTGACGATTGCCAGCAGGGTCTGGCCGCTGGAGTTGGTGGCATCCAGATCACGACCTGCGGCCACAAAGAAGCCCAGAAACCGCTCGAAATCATGATCACGCATATGCTTGTAGGCAGTCATCAGGACATGGAAGTCGGCACTTTCACCATCCACTGGCTGACGGTCCAGATAGGCCTTAACGCGCTCGTCGCTCCAGTCTTCGCCAAAGCGGGCAGGTTGGCTGACGCCCATGAGAACCTCCGGTAACACATATGAAAGGGCGGCAACTTTAGGATGCACGCCGGGCAGGGTCAAGACTCTGTAACGTCGTCACCGCGCGGCCCAGCAGCCTTCCAGTGCTGTACGGCTACCTGAGCCTTGATCAGCTCAAGGCTGTCCAGAACAATGCCACTGACGGCATCACCCATCGCAGTATGTGGTTGCGTCAGGGTATCGAATAGACCTCCGGCAATGTCCGCCACCGCCTCGTTGCCCCGGCTGCCCAGGTCAGTCAGCACAT
>JACCDZ011923965.1_pt1 | contig 17452 bp, 20 predicted proteins | sample 7449551 | NCBI WGS metagenome assembly JACCDZ01 (sample SAMN15323452, study PRJNA562643) | freshwater metagenome | isolation source: river surface water | place: USA:Blue River Watershed | collected 2017-08-18 | reverse complement strand
TGCCTCAGTTGCCACGCTTGATGCATGACTACTTAAAACAAACCACCGCCAGTGCACATGACCGCAATCAGCTGGCGGCCTTGCTGGCTGAGCAGCAAAGAACCAACCGATTGCTGCAGGCCGTGATCTATGTGGTTGTTGGCTTTGTATCCACCCTCATCGTGTTGCAAGCGTTCGAAAGATTCCATCAAATCTAAGGAGTGTTGTTGTGTTATTGACTTTGGTCATCGCTTACTTGCTCGTCACCATTGCTGTCGGTTTGGTGGCAGCCAAACGCGTCAAGAGTTCAGCTGACTTTGCCATTGCAGGGCGAAATCTTCCCCTTGCCATGATCATTACCACCACCTTTGCCACATGGTTTGGCTCTGAAACCGTGTTGGGTATCCCTGCAAAGTTCGTCAACAGCGGTCTGAATGGCGTGGTTGAAGATCCGTTTGGTGCAGGCAGTTGCTTGATCTTGGTCGGCCTGTTCTTTGCGGCCAAGTTGTACCGCATGACCTTGCTCACCATCAGCGACTATTACCGCGAGCGCTATGGGCGGTCCGTCGAAGTTCTGTGTTCCATCATCATCATGGTGAGCTATTTGGGCTGGGTTTCAGCGCAAGTGACGGCACTGGGCTTGGTCTTTAATTTGTTGTCCGGTGGCGTGGTCAGCATGCCCATGGGCATGGTCATTGGCGTTGTTTCGGTGTTGGCTTACACCTTGTTTGGCGGCATGTGGTCGGTGGCCATCACGGACTTTATTCAGATGATCATCTTGGTCGTGGGCTTGGCCACGTTGGCCGTTTTTGCAGGCAATCAAGCGGGTGGCGCAGACAAAGTCATCGCATTGGCGGTCAGCCAAGACATGTTCAAGTTTTTACCGGAACCCGAATTGAAAGAAATTTTGTTCTTTGTAGCGGCGGCCATCACCATCATGTTTGGCTCCATTCCTCAGCAAGACGTTTTTCAGCGCGTCATGTCGGCCAACAGCCTGAGCGCAGCCACCAAGGGCCCCATCATTGGCGGTATTTGTTACATCTTGTTCGCTTTTGTGCCCATGTTCTTGGTGGTCAGCGCCCTCATCATCATGCCCGAGAAAGCTGCCCAATTGATTCAAGAAGATCCGCAAAAAGTGCTGCCGACCCTGGTCATGGAGCAAATGCCTTTTATCATGCAGGTGCTGTTCTTTGGGGCTTTGTTGTCGGCCATCAAATCTTGTGCGTCTGCCACCCTGCTGGCGCCCAGCGTCACCTTCACAGAAAACATTTGGCGTCAGTTTTTCCCGCACCAAGGCGACAAGCAAGCCCTGTTTGCCATGCGCGTCACGGTCTTGGTGTTCAGCGGCTTGGTTTTGGCCTATGCCATTGCAATGCAAGGCAGTTCCATCTATGAGATGGTTTCAGGGGCCTACCAAGTGACCTTGGTAGGTGCTTTCATCCCATTGCTTTTTGGACTTTATTGGTCCAAAGCCACCACCCAAGGGGCCATTTTCGCCATTGTTTTGGGTCTTTTGACATGGTTGCTGCTGCTGCTCACCCCTGCAGGTGAGGAGTTCCCCGCTCAGTTGGCAGGCGTTTTGGCCAGTTTGGTCGGCATGTTGATTGGCTCCCTGGGTCCTCAGGCAATTCAGAACAAACATGGTGCACACCATGCTTTGCAAGGTAGCCGCCTATAATTGAGGGTTTTGTGATTACCACGCGAGAACCTTCAACATGCCCATCTACGCTTACAAGTGTGATTCCTGTGGCCATGCCAAGGATGTTTTGCAAAAAATGTCAGATGACCCTCTGACACAATGCCCTTCCTGTGGTGCGCCCACTTTCAACAAGCAACTGACCGCTGCCGGCTTCCAGCTCAAGGGCTCCGGTTGGTACGCCACTGATTTCAAGGGCGGTGCAGCCAGCACATCGGCGCCTGCTGTTGCGGGTGCCGCGGGCGCTTCAGGTGCTTCATCGACTTCCACCGATGCGGGGGCTTCATCGCCTTCCGCAGACACCAGTGCCGCTTCTGCTTCCGCAGCCTGTGGCACATCATGCGCATGCCACTGAGAACAGCTCAATGAACTTGAAACTCCGCCATTACTTTTTGACTGGCATGCTGGTTTGGTTGCCCATGGGTGTCACCGTATGGTTGCTGACTTGGCTGGTTGGCATCATGGACGGCATCTTTTTGGCAGTGCTTGGTGCGCTTGATGCCGTCATTCCAGGCATGCATGCCATGGCAGAATCACTTCGCAATGTGCCTGGCTTGGGGGTTGTATTGGTGGCCCTGGTCGTTTTGGCGACGGGCATGTTTGTGGCCAATATTTTTGGTCAATGGTGGTTGCGTCAATGGTCTCGTGTCATTACACGGATTCCCGTTGTCAACAGCATCTACTCCAGCGTCAAGCAAGTGGCCGACACCTTGTTTTCAGGCAGTGGCAACGCATTTTCCAAAGCGCTGTTGGTCAATTACCCCCATCAGGGTTCTTGGACCATTGCCTTTTTGACCGGTGCACCCGGTGGTCAAGTGGCCACTCATTTACCAGACGATTGCGTCAGTGTTTATGTGCCCACCACGCCCAACCCGACGTCCGGATTTTTCCTCATGATGCCAAGAGCCAATGTGGTCGAGTTGGACATGAGCGTCGACGATGCCCTCAAATACATCATCTCGATGGGGGTGGTGGTGCCCGGCGGCCCTAGCAGCCTGCCCACTAAAGACAACCCTGTCAAAACAGTTTGAACTGGCTTTGCGCCAACTGATTATTTCCAATTGAAAGAACTTTCCATGTCTATGCGTTCACATTACTGCGGTCTTGTCACCGAAGCCCTGATGGGCCAAAGCGTCACCTTGTGCGGTTGGGTCAATCGCCGTCGTGACCACGGTGGCGTGATCTTTGTCGATGTGCGCGATCGTGAAGGCTATGTGCAAGTGGTGTGCGATCCCGACCGCCCCGACATGTTCAAAACTGCAGAAGGCCTTCGCAACGAGTTTTGCATTCAGATCAAAGGTTTGGTTCGTGCACGCCCCGAAGGCACTACCAACGACAACTTGAAGAGCGGCAAGATCGAAATTCTGTGCCATGAATTGACGGTTCTCAATCCGTCTGTCACGCCACCTTTCTTGTTAGACGACGACAACTTGTCAGAGACCACTCGCCTCACACACCGCGTGCTGGACCTGCGCCGCCCTTACATGCAAAACAACCTCATGCTGCGCTACAAAGTGGCCATGGAGGTTCGCAAGTTCTTGGACGAGAATGGCTTTATTGACATCGAAACCCCCATGCTGACCAAGAGTACGCCCGAAGGCGCGCGCGATTACTTGGTACCTAGCCGTGTGCACGATGGTCAGTTCTTTGCGCTGCCCCAGTCGCCCCAGTTGTTCAAGCAATTGCTGATGGTGGCCGGCTATGACCGCTACTACCAAATCACCAAGTGCTTCCGTGACGAAGACTTGCGTGCCGATCGCCAGCCCGAATTCACGCAGATCGATATTGAGACGTCCTTCTTGGGCGAGCAAGATATTCGTGACATGTTCCAGGGCATGATCAGCAGCGTGTTCAAGAAAGTATTGAACATCGACTTGGGTGCCTTCCCTGTGATGGCTTATTCAGAAGCCATGCACCGCTTTGGCTCTGACAAGCCCGATTTGCGCGTCAAGTTGGAGTTCACCGAACTGACCGACGTCATGGGCGATGTGGATTTCAAAGTGTTCAGTACGCCTGCCACCACCCCCGGTGGCCGTGTGGTGGCTTTGCGCATTCCCGGTGGTTCAGACATTAGCCGTGGCGAAATCGATGGCTACACCGAGTTTGTGAAAATTTATGGTGCCAAAGGCTTGGCCTGGATCAAGGTCAACGAAGTGGCCAAGGGCCGTGACGGCTTGCAAAGCCCCATCGTGAAAAACTTGCACGATGCGGCCATTGCCGAAATTCTGAAGCGCACCAACGCACAAGACGGCGACATCTTGTTCTTCGGTGCTGACAAAGCCAAGGTGGTCAACGATGCCATTGGCGCTTTGCGACTCAAAATTGGTCACAGCGAATTTGCCAAGAAATCTGGCCTGTTCGAAGACCGCTGGGCACCGATGTGGGTGGTCGACTTCCCCATGTTCGAATACGACGAAGAATCGCAGCGTTACACCGCAGTGCACCATCCTTTTACAGCGCCCAAAGATGGCCACGAAGATTGGATGGTGACCGCCCCCGAGAAATGCATTGCCAAGGGCTATGACATGGTCTTGAACGGCTGGGAAATTGGGGGTGGTTCTGTGCGTATTCACCGCGCAGACGTGCAGCAAAAAGTGTTTGATGCTTTGAAGATCACACCCGAAGAAGCGCAACTCAAGTTTGGCTTCTTGCTGGATGCTTTGCAATACGGCGCGCCCCCACATGGTGGCTTGGCCTTCGGTTTGGACCGCATCATTACCTTGATGACCGGTGCCGAGTCCATTCGCGATGTGATTGCTTTCCCCAAAACACAGCGTGCGCAGTGCTTGCTGACCCAAGCCCCAAGCCCAGTGGATGAAAAGCAATTGCGCGAGTTGCACATCCGGGTGCGCAACCCTGAGGCCGTTAAGGCTTAAGTCTGGCCTTGGTTAAAACTAGGCCAACACTGAGTTAACACTAAGCCAAAACTAAGCGCCATAAAGAAGTGACCTCTGCAGCACGCGCTGCATGCAAGGGGTCACTCTCATCTTGAACCTTTTTGTGTTCGGCTTTGGTGTCTAGTTTCCCGATCACTTTCAGCTTTCCTGCAGCAATCCAGGCTTCGAGTTCTGCGCGTGTGCGCAGGCCCAAGTGCTCGGCCAAGTCTGACAAGATCAACCAGCCTTCGCCTTGGGGCGAAAGGTGTGCTGCCAAGCCTGCCAAAAAGCCTTTGAGCATGGCACTGTTCTCATCGTAAATGGCGCGTTCAATGGGCGCGCTGGCACGTGCCGGTAGCCAAGGTGGATTGCAAACAATCAAGGGTGCCTGACCTTCAGGGAACAAGTTTGCTTGTTGCAATTCAACTTTGCTTTGCAAACCCAAACGTTGAATATTTTCTGTGGCACAAGCCAAGGCGCGAGGGTCGAGATCGGTGCCCACTACGCGTTTGACCCCTCGCTTGGCCAATACCGCAGACAACACGCCCGTGCCCACGCCAATGTCAAAGGCCAATTCGGAGCTGGGCAGTGGTGCATCTGCCACCAGTTGAATGTATTCGCCGCGTACGGGTGAGAAAACCCCATAGCTGGGATGAATGCGGTTGTTCGGCGCACTGCCAAGCGCAGAAATTTCCATGCCCTTCAGATGCCATTCATGCGCGCCGACCAAGCCCAGCAATTCACGCAAAGAAGTGACGCAGCCTGTGGTACCCGCAGGACCCCAAGCTTCCTTCATCGCTTCCCGCCAATCTGGGGCACGTCGCAAACTGATCTGGCGGTCTGGATTGATTTGAATCAAGATCATGCTCAGAGTGCGCGCGCGTTGCGATTGGGCTTGTCGATGCAAGTGGAAATTGTCTTGAGGGCTGTGAGTCACTTCAGGGTTCGTTTTGGAAGCTCTGCGAACTTTCTTGGGCGCGTCGCACCGACGTGCCAGGGCTTGCAACAGCAAGCGAGCGTTTTGAAAATCGCCACGCCAGAGCATGCCGGTGCCTGCACATGCCAAGCGGTAGGCGCTGTCGGCACTCAGGGTGTCATCGGCCAAAACCACACGTTTGGGCGCAGGCGCACCTCTCTCGCTGCGCCATGCGTCTTCGCAGTGGTGGCCATTTTCTTGCCAAGTGATGGAGGTCATGTGTGCCAAGGAAGAACCTGTCACAGGCGAAAGAGAGGGTGATATTTGCATAGGCTGATCATAGGCGTTTGTGGCGTCATTCAACGTAATGCTGTCAATCTCAAATGAACTCAGCAACATCATGCAGAATGTGAATGTCATGAATGCGCCAACTTACAAAATTCCTCAGTCCGTTTTGGTGGTGATCTACACCCCAGAGGCCGAAGTCTTGCTCATTCGAAGGGCCGATGCAGGTACCTGGCAATCGGTCACGGGTAGCAAGGATTTTGATGAGGAGACCTGGACAGAAACCGCTATCAGAGAAGTCAAGGAAGAGACGGGCCTGAACGCCTTAGACCCAGCGTGTTGTTTGACGGATTGGGCGCTGGAGAATGTCTATGAAATTTATCCGGCTTGGCGATATCGTTATCCGCCCGATGTCACGCACAACACAGAACGTGTGTTTGGTTTGGCATTGCCTTCGCGCATGCCCATCCAATTGAGTCCCAATGAACACACGGCGTTTCAATGGATGCCTTGGCAAGAAGCTGCTGACACCTGTTTCTCGCCTTCTAATGCAGAGGCCATTTTGATGTTGCCAAGGTGGCTTGCATGCCCTTGAGTCATCTTGAAAAATCAGCCTTCTTGAAAGTGGCCACCTACAACATCCACAAGGGTGTTCAGGGTTTAGGGCCTGCGAGGCGCTTAGAAATTTACAATTTGGGCTTGGCCATTGAACAATTGGACGCTGACATTGTGTGTCTTCAAGAGGTTCGCAAGGTGCATCGCCGTGAAGAAAAATATTTCAAGCATTGGCCTGAAATGCCACAAGCTGAATTTTTAGCGCCCCCTGGTTATGAGGCCATTTACAAGACCAATGCCGTTACAAAGCATGGTGAGCATGGCAATGCTTTGTTGTCTCGATGGCCTGTCGTTTCGCACCGGCACGAAGACATGTCGGACCATCGCTTTGAACAGCGCGGATTGTTGCACGTTGAAATACAGGTAGGGCACCCGCACGAACATGGCTCGCCTGTGAGTGCACATGCGACACCTTCGATGCACCATGTGCATGTGATTGTGGTGCACCTTGGTTTAATTCCGGCCAGTCGCGTCAGGCAGGTCACGCAATTGTTGAAATACATTGAACGTGAAGTTCCCGCCAATGCCCCTTTGTTGGTGGCGGGCGACTTCAACGACTGGGGTACCCGACTCTCCACCATGATGCGAGCGCAAACATTGCATGAGTGGCAGTCAGGCAAACACTTAACTTACCCATCCAGATTGCCCATCGTGCAGCTGGACCATGTCTACGCAAAAGGATTAAAGCCCATGGGTCAAATGGTGCCGCACGGCAAAATTTGGCGGCGCATGTCCGATCATTTGCCTCTGCTGGCCTTGTTTGATTTATGAAAAATCAACCGGTGTTGCGGGACGGTCACCAAGTGAAGTTGCTCAAGGGCAGCGCAGAGTTTTTTCCTGAACTCATTCGCGCCATTGACGCTGCGCGCTCGCACATTCAGCTTGAAACTTATATCTTTAATTTTTATGGCGAGGGTGCGCAGGTGGCAGCGGCCCTCGAGCGAGCAGGCATTCGCGGGCTTCGTGTGTGGGTGGTGGTTGATGGCGTTGGCACGCCTCAATTGAGCGACGACTGGCGCGTGCGATTTGACAAGGCGGGTGTTGAATGGCGAATTTATTCACCCTTGGGTACTTTGGGTTTGCTCATTCCAAGTCGGTGGCGCAGACTGCACCGCAAATTGTGCGTGATTGATGGGCAATTGGCTTTTTGTGGTGGCATCAATATTTTGGATGACCTGTACGACCCGCAATACGGCAGATTACAAGCCCCGCGTTTCGATTTTGCGGTGAGTGCTTCAGGGGCGCTTGTGCAGCAAGTTCAGGAGGCTTGCACGCGTTTGTGGTGGCGTTTACAAGCCGTCAGGCATGTTCGCCAACAAAATTTTCCCGAAGCCTTCAGTTCGTTCAGAGCGGCGGGTTTGCACTTTCCGTGGTTGCACCATGCGCATACTTCAGCGCAAAAATGGGTGGCCAAGGCGGGATTGCTTTTGAGGGACAACGTCTTGCATCGCAGCCAAATTGAAAAAGCCTATTTGAAAGCAATCGGTACGGCACGCCATGAAATTGTGATCGCCAATGCCTATTTTTTGCCCGGTCAGAAGTTAAGACAGGCATTGGTTTTGGCCGCGAAACGGGGCGTGAAGGTTCAATTGTTGTTGCAAGGGCGCTACGAATATTTCATGCAGTACCACGCGGTTCGACCGGTTTATCGGCAAATGTTGGGTGCTGGCATTGAAATATACGAATACACCCAAAGTTTTTTGCATGCCAAAGTGGCTGTGATCGATGCCCACCATGAAAAGCCATGGGCCACAGTGGGTTCCTCCAACCTAGACCCCTTGAGCCTGTTACTGGCCCGTGAGGCCAATGTGGTGGTGGCCGATGGACATTTTGCCAAGCAATTGCACACGGCTTTGACCCATGCCATTCAGGCCGAGAGCCTTCGCATCATGCCGCACACCCTAAAACAGCGGTCGCAATTGTTAAGAGCCCTAGATTGGGTGGCCTTTGGTTTGATGCGATTTGCCATTTGGTTAACGGGCAATCGATACTGAGGGGTCCTGGGTCTTCGTGCAGTTCAAGTCCGTACAGCGTAAAGTGACATCAATCACTGGTAGGATTGGATTTTGATCTATTCATCCAAAAGCTTATGACAGCTCCCACACAATTGCCCGCTGACGATACCGGGACACCGATGTCCGTCAAAATTCGCGAGCGCATCTTGGCAGCTCGCAAGCGCTTCAACGCCAATGACAACATTTCAGAGTTCATTCAACCGGGTGAACTCGAACACTTGCTGGACGAAGTCGCTCAAAAAATGCAAACCGTGCTGGACAGCATGGTGATCGATACGAAAAACGATCACAACACCCAAGATACAGCCCGTCGTGTGGCCAAAATGTATTTGAAGGAAGTCTTCAAGGGCCGCTATGTTGAAGGCCCTGAGGTGACCGAATTCCCCAATGCAGAGCACCTGAACGAGCTCATGATTGTGGGCCCCATCACTGTTCGAAGCGCTTGCAGCCACCATTTGTGCCCTGTGATTGGTCAAATTTGGATTGGTGTGATGCCCAACGAACACACCAACGTCATCGGTCTCTCCAAATACGCACGACTGGCCGAATGGATCATGGGCCGCCCTCAAATTCAAGAAGAAGCAGTGGTGCAACTGGCTGATTTGATTCAACGCAAAACACAGCCTGATGGCTTGGCCATCGTGATGGAAGCCAGCCACTTCTGCATGGGCTGGCGCGGCGTCAAAGACATGGACAGCAAAATGATCAATTCGGTCATGCGCGGCGTGTTCCTCAAGGATGCTAATTTGCGTCGTGAATTCTTGGCATTGATTCCTAGAAAGGCCTGATCATGTTGGTTCGTTTACTCTATGCAAGTCGCGCGGTTGATCCTCAGCCTTCTGTCATCGAATCCATATTGGCGCAATCCCGTCAATTCAATCCCAGCACCGGGATCACAGGCATTCTGGTCTACGGCGGCGGTATATTTTTACAAGCCATTGAAGGTGGTCGTGAAGCTGTGAGCGATTTGTACGGCCACATCCAAAAAGATGCGCGTCACAAACAAGTGGTGCTCTTGCACTACGAAGAAATTTCTGAACGCCGCTTCGGGGGATGGACCATGGGACAAGTGGATGTTTCCCGTGTCAACACCAACATCCTTTTAAAGTACTCTGAGCGTGCAGAACTCGACCCCTACAGTGTGTCTGGCGCAGTTTCTTTGGCCTTGCTCGAAGAACTGATGGCAACGGCTTCGATCATTGGACGCGCCTGAACTGACAACAACGTGTTTGATGGGCTGCGATTTTTCAAGCAGCCCGTCCAAACGCAAACCCATTGTGGTGGCCATTGGCCGAACACATCGCACTACCGTTCAGCTAGATCGACTGCAGTTTTATCAAACGCTGCCCCAGTTTCTAGACTTCCTTAAGCATCCCACCCCAGACAAAGCAAGGTGTGTTGCAGGCTTTGATTTGCCTTTTGGTTTGCCCCGCGAATTTGTTGAAAGCATGAATTGGCCCACCACATGGCCCGAATGCATGGACAGATTTATCTCGTATTCGCGTGAAGAATTGAGACAATTTTTCAAAGCCTTTTGTGATGCACGACCCGCTGGCGCCAAATTTGCCCATCGTGCCACCGACATGCCTGCAGGTTCCAGTCCCTCCATGAAGTGGGTCAATCCGCCAGTGGCTTGGATGATGCATGCAGGGGTACCCTTGTTGCGCGAGGCGGCTTGGACATTGCCCAAGATGCAGGAAGGCCAACCTCATCGCATTGCCCTGGAGGCGTATCCAGGATTGTTGGCGCGTGAATTGATTGGTCATCGCAGTTACAAAAGCGATGACCCGCACAAGCAAACGCCCGACAGATGGTTGGCTCGAAAAGACATCTTGCACGCCCTCGACATGGCGCAAACCAAATTGGGTCTGCGTCTCAAACTGAGTGCGGCACAACACGATACTTTGTTGGCCGATGGCTCGGGCGATGCGCTGGACGCTGTGCTTTGCATGGTGCAAGCGGCCTGGGCGCATTTGCAACCAGAGGGCACTTATGGCCTGCCCAACTTTGATCCCTTAGAGGGATGGATTGTCAGTGCTTGAACTTTGAAACGATGACCGGTGAGCGCTGCAAACAGGGCATTGCACATGACGGTGCGTTTGTAGCGTTTGCCATTCCATGAACTTGGCGTTGAAGAGCACCAGTTGGCCCACGGTGCTAGCCCCCATGCCGCTCAGAATTTTCAACGCTTCGGTGGCTTGCAGGCTACCAATGACGCCCACCAGGGGGGCTAAAACGCCCATAGTTGCGCAGCGTGTCTCTTCGAATGCTTGGTTGGGCGGAAACACACAAGCGTAGCAAGGGGCCTCATTTTGACGAATGTCATAAACCGCCACTTGGCCGTCCATTTTTAGCGCAGCGCCAGACACCAGAGGTTTGCGGTGTTGCACGCAGGCCAAGTTGATGGCGTGCCGAGTTTCAAAGTTGTCTGTGCAGTCAAGCACCACATCGGCCATGGCCACATGCTGGTCCAGCAGAATGGAGTCGGCTCGCTGCGCAATGCTGTGGACTTGAACTTCAGGGTTGATTTGTGCAATGGCCTGTTTCAAAGATTCAACTTTGTGTTGGCCAACACGTTCTTGGGTATGCGCAATTTGCCTTTGCAAATTGGTGACGTCGACCACATCGTGATCGATCAACGTCAAGTGTCCGACGCCTGCACTGGCCAAGTACAAAGCAGCAGGGGAGCCCAAGCCACCAGCGCCCACAATGAGTGCGTGCGATTGAGAGACCCGCTCTTGGCCTTCAACGCCCCATTCTTCTAAAAGAATGTGGCGTGAATAGCGCAACAGCTGCTCATCCCTCATTCGGAATCACTTGTCTTTTTTGGCTTCTTTGCGTTCTGCCAAAGTAGTGCTGGCTTTGACTGGCAAGCCTTTGAGTTGGTTCAAAGCTTGATTCAGTTGGAAATCTTTGGCCGATCCAAACTCAGGCGGCCGTCTTTCAGCTTCTGGTTTTTTGGCTTCTTCTTCCAATTTTTTCAGCGCTTCTTCACGGGCCTTTTGGCGCGCTTCATTTTTCTTTTCTTCTTCCTGGCCATTGCCTAAATGTTTTTCTAAGTCGGCTTCGCGGGTGCGCAGCGCTGCAAAAACATTGCCATTTTCGGTCTCGTCCAGCATCACATCGGGCAAGATGCCTTTGGCCTGAATGCTGCGGCCGTTGGGTGTGTAGTAACGGGCTGTGGTCAGTTTGAGGGCTGTATCTGGGCCGAGTTGACGCACAGTTTGGACGGAGCCTTTGCCAAAGGTTTGGCTGCCCATGATGGTGGCGCGTTTGTGGTCTTGCAATGCACCCGCCACAATTTCACTGGCAGAGGCAGAGCCTTCATTGACCAACACCACCAAGGGGATTTTTTTCAATTGGCCTTGTGTGTTTTGGGTCAGGCGTTGAATGGGATCGCTCTCGGAACTGCGACGCCAAAACTGCGGTGCCGCCTTGTACACAAACTTGCTCTCTTCCAACTGGCCATTGGTTGAAACCACGGTGACGTTCTCTGGCAAAAATGCAGCAGACAAAGCCACTGCAGCATCCAATAGACCACCAGGATCGTTGCGCAAATCAAGCACCAAGCCTTTGAGCTTGGGGTCTTGTTTGAACATCTCTTCTAGTTTTCTAGAGAAGTCTTCAACCGTTCTTTCTTGAAATTGTGAAACGCGAATCCAGCCATAACCTGGTTCAACCAATTTGGCTTTGACCGATTGCGTTTTGATTTCTTCGCGAACAATAGTGACCGTGAAGGTACGACTTTCATCTTTGCGGAAGATGGTCAAAAGCACTTTGGTATTGGGTTCGCCACGCATGCGTTTGACAGCATCGTTCATGGACAAGCCTTTGACGAAGGCATCGTCAATTTTGGTAATCAAGTCATTGGGTTTGAGTCCTGCACGATCGGCTGGCGAGCCCTCGATGGGCGACACAACTTTGACCACGCCTTCTTCTTGCGTGATTTCAATACCAACACCGACAAAACGACCGGATGTGCCTTCGCTGAATTCTTTGAAACTCTTTTTGTCAAAGTATTGAGAATGTGGATCGAGGCTGGAGACCATGCCCGAGATTGCCTCGGTGATGAGTTTCTTTTCGTCGACGGTCTCAACATAGTCGCTCTTCACCATGCCAAAAACCGCAGCCAATTGCTGCAACTCTTCTAAAGGCAGAGGTGCGAAAGACCCCCTGGCAGTGGTTTGAAGTGAAATGGTGGTGAGGGCGCCTGCTAACGCACCCACACTTAACCAACCCACGATTTTCAATTTTTGTCCCATGTTCATTGACCCAAAGGGCCTCCTTTAGAACCAATATACACCCTTAATTCAAGCTTTGCCTTGGCTGGCCACGGCAGCGGCAGCTTTGGCGGCTGCTTCGGCATCACCGAGGTAATAGTGCTTGATGGGTTTTAAAGCTGCGTCGAGTTCGTAAACCAAAGGAATGCCATTGGGAATGTTCAAATTCACAATGGCGTCGTCAGAGATATTGTCCAAATACTTAACCAGGGCGCGGATCGAGTTGCCATGCGCGGCAACCACAATCCGTTTGCCAGCCTTGATGGCGGGTGCCATGGAATCGTTCCAAAAAGGAATGACGCGGTTCACGGTATCTTTCAGGCATTCGGTGAGCGGTATGTCTGATGGGTTGAGTTTGGCGTAGCGCAAGTCTGCGCGTTCGCTGCGTGGATCTTGTGCTTCAAGAGCGGGAGGGGGCGTGTCATAGCTGCGGCGCCATACCAAAACCTGCTCATCACCAAATTTTTTGGCAGTCTCGGCTTTGTTCAAGCCCTGCAATGCACCGTAATGGCGTTCGTTGAGGCGCCAGTTGTGGTGAATCGGCAGCCATTGACGATCCATGGCATCCAAGGTGTGCCACAGGGTGTGAATGGCACGCTTGAGAACGCTGGTATAGGCCAAGTCAAACTCATAGCCTTCAGCCTTGAGGAGACGGCCGGCAGCTTGGGCTTGCTCGACGCCTGTGGGGGTGAGGTCAACATCGGTCCAGCCGGTGAATCGGTTTTCTAAATTCCAAGTGGATTCGCCATGGCGAATCAGAACTAATTTGTACATGGTTAAAGGTTTAATCAATCAAAAAAATACAGTTTGCTGGTTCGCATTTTAGAATTCGAATCTGGCATGCGGCATAGAAATCGGCTGCAGATGAACTTTTTAAGGGTTTTTTGTGAATTTTTTGATTGAAAACTGGATGTTGGTGGCGGTTGCGGTTGGCTCTGCGTTGGCGTTGTTTTGGCCCACCTTGGCGCAAGGATCAGCAGGTGGTGTGGCACCGACAGATGCGGTTTTGCTCATCAACCGAGAAAAAGCGGTCCTGATTGATGTCTGTGAGCCCCATGAATTTGCGCAAAGCCATGCAATGGGCGCCAAAAACATCCCCTTGGCGCAACTGGAAGCGCAGTTGCCAAGCGTGGTTAAAAACAAAAGTGTGCCAATCATTTTGGTGTGCCAAGCCGGTAGCCGTTCATCCCGTGCAGCGGCGCAAGCCAAAAAGCTGGGCTACGAGCGCGCGCAATCATTGGCGGGTGGTTTGAAAGCCTGGCGCGAAGCCAGCTTGCCCACAGAAAAAGCCTAATTCTTTGAATGACCTATTTGGAGTTGTCATGCCCCACGTGAAGATGTACACCACCGCCGTCTGCCCTTATTGCGTTCGTGCCAAGCAAATTTTGAAGGCCAAAGGCGTGGCAGAAATTGAAGAAATTCGTGTCGACCAACTGCCCGAAGCCCGCGAACACATGATGAACATCACAGGTCGCAGAACGGTGCCGCAAATTTTCATAGGCGAGACCCATGTGGGTGGCTGCGACGACCTGATGGCACTGGACGCCAAAGGCGGACTGATGCCTTTGTTGCAGGCTTAAATCGCGCAATCGCCCCTCGATTTACAAGTTAACCCTCCCATGAGGGGCGGTTTTCATCGGTGATAATCTGGTTTGGCCCTAGGTTCAGGCTTGATCAAGTCACCGATGGGAAGATTATTTTCAACTCAAGAGTTTTTATGTCAGAAGAAAACACCCCATTGTTCCAAATCCAGCGCGTTTACTTGAAAGAAGCGTCTTTGGAGCAACCCAATTCACCTGCCATCTTGTTGGAACAACAGCAACCCGCGGTGGACATTCAGTTGGGTGTTGAAGCCAACCAAGCCGCAGAAGGCGTTTACGAAATTTGCGTCACAGCCACCGTTCACACCAAAATTGAAGACAAAACTGTTTTCTTGGTCGAGTGCAAGCAGGCTGGCATTTTTGAAATTCGCAATGTGCCTGAAGACCAAATGGGCAGCATCATGGGCATCGCTTGCCCTCAAATCGTTTACCCCTACTTGCGTGGCAACATTGCCGACATCGTCACACGCGCAGGCTTCCCACCTGTTCATTTGGCTGAAATTAATTTCCAAGCCATGTACGAGCAGCAACAAGCGCAATTGGCCGAGCAAGCAGCCGCTGCGGCACCCCAAGTTCAGTAATTTTCTGAGTCTCCAACTTGAGCCTGAAGATTGCGGTCATCGGGGCAGGTGCATGGGGCACAGCGCTGGCCATCAGTGCCAGCCGTCACTCAGCCCATCACGCGGTTCAGTTGTGGACGCGTGATGCGGCGCTGGCCAAAGACATGCAAACCCATCGGGTCAATGCACGTTATTTGCCAGACATTCAATTTCCCGCTTCACTTCAGACGGTCAGTTCGCCTCTGAACGACGTGCCTGCTTGGGCCAACTCCCACGACTTGATTGTGGTGGCCACGCCCATGTCTGCGCTCAGAAGCATGCTTCAAACTTTAAGTTCATCGCCAGTGCCTGTGGCTTGGTTGTGCAAGGGTTTCGAAGCGGCCTCCAATGGCATCGAGTCAGGTGCGATGCCGCATGAGGTGTGTCAGCAAGTTGCGCCTCATTTGCTGTCTGGTGCGCTCAGTGGACCTAGCTTTGCGCTCGAAGTGGCCACAGCCCAACCCACAGCGCTGGTCGCCGCCAGCGCACATGCGTCAGTGCGTCAAATATTGGTGGATGCCTTTCACAGTCCCAGTTTGCGCATTTATGCCAATGAAGACATCGTGGGTGTTGAAGTGGGCGGCGCTGTCAAAAACGTGTTGGCCATTGCTACCGGTTTGTGCGATGGCCTCCATTTGGGGCTGAATGCACGCGCAGCATTGATCACGCGGGGCTTGTCAGAAATGACCCGTTTGGGGGTGGCTTTGGGTGCCAAGCCCGAGACCTTCATGGGCCTGTCGGGTCTGGGCGATTTGGTTCTGACTGCCACTGGCGATTTGAGTCGCAATCGCAAAGTGGGCCTGTTGCTGGCGCAAGGGATGGACTTGCAGCAAGCGGTTCAGTCATTGGGCCATGTGGCCGAAGGCGTTTACAGCGCCCGAACAGTCGTGAATCGCGCACAGGCCTTGGGCGTTGAGATGCCCATTGCACAAGCGGTGGTGGCTTTGCTTGACGGCCAACTCAAGCCGAAAGAGGCTGTATCGGCACTGATGGGCCGCGGTGCCAAAGGCGAGCTTGCTTAAACAGCAAGCCCTAGCGCATCAAACCGGTGTGAAGGCCAAGCGCACATAAATAGGCGCAAATGCCTCGGCTTGGGTAATTTCAATCAGGGTCTCTTTGGCCAATTCGAGCAAGGCAATGAAGGTGACGACCAATACAGGTGTCCCTTTGCTCGGGTCAAATAAGTTTTCAAACTCAACAAACTTGCGACCTTGGAGGTGTTTGAGAACAATGCTCATGTGCTCACGCACGCTGAGTTCTTCCCGGCTAATTTTGTGATGCTGAACCAGTTTGGCGCGCTTCAAAATGTCTTGCCACGCCTCTTGCAATTCGACCAAGTGCACATCGGGGAAGCGAGGCTGCAAGCTTTGCTCGATGTAAACCTGAGCCTTTAAAAAGTCACGGCCATACTGAGGCACATTGCCCAGTTGCATGGAGGCCAATTTCATTTGTTCGTATTCGAGCAAGCGACGCACCAACTCGGCACGGGGGTCCTCAGGCTCTTGGCCTTCAGCCACTTTTTTGGGTGGCAGCAACATGCGTGATTTGATTTCAATCAGCATGGCGGCCATGAGCAAATATTCTGCTGCCAACTCTAAGTTGTGTTGGCGAATTTCATCGACATAGCTGAGGTACTGGCGCGTGACCGCAGCCATGGGAATGTCGAGGATGTTGAAGTTTTGCTTGCGAATGAGGTACAGCAACAAGTCCAGAGGACCTTCAAAGGCCTCTAGAAAAACCTCCAATGCATCGGGTGGGATGTAGAGGTCGTTGGGCATGGAAAACAAAGGCTCGCCATACAGCCGCGCAACGGCCACATGGTCAATCACTTCGGGTTGGCCAGACGGGTTGTCCGCGACTGGCAGTACCTCAACGGGCGCGAGCGTGTTTTCCAAAAGGTTCAACCTTGGGTCTGGTAGACGTAAGGTTTTTGAGCCACTTTGCCTGCGTTAAATTCTTTCAGCACATGGCGATCGACCGAGGCGTCCCACAACAATGCACGCGCTTCTTGTTGTGCAGCGTCCAAATGGGGGCGTTCGGTTTTCAATTGGTCGATGAACTGGGTGGCGTCTGAACGGTAGTCAGGGCGACGGAAAAAATGCAAAAGCGACATGACAAAGCGGTTTCAGTTGAGTAAAAGCTTATTTTAGCGGTCAGTCGTCAGCGTTTTTCTGACAAAAGGGCGGCGTCGAGACCGGAATCGTAGTCAGGAAGGGCGTTTTGACCCACCAAATCGAGCAATCCCGTCCTGCGGGCAATGTCCAGCGGTTGATGATTCAGACCGCAAACGATGAGGCGGACCTGTTTTTTGTGACACATGCGACCCAAAGACAGCAGCGCGTCAGCACCTGAAGAGTCAATGTAGATCAAATTTTTAAGGTCTAAAACCAGTGCCCTTTGAGGCAATGAGTTTTCAATGTCCTCTATCAATTGAACCGCGCCAAAGAACAGCGCCCCATAAACCCGATAGGCACTGATTTGGCCGTTTTGATGTGCCAGTTTGGTCGTGTCTTTCTCGCTCAGTTGCTCAATGCGGCTCAGACTTGAAATTCTGTAAATGAAAGTGATGCAAGCCGCAATCAAGCCAAAC
>JACCDZ011024962.1_pt1 | contig 17461 bp, 9 predicted proteins | sample 7449551 | NCBI WGS metagenome assembly JACCDZ01 (sample SAMN15323452, study PRJNA562643) | freshwater metagenome | isolation source: river surface water | place: USA:Blue River Watershed | collected 2017-08-18 | reverse complement strand
TGGCCATAGGTGTTGCTTAAATTGCTGACCCTGACCAACAACTGCTCGGAAGGCACGATGGTGAAATCGCCCGGCGTATAGGTGCCCACTGCATAAGTTGGAAAACTGTAGTTGGCCGCACCGCCCCCAGAAGCGACGAGCTTGCCTGCATAAACGCCAGCGGCTGTTTCGGTGCCTACCCTCGTCACGCCGGGTGCCTGATAACCGGCAGCAGTCGCCGTGGTTTCACCATTGACGAAACCACTGACCGACACCCCCGCGTAACCGGTGGTGTCGGCTTGGGTGACGAACCTGGCATCGTTATTGACCATGACGGTCAGCGGAGCACGTGTGATCGTGGCCACGCCGGCGCCTGTGGTCTTGCTCGCACTGTCCAGTTGGTAATCGGTCGGCCGTGAACTCTTGGTCCCAGTGATGCTGGCAATGCCCAGGCCGGAGACCGTAAGAGTGTCCGCGCTGGCAACGTCCTTGCTGTTGTAAGCCATGCCAGTGGCGCTGATGCTGGCGGCTGTGTCGCCGGGAACATATCCACTGATGGTCCAGTTCGGCGTGAAGCCGGCCGGGACGCTGGTGGTGCCGTCGTACACCTTGGTCACTGAGGTGTTGCTCAGGCTCAGCGTGAGGGTTTTGGGGGTGATGGTCAGGGGGGCCGTGCTCGCGTCCAGGGTGGCAGGCAGCTGGTAATTGCTGGCCTTGCCGGAGCCGTTGGTGCCGTCGCCGACCAGTGTGATAGCGCTGATGAACTTGCCAGTGGTCACGTGCGCATCGTTCGCCTCAGCACCTGAGTAGCTCAATGCTTCACCGGTAATACCAGTTGAAATGGTCACTTTGCCCGTGAGGTCTGTCGTGCCGTCGTACACCTTGCTGGCCGACAGCGTCACCGTCTTGGGCGTGATGGAAAACGCCTGGTTGGACGTGATGAAGCTGATGTCGTAGTTAGCTGCTTTTGCGCCCGTTCCCAGTGCCACGTTGTAGCTGCCCACATCCTCGCCGCTGTTGCGCGTCAGGGTACCAGTCACGTCGGCAAGCGTGTCATTGACGGTAAGGCCACCGGCAGTGGTGGCCAGACTGCCGCTGGTGACTGCGACCGCCAGAGGGTCGCCCACATTGGTGGCGTTGTACACCTTGCTCGTGGGCGTGGCCGTGAGCGTGATCGGGCGCTTGTTGATGCTCAGCGCGTTGTTGTCCGTGACGAAGCTGATGTTGTAGTTGCCTGCCTTGCTCCCCGTGCCCAGCGCTACGTCGTAGCTGCCCACATCCTGGCTGGTTTGGCCGCTGGCACGGGTGAGGGTACCGGTCACATCGGCCAGGCTGTCGCTCACGGTCGTGCTGCCCAGGCTACCCGCGCTGATCGAGACGGCCAGCGTGGGGTCCGCATCGCCGTAGGTTTTGCTCATCGGCGTAGCCGCCAGGGTGATGTCGCGCTTGCTGATCGTCAGTGCATTGTTGCTGGTGACGAACGTGATGTCGTAGTTGCCCGCCTTGGCACCCGTGCCCAAGGCCACGTTATAGCTGCCCACGTTCTCGCCACTGGCGCGGGTGAGCGTTCCCGCCACGTCGGCCAGGGTGTCGTTGCCGGTGTGGCCGCCAGCCACACTGGCCAGAGTGCCACTGCTGACCGACACGGCCAGGGTTGGGTCTGCATTGCCGTAAATCTTGGTAGCTGCGGTGGCCGTGAGGGTGATCGCGCGCTTGCCGATCGTCAGGTTGTTGCCCACATAGGTCACGGCATAGTTGTTGCCATTGTTGCCGTCGTTGATCGCCAGCGTGCCGCGGTTGATGGCGTAGCTGCCCACGTCCTGTCCTGCGTTGCGCGTGAGCGCGCCGGTGTAACTGTCGCCCGTCTTCAGGGTGATGCTGCCCGTGTAGGTCAGGGCCGGGTCGGCGTCACCGTAGGTCTTGGTCTTGGCTGCAGCTGTGAGGGTGATGTCCAGTGCCGTGATGTTGGCCGTGGTGGTGGCGGTGCTGGCGATCGTGTAGTTGCCCGCGTCGCTGTTGAGGTTACCGCTGTTGAGTTTGATGCCACTGAGCGTGACATTCTTGCCGGTACCCACGTTGCGGTCACTGAAGGTGGCGCCCGTGTTGGCCACCGTGACTGAGTCGATCCCCACCAGCCCAGACAGCGTGCCTGCATTGCTGATGGTGGCGGTGGTGTTGCCGTTGTAGGTTTTGTTGGCGGCGGTCAAACCCGTGAGAATCAGGGCTTTGGCCCCCACCGTCAGGGTGCCTTTGCCAATGGTACCGCTGTAGCCCAAGCCTGCCAGGCTGCTGGCGTTGAGCTGGTAGCTGCCCACCCTCACGTGGTTGGAGGTCGAGCGCAACACACCTTCGATGGCAATGGTGGGTGTGTCGCCATTGACCAGGCCGGTGATGCTGTTGCCGGTGAGGGTGTAGCTGTCGCCGTAGGTGATGCTCTTGTCGTCCACGTTGCCGGCCACCGTGACGTTCTCGCGGTAGATGGCGTGCACGGCATTGGCGCTGAGGGCCGTGGTGTAGCCCGCAGTTTCCACGCCAGAGGCATTGATGCTGCTGTTGTAGCGAAAACGCCCGGTGCCCGAGCCGACCAGACTGGTCAGGCCGGTGCTGCCGCTGACGCTGCCGGTGTACAGGGCAATCCTGCCGCCAGAGCCCGCGGCCAGCGTGGGGCTGCCGCTGATGATGATGTTGCCAGTGCCGGGTGAGCCATCGCCGCCCCGGCTGGCGCTGGTGCCGGCCGCCAGGCGGATGGCGCTGGTCGAGGCGTTGGTCGTGTTCACCGCCTGAGCCAGGGTGAGGTTGCCCGACAGGGTGTTGACGAACACCGCGCCCGAGGACCAGATGCCCGAAGCGTAGACCACTGCGCTGGAGCTGCTGTTGACCGTGCCAATCGTCAAGGCGCCCGAGTTCGTCAGCGACAGGCTACCGATGCGGACGCCGTTGTATGTGTTCGCAGCCAGGTAGCCAATGCTGTTGCTGGTGTGGTTGAGTGAGTAGCTGCCCGAGCCGTTGAGCGACAAGTTGGTGACGTTCAGACGTGCTGTCTGCGTCACGGTGCCGCTGGACGTGAGAGAGAAGTTGCCGGTATCGACTGCTGCGTTGACGTTGATGTTGCCGCCGTTGACAGACACGCCACCGGTTCCGAGGAATTGCGACTGGATGTTGACAGGGGTGCTGACCCCAGGCTTTTGCAGGACCAGGCCGCCCAGGCTCGTGAAGCCGGTGATGCGAAGGCCGCGGAAGTCGGCGTCGGCGCTTTGTGTTTTGGTGATTTCCCAGGTGGTTCCGTTGAAAGCGCCGGTCCAGTCCAGCGTGGTTCCGCTGCCGCCATCGCTGCCGGCCAGGGTGTTCGCCGTGAAAGCGTTTCCGTGGGGGCGGAGTGTCAACACACCGGTGGTGTTGATGGTGGTCGTGGTGTTGCCAGATGAGAGGTTCAGCCCGTCAAAGGCCAGGTTGTCGCCTTGCAGCGTGATGTTGCCCGAGCCCGAGCTGAGCGTGATGTTGCGGCCAGACGCTAGTCGAATTCCATCCGTGTTGGCCGTGCCCGTGCCTTGCAGGTAGATCTCGCCGTTGCTGGTGGTCGTGATGTTTTGGCTCACCGTGACCAGGGAGCCATAAAGGCGCACCGAACCGCCAATGGTCAAAGGCGAATCGATGTCTGTGATGGCCGTGTTCTGGTAGTTGTAGGGCGTGTCACCCCCTCGGCCCGTGCCCAGGTAGTTGCCCAGCGTCAGTCCTCCCAGCTTATCGGTGTTCTGGATGACCAGGCCATTGAGGTCACCCGTGCCGGTGAACGTGTTGCTGCTGGTCGACCCCGTCACGGTCAGATCCACCAGCCCGTAGTCAAGGCCGGACAAGGGGGCCAGGGAAAGGGTGCCTATTGTGTTCAGGTTGAGTTTGCTGCTACTGCCTGTGCCAAATCGACTTGATCTGGAAAGCAAAGTGATGTCGCCGCTGCCGGTCGTGATGGTTCGCGTCGCACCAACTGCAGCGATATCTGAATGCGAGCCGTCTTTTGTCCGGCCAGCAATCAGCACATCGCCATTGCTGGTGGAGATGTTGCCGGTGACGTCCACGCCGTGCGCATTACCGCCACTGCCGCCCCAGGCATAGGCGGAACCGACCTGAAGCCCATTCCAGGTGGCGGTCTTGGCGCCACCCCCGATCCAGACATGCCCGCCGTTCGTGGTGATGCTGCCTGTGGAGATGCCGTAGGTCTCGCCACCATCGATTTCGGCAATCATCACCACATTGAGCTTGCCCGTCCCTGTAGCTTGAATGTTGCCAGTTGAAGTTGAATTACCCAGGCGCCCATTGCCCTGAATGGTCAGCGTACCGGTGCCCGCCGATTTGATGATGCTCTTGCCGCTGTAGAGGTCGAAACTCCAGCCCTGGGCGTTGCCATGAAAAAGCAGATCGCCGTTGCCGGTGCTGGTTACGTCGTGGCGCAGGGTCACCGTGTTCCCCATGAGGCTAATGGAGCCGTTGATGGTCAGTGGCTGGTTGTAGACCCAGATATCGTTGGCATTGGTCAGCTTGCCAATCGTCAGTCCGGTCAGGGTGGCGCTGGGTGTGAACCATTCCGGCCAGATGGCACCGTAAAAAGAGTCGCTGCTGGGCTCGACAGTGAGCTTGCCAGTGCCATTGATCACCGAGGTCTCCTGGAGAATCCAGTTGGCCCGGATGCTGACATCCCCCGAACCGGGGTTGACGGTCAGCCCGCTTTGCCAGTAGTTGCCCAGTTTGTTGCCATCGCTGTCGGCCCAGATATTGACGTTTCCATTGTTGGTGTTGATGCTTAGCGTGGCATTGACATCGATGTTGTTGCGGGCTTCCAGGCTGATGGTTTGGCCCCATCCCGTGCTGGTGAGGTTGGCCTTGGGGTAAATGTTTTCACCGATGAGGCGGATCGAACCCGTGCTGCTGATCGGCTGGTTGACCACCAGGTCGACAGCCGCTTGAAGGGTCAAGGTATTACTGCTGCCGGTGTGGTTGATGGCTGAGTCGACGATCAGCGCGTAGTTACCTGAGCCGGTGGTGATGGTCAGGTTATTCCCGTTAAGTGCACTTCTAATGGCGTCGGGATGGATCACTGTGTAGGTGCCGCCCGAACTGGATTCGTAAGTCGGCCAGCTGATGCTGGTGACTGTGGCAGAACTGGTCGATATACGGATATTGCCCGGATCGAGTAACCACTCGCCGGTTTTGCCCTTGGCCGCCAAGGTACTGACGCTTGCGTGATCAATATTCAGTGAGCGCCCTGACGTCTCGACCCAGCCGCCATCGCCCCCCAGCGTACCGCCTTGGGCTTGGATGCTGCCATGGGCTCGCGTCACCGAATCGTGTCGTTCAATGTTGGACCACAGCACCACCTTGCCGCCATCGCCCCGCTCGGTAGCGCTGGCGTCGATGCTGGTGCCTTCGGCCATGGTCACCGTGGTTGCTTGGTACACCCCGTTGCCGCCCTGCCAGTCGCCGCCCACCAGCACTTTGCCGCCGCCAGTGGCGCCGGTGGCGTCGATGGCGGTGGTGCCCAGCAGCTCAATGTGGTCGCCCAGCAGCGTGCTGCTTCCACCCTGGCTGCTGCGCCCGCGGGCGCTTAGCGTGCTGTTGCCCATGATGGCCAGACGGCCTTGGCCTGGAGCGTCGGGTAGTGGGTGGGGGTTGCTCGGCTGGTTCGGGGCTTTGGCCCGCAGCGAGATGCTGCCGCCCTGGCCTCCGCTGGCGTCCAGCGTGGCGTTGTTCACTTCGACATCGCCTTGCGCGGCGATGTCGATCTGGCCGCCCTGTGTGGCGCTGCCTGCAGCCGTGTGGTCTTGCGTGGCTTGTGCGCTCACGCGGCCTTGAAGGTTCACGTTGTCGGTGGTCTGGATGCTCAGTTGCCCGCCTTGTTGGGGCGCGCTCAGGTCGATGCTGCCGGTCGCAGTCTGCGTGAAGTTCGTTGCCTGCACCAGCACGCTGCCGGCGCTGTGGGCGGCGTTGCCCGTGGCGCTGATGCTGCCGCTATTGGTCACTTCAGGCGCGCTGATCTCCACCTTGCCTGCCGGGCCTTCGGCTGTGGCGTTGGCGCTGATGCTGCCGCTGTTGTCCACCTTGTGGCTGGCCGACAGCACAATGCGCCCGCCTTGTTGCTGCAGGCCATTGGCCTCGATGCGGCCCGAGTTCTTGACTACGCCGCCCACCAGCCGGTCCATCGACTGCGCGCTGATGATGACCAGGCCGCCCGGGGCCTGCACCGCGTGTCTGTTCTCGACCAGTGCCGCGATCTGGCTGGGCTCGACCCGCAGGCTGGTCAGGCGGTTGTTGCTGTCAAACTTCAGGTCAATGGCTTCGCCGGCTGCCAGCGACACCGTGCCCATGTGGGCGATGACGGCGCCCTGGTTGCGCACCTCGGGCGCCAAGAGCGCGATGTAGCCGCCCAGTGCGGCCTTGAGCTCGCCTTCGTTGACCACGCTGGCGGTGGCGCCATTGCGCTCATAGCGGTTCTTGCCGGCCATGAAGTCGGCGTCGCTCACGCCCATGGTTGTGGCCACCAGGCCGCCCACGTCCACGCGGGCATCCTTGCCAAAGTACACGCCCGCCGGGTTGGTCAGCACCACCTGGCCGTTGGCACTGATGCGGCCAAAGATCTGGCTGGGGTCCGAACTCATCACGCGGTTGAGGGTGACGCTGGCTGCGCTGGGCTGCTGGAACTGCACATGGGCGTCCTTGCCCACGTTGAAGGTTTGCCAGTTGATGGCGGCGCGCTGGGTGCTCTGGTTGATCACCATGTGGCCACCGCTTTGACTGATGCTGGCTTGACCTGCACTGACCTGGCCGCTGGTGGGCAGCGCCGTGCTGGTAGGTGTGGGCGGGGGCGCGGTCTGCGCGTTGGCCACCGTGCCCAGCAAGCTGCCCATCAGGCCCGCCAGCACGGCCGCCACTTTGACACCCGAGGTCGGTTTGCCCTTGGCCGACACGGTTTCGGCGGCGGCCACCCAGGCTTGTTTACTGGCGTTCCAGATGCTGTGGAAGGTCTTGTTCATGGTTTGAATTCCTTGGGGGTCAAGGTCCGTTCAGGAAGCCGTGCCCGGCTGGCAGGGATTAACACCGGAGGGGTGGGCCATCAGCTGCCCGTTGAGTCGGGCCGTGGGCTCGAGCTGCAGGTGCCCGGCCCTTATCTGACCAGTGACTGCGCCTGCCACGCGGCAGGTGCCTGTGCAGATGGCTTCTTCAAAAGCTGTGACGTGGGCGCTCTCTCGAACAATCACTTCTGCGGCCTCAAAGCTGCCGTTGAGCTGGCCATCGATGTACGGCTGCTCGCAAACGATATGGCCCAGCACATCGGCAGTCTTACTGCACACCACGGTATGCGCCTGGATGTGTCCTTTGACGCAGCCGTGGATCACCACTGTGCCGAGGCTTTGCACGGCACCCTCGATGGTGGTGCCATAGCCGATGACGAGGTCTGACATGGTGTGGTTTGTTAAGGCGAGCGCAGCGAAGGTTTCAGGAGCCCTTGGCCTTTTTGCCGGGCTTGTCGCTTGTTTTTGCCGGCTGGCTGCGCTCAAGCAGCGGCACGAGGTTGCGCAGCGAGAGCATCTGCGCGTGGATGGCGGCGAGCTCGCCGCCCTTGAACCACGCCAGCACCTTGTCGTCGGGCAGTTGGCGCAGTTTGACTTCGTCCACTATCCACACGCCCTCGACCACGGCGCTGCGCTCCTCGCCCAAGCGCACCTGCAGGTTTTGCTGCGTCAGCAGCCCGGCATCGGCCAGCTGTTTGGCCAGCGCGCTGGTGGCCTTGGCCTGGTTCTGGAAGTCGGCCAGCATTTGCAGCACGTTTTTGGCCAGTTCGGTCGGCTCGCCCTTGTCGTCAAACAGGGCTTCGCCCTCTGTGCCCAGCTGAGGCGCGGCCAGATCGGCTGCCAGACTGAGCTGGTCATTGGCCCCCTCGGCCAGGATGAAGGGGTAGCGGCGCACGCTGGCGGGCACGTAGCGCGCGTTCCACAGGCCCTTGGCGTCCACAAAAGCGTTGGCGTTGGCTTGCAGGCCCGTGAGCGCCAGTGCCAGCCATTGGCCGTCCTGTCCTTGGGTGAAGACGATGGGGTACTCCAGGCAAGCCTCGGGGAACTCGCCCGCCACAAGAGGCACGGCCTGGTTTTTGGCGGCAAAGCGGGCGTCTGTGTTTTTGAGGCGCAGGCCCTTGTGCTGCTCGCGGTCGAGCACCACGGGCTTTTGGTAGAAGAAGGCTGTGGTTGGCGTCTCTTGGTTCATGGGGCGAATCCGTTGGGTGTTGGGCTGTGTGTTTTGGGCAAAGGCGCTGGTGGTCAGCGTGAGCAGGGCCAGTGCGACGGCGAGGGTGGGTTTGTTCATGTCAGAAAGGCACGCTGGCGCTGAACCAGACGCGGTTTTTGTGGAGGGTGCCGTCGCCATCGGTGAGGGTGTTGGGCGCGGGTTTGGGGTTGGCGCCGTTGCGGTGCGACCAGGTCAGGCGCGCGCTGATGCCACGCGGGCCCTGCCAGCTGGCGCTGATGCCGCGCCCGTTCAGGCTCAGGCGGGTTTGCTGGTCGCTGGCGGTGGCGGGCAGCGACACCACCCGGCCATGGTCGGCAAAGGCGGCCAGCACCACAGCCGGGCTCAGGCGCCAGCGCCACTCCGCCGTGAGCAGCTGGCCGCGTTCACCTCCCAATTCGCTGGCCGGGTAGGCGCGCACGGTGCTGGCACCGCCGATGTAGAACTTCTCGGACGAGTCCAGCAGCTGCGTGGCGTGCTGTCCTTGCAGGCTGACCAGCAGGGAGTGTTCGGCTGTGAGCGTCTGCTGGCGGCTGGCGCTGAAGTTGAGCTTGTTGTAGCCGCGCTCAATGCTGTCGATTTGGCTGTGTGCCTGCATGGCCGTCAGCCGTCCCCACACCAGTTGCAGCGATGCGCTGTTGGCACCACCTCCGCCCAGGTTGTCAAAGCGGTTGCCCGACAGGCCCAGTCGCAGGCTGTGGGTTTCGTAGTCGGAGTAACTTTTAGGGTCGGCAGGGTTGCTGTTGCGGTTGTCGCTGTGAAAGCCCTTGTTTTCCAGCCCGCCCGAGAAGTACAGGTTGTGCAGGCGCGCGCGCACCAACGGGTAGTTCCAGTCCAGGCCCAGGCTGCTGGAGCGGCCTTTGATCTGCAAGTCTGTGATGCTTTGGGAGCCGCCGATCACCTTGTAGCTCATGGACGAGGCGCTCACGCCCAGGCGCAGGCCGTTGTAGCCGTCGGGCACCGTCAGGGCCACGCGGCCGTAGTCGCTGCCTTGGGTGTGCAGGGCGTTCAGGCTGACGAGTTCGCCTCGCCCGCCGGGGCTGTTGATGTTCAGGTTGGCGGTGAGGCGGTTGCTGCCGGTCGAGCGTGCGCCGGTATTGTCCAGGCCGATGTCGCCGTAGATGAAGGGCTCGTCGGTGGTTTGCAGCACCAAGGCCGTTTCGCCGTCGGCAGCGCCGGGTGCCAAGGTGCCAGCCACGCTCACACCGGGCAGGTCGTCGGCCAGCAGCAGGGCGCGGTCCAGGTCGGTGGCGTTCAAAAAGGCGCCTTCGGCCTGGCGGGCCTGGAACCAGGCTTGCAGTTCGGTGCGCATGACACGCTGCGAGGACTCGCCCTCAAAGCGCACCCCCGCAAAACGGGCTTCGACCACTTGCAGGGTGATGGTGCCTTCGCTCACGTCCTGCTCGGGCAGGTACACGCGTACCAGCCAACCGGATTCGCGGTAGGCGGCGGCCACCGCATCGGCGGCGCGCTGCAGACCTGCAAAGTCCAGCTCGCGCCCAACAAACTCGGTCAGGGCAGGGGTCAGCTGCTCGGCGCCGAGCAGGGTGTTGCCGGCAAAGCGGAAGCTTTGCACCCGCACCGACATGCCGTCGTGCGGCTTGATCTCGGGCGGTGGCGCCACGCGCGGCTGCGGCGCCGCTTGCGGCAAGGGCAGCGTGCGCTGCTGCTCGATCTGCTGGCGCAGGCTGCCGGCGTCGGGCAAGCTCTGGGCTGGGCTGTTGACATGCCAGCCCATGGCAGCAAGCAGCGGCAGGATGGGAAATAGCGGTTGGGGACGCATCGGCTGTCCGTTTCTTCGGCTTTGGGGAAATGGGCCGAAGAATAGGAAAAACGCGCTAAATCACCCTACAAAAACCTACAAGAAACAAATACAAAATAAACGTTGAATTCGAAAAATGCAGCTCAATTCAATCGGGGTCAGATCCCGATTTTTCTCACACCACTCGCAACGCAATGCACAACTGGTGTCCGTGCCCGCGCACAAAAATGCGATCTGCAGGGCTGTTACCAAACACTGCGTCAGTAAACCGAGTCGTGATCGCCGACGTTGACGGGGATGATTTGCTGGTCTTTGATCAGCAATTCCAGCGTGATGCGGTAAGACAGGTTGATGGAGACGGAGTGCAAACCCGTCAGCCGTCCCGACAGGGCGTGCAGTCGCAACGACGGGTGGTGCGGATTGATTTCAAGCAGGGCGAGTGTTTTGGCGTATTGCTGGCGTAACTCGGGATGCTTGCGCAAAAAGCGCAAAGCCAGCCGCATGTAGCTGTCGGTAAAAACCAGCGTGTAGGGCACTGCGGCGGATCAGTTAGGGACGGGTGTGTCGTTGAGCAGTGTGTCGAGTCGGGCCATGTGGGCCTGTGCGGTTTCCTGCACTGCACGCCCGGCAGCAAGGTCGGCCTGGCTTTGGGCGAGGGCGGCTTCCAGCTCGCACTCTCGCAAGTAGTGGTAGTGCGCCACGTCCATGACGATGTACCGGTCTTTGCCTCGCACCGAAATGGTGGCTTCGGTCTGGTTTTGCAAAGCCGATTCGATGGCTGCAACACCGCGCACTTTGAGGTCATTGGCTGTGAGATGAAGCATGGTGTTTACCCAGAAAATAAAAATTCAGTGCGATTTTAAATGTTGTTAATCACACTGTAAATCGTACTCTTCGCTGCAGGGCGCGGCTTCTACACCACCTGCACCGCAATGCAAAGTTGGTAGCCGTGCCCGCGCACGGCCTCGATGCAGCCGGCTTCGGCGCCGGCCTCGACCAGCTTTTTGCGCAGGCGCACGATGCGCACTTCGAGGCTGGCCTTGGCGTAGTTTTGCAGGTCCAGGCCCAGGGTTTCGGCGATCTGCCAGTAGGCCACGCGCTGGCCGGGCGCGCGCGAAAACGCCACCAGCATGGCAGATTCGGCGGCGGTCAGGTGCACGGGCGCCTGGCCGGTTTTGGCCAAGGTCATTTGCTGCTGCGACAGGGTGAAGGTCTGCTGCTGGGCCATCAAGCCCTCGACCCTTTGGCGGCGGCGCCCCAGCGCTGCCACGGCGGCGCACAGTTCGGGCACCTCCAGTGGTTTGGTCAGGTACAGGTCGGCGCCTCGGGCGTAGCCTTCGAGCTTGTCCTGCAGGCCCGAGCGGGCGGTGACGACGATCAGGCCGGCCAGCGGGTAGGCGGCGCGCACGCGTTCGGTCAGGCTCAGACCGTCTTCGCCGGGCAGGTTCAGGTCGATCAGGAACACATCGGCTGGCTGACCGCCGGCCACGTCTTCGAGCTCTTCGGCGCAAGACAGTGCCACCACCTGGTGGCCGGCTTCCTGCAGCGCTTGCTGCAGCATCTGGCGCAGGATGTCGTGGTCTTCGACCAGCACGATGTTCAGGCGGGGGATGGCGGTATCCACAAAACAAATTCCACTTGGTGTGAGCTGGGGGCGTAATCCAGCGAGCCGCCCAGGCTTTGGGCAAGCTGGCGCGACAAAAACAGACCCAGGCCGGAGCCCGAGTCGCGTTGGGCACCGACGGCGCGGTAGTACTTGTCAAAGAGCTTGTGTTCGTCGGGCCAGCCGGCCAGGCCCGGGGTGTTGGCCACACGCACGCACAGCCCGTCCTGTCCTTGGCGCGCTTGTGCCTGCACCGAAACCGTCACGGGGGTGAGCGGATCGCTGTAGCGGGCGGCGTTGTCGAGCAGGTTGGTCAGGACGATCTGCAGCAGTTGCTGGTCTGCGTTTTGCAGGGGCAGGCCGGGTGTGGCGTTCAGATGCAGTCGCGCTGTCAGGCCGGGAATGTGCTGGCCGATTTGCCGGATCAGCCTGGGCACATCGACCAGCTGGCGGTGCTGTGCCAGGGTGAGCTGGCCCACCTGGTCGGCCTGCACGCAGCGGTCGATGATGGCCTTCATGTCCTGGATGGCGCGGCTGGCGTGTTCCAGGTTTTCTTCGCGGTTGGTTTTGGTGCCCAGCGCCAGCGAGACGATCGACAGCGGTGTCTTGAGTTCGTGCATGAGCATGTGCAGAAACTGCGACTGCTCTTGCCGGCGGCGCTGCTCGAGTTCCATTTCCTGCTGGGTTTTTTGCAGTTGCCAGGACATCTGCTGGGCATGGCTGTGCTGGCGCTGGCCGCGCACAAACAGGATCACCGTCATGAACAAACCGGACACGAGGCCGTGCAAGATCAGCAGGTAGTGCGACCATGTTTGGGGCTGTTTCCAGCCGACCACGCCCAGCAGGCCGATCAGCAGGCTCGACAGGATCAGCGCGTAATAAGCCAGCATGACTTTTTTGGGCATCAGCCGCTCGACCATGGCTTGGGGGCGCGTGGACACCGCGCTGGCAAAAACCAGCAGTGCCGACAGCATCAGCCCTTGCACTGTCAGCTGCAGCGCAAGGCGTGCGTAGCCCACCAGCAGCAGTGCCGTGGTGCACAGGCTGGCCCATGCCAGCACCTTGAGCGTGGTGAGCAGATGGCGGTTGGGTCTGTAGGTGGACAGCAGTGTGATGTCGAACCAGAGACCGATCGGCAAGGTCGCCGCCACCGACATGGAAAACGCCAAGTCCAGCCAGCCCGCTGGCGCTGCATCGGCGGGCAGCAGCAGTGCCGGCAGCCCCAGGTAGAACAGCGCGTAAAAGGTGTAGAGGCAGTGGCGGATCAGGTAAACGCCGAGCACCCGTTCGCGCTGGACCCACCACACGCTGACCAGGGCCAGCAGCATCAGCAGCAAAACGGCGGCATACAGGGAGGTCCAGACAATGGCCTGGGTGTGGGCAGCAGGCAACTCGCGCTCGGGCAGGGCTTGCACCAGCAGGCGGTGGGCACTGGTACTGCGCAGCCGCACCAAAAGTTCGCGCGGGCGTGCACTGCCCGGCAGCACAAAGGTGTAGCCCAGGATCTGCTCGGCCTGTTGCACGCCTTGGGGGTGCCTGTCGCCCGCGGTCAGCGGCAGTCCGGGCTGGGCAGGATCGAACAAGGTGATTTCGTCCACCCATGTGGGGTTGAGGCGCAAACCGATGGGCGTATCGCTGGCGGCCAGCGTCAGACGGATCCAGTGTGTTGAATCGCTGTAACCCCGGTTGAACAGGCCTTCATAGGGCGTGTAGGTTTGGGCTTGCGCGTCTTTCAGTGTCGCCATACCGGTGCTGTCTTCCCAGTAAGCGCTCGAGAGGATCAGCGGTGTCTGGCTGGCTGCCCATGCTGCAGCCGAGGTGGCCAGGCATCCTGCAAGCACCAGGCCGGACAGCCAGACACGGCGCAGCCAGTGGGCACTGCGCCGCAGACGACCCAGGAAAGGCAAGACGATAAAAAGCAATTGCATGGTGGAGTGCTGAACTGTCCAGCATGCCGGTCATTAAACCCTACACAACCCTACATTGCGACTTGCAGCACCTGCGCCAGCGCATCCGGCGCATCGGCCGCGACTACCGTGCGCTGGGGCATACCGCGCAGCCAGGTCAATTGCCGCTTGGCCAGCTGGCGGGTGGCGAAGATGCCGCGCTCACGGATCTCGGCTTCGCTCCAGCCTTCATCCAGTCCCTGCCAGGCCTGGCGGTAGCCCACGCAGCGCATCGAGGGCAGGTCGGGGTTGAGGTCGCCGCGCGCGCGCAGGGCGCGCACTTCATGCAGAAAGCCGGCGGCCAGCATGGCGTCAAAGCGTTGGGCGATGCGTTCGTGCAGCCAGGTGCGGTCCACAGGCTCCAGGCTGATGAGCGGGATGCGCCAGTCGGGTGCGGCGGACTTGGCCGCCTGGTGAAAGGCCGACAGTGGCTGGCCGGTGATCGTCCAGACTTCGAGGGCGCGGCCGATGCGCTGGCTGTCGTTGGGGGACAGGCGCTGTGCGGTGGCGGGGTCCACTGCCTGCAGCTCGGCGTGTATCGCAGGCCAGCCGAGGGCGGCGGCACGCTGCTGGATGTCGGCGCGCACCTGCGGGTCGGACGGCGGCATGTCGTTCAGGCCTTCGAGCAGGGCCTTGAGGTAGAGCATGGTGCCGCCCACCAGCAGTGGGGTTTTGCCGCGCGCGCGGATCTCGCCGATGAGTTGGCCCGCATCGCGCGCGAAATCGGCGGCGCTGTAGCTTTGCAGCGGGTCGAGGATGTCGATCAGGTGGTGGGGCACCTGGGCCAGTTCATCGTGGCTGGGTTTGGCGGTGCCGATGTCCATGCCGCGGTAGACCAGGGCCGAGTCCACGCTGATGATCTCGGCGCCACCTTGCGGTGCCAGTGCCTCGGCCAGGGCCAGTGCGGCAGCGGTCTTGCCGCTGGCGGTGGGGCCGACGAGGGCAATGGCGTCCACGCTCATGCGGGCTGGGCGACTTCGACCGGACGGCCGTGGCGTTGCACCACCGTCCAGGCCACCAGGGCGATGAAGCCGCTCCACAGCAGCATGCCGTGGGCCAGCGCGAAGATGGGCTCGTCCATGTGCTGACCGAGCCAGCCGCCCATGAAAAAGGCGCCCAGCATCATCAGAAAGCCGTTGAGTGCCGAGGCTGTGCCCGCCTTGTGCGGGAAAGGCGCGACTGCACCGCTTTGGCCGCAGGGCTGGTGCACCCCGTGACTGAACATGTACATGTACACGGGCAGCATCACGGCCCAGGCGCCGTACCAGGCCTGGTCATGGCCGGCATGGGCCAGCACCGCCATCAGCACGCCTGCACTGAGGGTGAGCACCGCAGCCACGCCCACCGTGCGGTGCACGCTGGTGCGCCGCAGCATCCAGCGGCACCAGAAGGTGCCCACGATGTAGGACAGCGACATGGTGAGCATGAACAGTCCATAGGCGGTCTTGCTGTAGCCCAGGCTGCGTGTGAAAACAAAGGAGGAACTGGCCAGAAAGGTGAACAGCCCGAGGTAGGAGCCTGCAGACAGGGCGCACCAGGCGCGAAAGGTCGGGTGGCCGAAGATCTCGATGTTGGCGCGCAGCAGGCTGCGCCACTGCAGGGCATGGGGATTGGGGCGTGCCAGCGTTTCTTCAAAGCGCCAGACCAGCATGCCCAGTGTGACCAGGCCGAACAGCGTGACGGCCAGCATGGTGTAACGCCAGCCCACGGTGTCGGTGAGCAGCCCGCCCAGGGGGGCGCAGGTGCAGGCGATGATGCCCAGCCCGGTCAGCGCCTTGGACATGACGGTGGCCCCTTGCGCTGGCTGGTAGAGGTCGCGCACGACGGCGCGGGCGGCCATAACCCCAGCCCCCATCGCCACGCCCTGCAAGGCGCGACCGGCGATCAGCCAGCCCATGCCCGGTGCAAAGGTGCAGGCCAGCGAGGCCGCCACATAGGACAGCATGCCGCCGATCAGGATGGGGCGTCTGCCAAAGCGGTCGGACAGCGGACCCCAGACGAGCTGCGAGATGCCGAAGGCCAGCAGCAGGGCGGTCAGCGTGAGCTGAACTTCGCCCATGCTGGCGCTGAACATATCCCGGATGGCGGGCAGCGCCGGCAAATACAGGTCGGTGGTCACAGCCTGCAGGCCCAGCAGCAGGGCCAGGAGCAGGACGATCAGATTGGGCGACATGCGGGCTGTCATCAGCGCCCCCGCAAAAACAGCGCGTCCAGGTCACGCATCGTCAACTGCCGCCAGGTGGGGCGGCCGTGGTTGCATTGGTCCGAGCGCTCGGTCTCTTCCATCTGGCGCAGCAGGGCGTTCATCTCGGTTAGCGTGAGCTGGCGGTTGGCGCGCACCGCACCGTGGCAGGCCATGGTGGCCAGGATCTCGTTTTGGGCGCGCTGCACCACGGTGCTGGCGTCGTGCTGGGCCAGCTCGGCCAGCACGCTGCGTGCGAGTTCCACCGCGTCGCCTTGCGCCAGGCTGGTGGGCACGGCACGCACAGCCAGCGTCTTGGCCGACAGCGGTGAGATTTCCAAACCCAGTTGCGAAAGCGCGTCGGCGCAGCCCTCGGCCGTGGCCACTTCGGTGGGCGTGGCGGCGAAGGTGGCCGGGATCAGCAGGGGCTGGCTGGCGATGCCCCCGGCGTCGGGTCCCAGTTGCTGTTTGAGTTTCTCGTAGACGAGGCGCTCGTGCGCGGCGTGCATGTCGACCACCACCAGGCCCTGGGCGTTTTCGGCCAGGATGTAGACGCCGTGCAGCTGGGCGATGGCGCGGCCCAGCGGCCACGCTTGATCTTCGCTGCAGGAGCGCGCTGCCTCGGGTGAAGGCAATTCGGCCGCAGGGGCGGCGCCCCACAAGGGTTGGGCTTCTTCGGCGTGTGAGGGCGCCCCGGCACGTGAAGGCAGTTCAGCCGCAGGGGCCGGTTCCCACAAGGCCTTCAGGGCGGCCATGGCCTGACTGGGGTCCACACTGTGGCGCGATTCCAGTCCGATGCTGCTTTGGCGCCAGTTGGCCGATTCGGGCAAGGCTTTGGGCGCCGGACCCGGCTGCAGATGGAGCTCCTGCGCGGGCGCTTCGCTCAGGGCTTGCGAGCGAGGCGTGGCCAGCGCCTGCTCGATCGCGTGGCGCACCGCCTGGTGCACCTCGCGGCTGTCGCGAAAGCGCACCTCGATCTTGGTGGGGTGCACGTTCACGTCCACCAGCGTCGGATCGATCTGGATGAAGAGGGCATAGGCCGGTTGCTTCTGGCCGTGCAGCACGTCCTCATACGCGCTGCGCGCGCCGTGCATGACCACCTTGTCGCGCACAAAGCGGCCATTCACATAAGCAAACTGGTGGTCCGGGCGTGAGCGGGCAGCGTCGGGCGTGCCGGCGCGGCCAATGATGTGCATGGGGCCGATGTGGAAGTCCACCGCGATGGATTGCGCGACGAATTCGTTGCCCAGCACATCGGCCAGGCGCTGCTCCAGCCCGGCCGGGCCGGGGTGCACGCGCCACTGCTCGACCAGCTTGCCTTCGTGCCAGATGGCAAAGCTCACGTCCGGGCGGGCCAGTGCGTGGCGGCGTACGGCTTCGATGCAGTGCGCCAGCTCGGTGCTGTCGCTCTTGAGGAATTTGCGGCGCGCGGGGGTGGAGAAGAACAGTTCCTTGACCTCCACCGTGGTGCCCACGGCGCGCGGCGCCGGACGCACCTCGCCCGTGCGGCCGTCCAGCGCAAAGGCGCTGGGCTGGCCGTCCATGCGCGAGAGCAGGGTGAGCTCGGACACCGAATTGATGGCCGCCAGCGCTTCACCCCGGAAACCCATGGTCATGACCGATTCGAGTTCATCGAGGTTGCCGATCTTGCTGGTGGCGTGGCGCTTGAGGGCGGTGGCCAGTTCATCGGGCGCAATGCCACCGCCGTCGTCTTCGACCGC
>JACCDZ011428695.1_pt1 | contig 17466 bp, 16 predicted proteins | sample 7449551 | NCBI WGS metagenome assembly JACCDZ01 (sample SAMN15323452, study PRJNA562643) | freshwater metagenome | isolation source: river surface water | place: USA:Blue River Watershed | collected 2017-08-18 | reverse complement strand
TTCATGGGATTGAATCAAGCCATTTAAGATCGCAAAAGTATAACAGCTCGTGAGCGTTAAAACTATCCTTGATTTAAGTCTGCGCCCAAAAGGCGCTCACGATGTCAAATGCAGATTACTTCGGGCGCATTCCAAGTTTGTGGACGATTGTGCATTCTTGCTCCCACGCGGGAGCGTGGGAGCAAGAATATAAGTCGCGTTACTTGAACCTGTGAATTTGATTTTGGCTACACATTCACCGCGGGCAATAAATTTACTGCGCCATTTGCTAAAAGAGGCTTTGGTGACTCCTTGCTGCTCACAAAAGAGCGTCTGTGTTAATCCAGATGTTTCCCAGTCTTTGATCAGTTGTAACCACTTCGTTTCTGTTTCGCTCATCGCTGCTTGCTTCATGTTTTAATATACACAAGCATAGTTTGACAACTAAAAACTCAGAATGTTAGACGGGGTTCTTGGAGCGCTTACGATCATTCGAACATCAAGCGCCGAACTAATCCTATGTTGAGATTTAAGTCGTGGGATTCAATGGAGTCAACAATTGCTGGATATGAACTGGTGAAAAGGAAGCATAAAACGGGTCTTGTGATCAGTTAAACTATAATGCTTGTAAACCTGACTGCTCTATAAGTAGTCGGGTAAAATGATTCACGATTGGGCGAAAAGCGCTAGACAACTTGGCTGGCAAAATATAAACTCTGACCCTGAATTTTAATCTTGAAAAATTGTAGAGTGTAGATAAGGAATAACAATGCAAGTATCGGTTGAAAAAAAAGAGGGCATTCATTGCGTTTTAAGTGTCGAGCTGCCCGCTGCTGAAATTGATCAGGAAGTATCAAAGCGAATTGGTAAAATCGCAAAAACAGCTAAGATGGATGGTTTTAAACCTGGTAAGGTGCCTGCAGGGATAATTAAAAAAAAATATGGTGAACAAGTTCGCTTTGAAGTGTTAGGTGATGTCTTACCCTCTAAATACAGTAAAGCAATTCAAGATCAACGTTTAAATGCCGCAGGTGTCGAGGTTGAAATTCTCAACAATAGAGAAGGTGAGGCGCTTAAATTTAATGTGAATGTCGAACTTTTCCCTGAAGTTAAAGTAACCAATCTTGATAAGATTGAGGTTGAAAAACCTGTGGTTGAGCTAGGACAAGCACAGATGGATAAAATGATCGACAATCTTCGTAAGCAACTGGCAACTTGGAAAGAGGTTGAGCGCGAAGTCAGGCTTGATGATCGTGTTATTATTGACTTTGTCGGGCGCGTAGATGGTGAGGTCTTTGAAGGTGGATCGGCGAATGCTTCTGAAGTAATTATTGGTTCAGGTCAGATGATTCCTGGATTTGAAGATCGCATCATTGGGATGATAAAAGATGAAGAGAAAACCATTGAAGTTACTTTTCCAGAGGACTATCAAGTTGAGAAGTTAAAAGGCAAACCAGCACAGTTTGATATTGTTGTGAAAAACATCAAAGAGGCAGAGCTGCCAAAAATTGATGATCAATTTGTTGAGCAGTTTGGCATCAAAGGTGGTGTCGATGAGTTCTATGCTGAAATTAAGCAAAATATGGCGCGTGAGTTAAAAAATGCCATTAATAAAGTGGTTAAAATTCAGGTTTTTGAGCAGTTAGTCAACCTGATTGAGTTTGATGTGCCGAAGGCGCTTATCCAGCGTGAAATCGACAAATCCAAGCATGACTTGATTGAGCGTATGGGTGGCGACAAGGCGAAGATGAAAGCAGAAAATTTACCTGATGACTTGTTTAGAAAGAAAGCAGCATTTTCGGTGAAGTTGGGTTTAATTCTACAGGCAATCGTGCGTGATCAGAAGCTTGAAGCAGATCATGCAGGCGTCGATGAAATCATTGAAGAAATGGCATCTGTGTATGAAGATGCACAAGAAGTTCGCGATCATGTTAAAAAAAGCAAAGCAGAGCTTGATAATGTTAAAAACACGGTCATTGAGAACAAGCTGGTTGAGTGGGTGGTTGCCCAGGGAAAAACAACTGAAAAAGCAGAAGATTTTTTTGAGTTGATCAAGAAAGTGTTGCCACAAGGTGGGGCTCCCCACTAAAACAAGCCATTTTGTGCCAGTGAAGTACTGGAGAAAATGAATGAATCAACTTAAACTGGAGCCACGACTGTGGCTTTTTTATTGATAACTTTACATGTGCTTACGCACTATAACGATATGGATATAAGGTGAGAATTTATGATTACGAACAATTTAGTGCCCATGGTGGTTGAGCAAACGTCACGCGGCGAGCGATCTTATGATATCTACTCACGCCTCTTGAAAGAGCGCATTGTGTTTTTAAACGGTGAAGTGAATGATACTTCTGCCAATTTGGTCATTGCTCAGTTGCTATTTTTAGAATCTGAAAATCCCGATAAGGATATTTATTTCTACATTAATTCGCCGGGTGGATCGGTGACCGCTGGCATGGGAGTCTATGATACCATGCAGTTTATTAAACCCAATGTAAGCACGATTTGCATTGGCTTGGCAGCGAGCATGGGTGCCGTGTTATTGGCAGCTGGCGAGAAAGGTAAACGCTTTAGCTTGCCACATTCGCAAATTATGATTCACCAGCCGTTAGGTGGTTTCAGAGGTCAAGCGTCAGATGTTGAAATTCATGCGCGCAATATGCTTAGAATTAAAGAGCGTTTGAATAAGGTGCTAGCACGCCATACGGGACAAAGCTATGAGCAAACGGTGAAAGACACCGATCGTGATAATTTTATGATGGCGGAAGAGGCAAAAGAATACGGTTTGTTAGATCAGGTAATCGAGTCAAGATTAAGTATTCCAAATGCCAAATAAAGGTATTGGGACAATATCTTCGCCGATAATGACGTATTGCGCAGGGGCGTATTGCATACGCCTTTCTAAAAATGGGCGGAAATTCTGGCAAGGCGCAAATAAATAGCCTGAATTTCTGTTAGTGGGTTTCATCTCTTTGGGCAATTTTTGATTATTTTTATTGATAGCGAGGATGGTATGGCAAGAAAAAAACGTGGCGGCGGTGATGGTAGTGAAAAAATTCCTACGCTTCATTGCTCATTTTGTGGAAAGACTCAGCACCAGGTGCGTAGGCTCATTGCAGGACCTTCTGTTTATATTTGTAATGAATGTGTTGCTTTGTCTACTGAGATCATTAATGGTAGCAGTACACATGATTTTTCAATGCCAGATTCATCAACCATAGAGGGAAATAAACATTTGCCAAAGCCAGTTGATATAAAGAAACACCTGGATGCGTATATCATTGGGCAAGATGAACCTAAAAAGATTTGGTCGGTTGCGGTATATAACCATTACAAACGGATTTACAACAAGCAAGGGCAGGATGATGATGTTACCTTAGCAAAGAGTAACATTCTGCTTTTAGGACCAACAGGTTCAGGTAAAACACTCCTGGCACAAACGTTGGCTAAAATGTTAAATGTGCCCTTTGCAATCGCTGATGCGACGACCTTGACTGAAGCTGGTTATGTTGGTGAAGATGTTGAAAACGTCATTCAAAAACTACTACAAAATGCGGATTTTGATGTTAAAAGGGCAGAGCGTGGCATCGTTTATATTGATGAAATTGATAAGATTGCACGTAAATCAGAAAATCCTTCAATCACCAGAGATGTTTCTGGCGAAGGGGTTCAACAGGCGCTATTAAAGCTTATTGAAGGCACCGTGGCGTCTGTGCCACCAAAAGGTGGGCGTAAGCATCCCAATCAAGACTTAGAGCAGGTTGATACCACGAATATCTTATTTATTTGTGGCGGTGCCTTCGCTGGAATTGAGTCGATTATTCAGCATCGAACTGAGAAATCAGGCATTGGATTTGGCGCAGAGGTATTTGGTAAAAACGATCAAGTCTCACACAATCGTCTATTGAAACAGGTTGAACCAGAAGATCTGATTAAATTTGGATTAATTCCTGAATTAATTGGACGTTTGCCTGTGATGGCAATTTTAGAAGAGCTGGATGAGGCGGCGCTTTTAAAAATTCTAACAGAACCTAAAAATGCACTGATTAAACAGTATACTAAGCTATTTGAAATCGAGGGTGTTAAGGTTGAATTTACACTCGAAGCGATTAAGGCTACTGCACACAAAGCGGTTAAACGTAAAACGGGTGCAAGAGGTCTAAGATCGATCCTGGAAAATGCGTTACTTAATGTCATGTTTGAAGCGCCATCGATCGATGATGTTGCGAAAGTTGTGATTGATGAAGCGGTCATTCACGGTCATGAAGAGCCATTGATTGTGTTAAAGGATCAGGCAAAATTTAGATTGGTGTTAGGTCAATAAGGTTAAATTTTTCATGCAACTATATTCCAATGAAAAACAAAGTGTAGAAGAGTTGGTGCCTGTTGTGCCACTAAGAGATATTGTGGTCTATCCGTATATGGCAGTGCCGCTTTTTGTGGGTAGAGAGAAATCTATTGCTGCAATTAGTGAAGCGCATGCGACAAGGCAAAAAATATTATTGATGACGCAGAAAACAGACGAGGTGGATAATCCCAAAGTTAAGGATCTCCACACTACGGGGACCTATGCCAGAATTTTGCAGTTAATGAAGCTGCCAGATGGCACCTATAAAGTGCTGGTTGAAGGCATTCGTCGCGCAAAGGTGCTTAAGTATTATGAGGAGGCTCCTTTTATTGCTGCTCAAATCGAGTTAATTGAGACCGTAAATGACTTAAGTGAGGCTGATGAAAGCGGTTTTGTGCGTGCAATTTTGTCAAGTTTTAAATCCTTGTCTGAAATGGGCGGGCAGATTCCAAAAGAAATTATATCCTCGATTTTGTCAGATACAAATTTGACTCGCCTGATTGATACAGTGGTAGCACAAGTGCATTCTCCAGTTGCCAAAAAACAGGAAGTGCTGGAGGCAGAGACTTTACAGCAACGCGCGGCTCTCTTGTTAAAACTGCTTATAGCTGAAACTGAAGTGCTGGAGCTTGAGCGTAATATTAAAGATCGCGTTAAATCGCAGGTTGAGCGCAATCAGCGTGAGTATTATCTTAATGAGCAGATTAAAGCCATCTACAAGGAAATGGGGGATGTAGATGATATGCAGGAATTTGAGCAGCTAAGAGAAAAAATTGAACAAGCGAAAATGTCAACTGAGGCAACTGAAAAAGCTTTTTCAGAACTTAAAAAACTTAAGTCAATGCCTCCTGCTTCTGCTGAATCTTCGGTGTCACGTAATTACATTGATGCGCTAACGAGTCTTCCTTGGTCAAAGCGAACAAAGGTTAAAAAAGATTTACTGCAGGCTGAAAAGATACTTAACACTGATCATTACGGGCTTGAAAAAGTCAAAGAGCGCATTTTGGAATATTTGGCTGTTCAACAGAGGATGCGTAAAATCAAAGGACCTATTTTATGCCTGGTTGGTCCCCCTGGAGTCGGTAAGACCTCTTTGGGGCAGTCTATTGCCAGAGCCACGGGACGTAAATATGTCCGTATGTCACTAGGTGGGGTTAAGGATGAGGCTGAGATCAGAGGGCACCGCAGAACCTATATTGGTGCGCTGCCTGGTCAGATCATGCAAAAAATCAATAAAGTACAGGTGAATAATCCATTATTCCTATTAGATGAAATCGATAAGATGGCATTTGATTTTAGGGGAGATCCTGCTTCCGCCATGCTTGAAGTACTGGATCCCGAGCAAAACAATGCCTTTAATGATCACTACTTAGACGTTGATTATGATTTGTCCGATGTGATGTTTGTTGCCACAGCCAATAGCTTAAACATTCCAGATGCGCTTCGCGATCGGATGGAAATCATTTATTTGTCAGGTTATACCGAAGACGAAAAGAAAAACATTGCTAAGAATTATTTGTTACCTAAGGCGATTAAAGATAATGGTCTGAAGGAAAGTGAGATTAGTATTGCCGATAAAGTCATTGAAGATATTATTCGTTACTATACGCGTGAAGCGGGTGTACGTCGTTTGCAGCAAGAGCTCAACAAGCTGTGTCGCAAAGCAGTGAAGCACATCTTACTGACCAAAGATCGCAAGAAGGTTTCCATTAATAGTAAGAATCTTGAGAAATATCTAGGTGTCAGGCGTTATGATTTTGGCTTGGTGCAACAGCAGGATAAGGTGGGACAGGTCACGGGTCTTGCGTGGACGGAAGTCGGAGGAGATTTATTGACTATCGAGGCAGTTGCAACGATTGGCAAGGGCAAGCTTAAGACCACAGGAAAACTGGGGGATGTGATGCAGGAGTCTATCCATGCGGCTTTAACCGTTGTGCGAACCATTGCAAAGAACTACGGCATTGAAGATGATTTTTATGAGAAAAAAGATTTTCATATCCATGTGCCAGAAGGGGCTACTCCTAAGGATGGACCAAGTGCAGGGGTTGCGATGTGCACAGCGGTACTGTCATCATTGACGAGTATTCCAGTCAGAAGAGATGTTGCGATGACAGGCGAGATCACCTTGCGCGGCGATGTGCTACCCATTGGTGGCTTAAAAGAAAAATTATTGGCAGCACTTCGTGGTGGAATCAAGACTGTGTTAATTCCTTATGATAATAAAAAGGATTTGCAGGAGATTCCGCAGAACGTTAAAGATGGTCTTGAAATTATTACCGTTAAGCGTATTGACGAGGTTTTAGAACGTGCTCTTTTGGTGAAAAAAGGCAGAAAAAGTTAAAAAAAACCAAAAAAACGTTAAAAAATCGCGAATTAGCAATAAACCGTGTTGACGTGAGATAGCGCGCTTGCTATAACTTAGGCGACTTAAGCGGCAAGGCTTCGCTTAAATTAAGAGTTATTCAACAACGAAAGAGGAAAACATCGTGAATAAGAGTGAACTAGTAAAAGCAATCGCAGAAAAAGCTGATGTAACGAAGGACGTCGCTCAGCGCACGTTAGATGCAACGACTGAAGCAGTAACGGAAGCATTAAAATCAGGTCAAACGGTCACTTTGGTTGGATTTGGTTCATTCCAGGTTCGTGACAGGGCTGCTCGTGAGGGTCGTAACCCTAAGACAGGTCAAAAGATGAAGATTAAAGCTTCTAAGTCCCCTTCATTTAAAGCGGGAAAATTATTGAAAGACGCAGTGAACTAATATATAGTTCCGCACTCGTGGAAGTGCTTGGCTTAACTGCGAGAGCATCGCCCTTGCAGGGCGATGGGTCGGCGGTTCGACCCCCCGAGCACCCACCACACATTTAAAGGCATGTTTCAAGCATGCCTTTTTTATTTTCGCTCCAGCATCTGCCATGCTAAGATGCGGCGACTTGGTTTAAGCTTAATGGAAACGGGTAGTGGCGTCATATGTTACAGTTGATAAATGACAAATTTAAAGGTTGGGTTACGTGGATCATTATCATCGCGGTAAGTGCCGTATTTGTACTAACAGGGATCAGTTATTTTTTTGTATCAAGTGGTGTGTCAGCTCAATCAGTGGCTAAAGTAGGTGATGTGCAGATTTCACAAAATAGTTATCAGCAGGCACTATCGCAGAACATACAGGCGCAACCTTCGCTGGGTCAAAAAACTTTGCAGCAAAAAACCCTGGATCAGCTTGTTGATCAAACGCTTTTGCAGCAGGATGCTAAAGCATCACATATTGTGGTTACAAACTCAGCAGTGTCCGCTGCGATTTTCCAAAACCCTGCATTTACTGAAAATGGTCAGTACTCAGCAAAACGCTTTGATGAGCTTGCCAAACTTTATGGTAGTGCCTCAAGTATTAAAGCGCTCATTGCAAATAATATACTCATCTCAAGCATTGTTACTCCTGTAATGCAAAGTCAGTTTGTATTGTCAAATGAGCGCAAAACCTTAAGCGCACTCATGGGGCAAAAACGTGAAATCAGCTACTATGAGTTTGCAGCAAGTGACTATGCTAAAAAATTAAAACCCACAGAAAAAGAGCTTGAGGCTTATTATGATCAGCATAAAGCGCAATATGAACAACTTGAGCAGGCGATCATCTCTTATGTGAAACTCTCATCACAAGACTTTGTCACGAACGAGGTTTTGTCGCAAGATGACATCAATAGCTATTACCAGGCTAATAAAGACGCGCTCATGAGTCCAGAGTTAAGATCAGGTGAGGTAATCAGTGTTAAGAAAGATGCAAAAAATCGCAATGCCATCATTGAGAGACTTAAAGCGAACCAGGAATTAACGCCAGATGAGTTAAAAGGAGTTAATATTGAAGCAATCAAACCCTTATCACCATCTCAGGCTTCAAGCTTTACGCAATTCGCATTGTTTAACTTAACGATGGAGTTGCCTATCAAAGAAACTTCTGATAATGAATTTGTGAAATTGACGAAAATTACGCCTCCAGCACCCATGGCATTGAATGATGCGAAACCAGTCATTGAAAAAATTCTCAAAAATCGTGCGGCACTGACCAGGTTTAATGAGGTGTTGACGAGTATTAACAGCAATAGTTTTGATCAGGTAGTAAAAACGAACAAGCTTAAAGTTAATGTGACTAAAGCCTTTGACAAAAATACCATGGATTCAGGTGTTGAAGGCAATGCAAAGTTGCAGGAAGCGGTATTTGATCAGCATAAAACGCAAGGTTTTATCGCGCAAGGTCAAACGGATGGCTTGATCTATAAGGTGGATAAAATCATTCCTAAGCATACTTTGTCTTTTGTTGAAGTTAAAGACAAAACTAAGGCAGCCTATGTTGATGAAAAGTCATTGAGTCTTGCCAAAGAACATGCTGATCAGGCGCTACAGACTTTACAAAAAGGTAAGACGCTGACCGCTGTAAAAGCAAAAACAGAGGAAATTACACGGGGCGACTTTGCCTTAGATTCTACGTTGAAAACGGCAATATTTAGTTATGCTCCAAAAGTCTATCAGCTGGCGCAAAATGGTCAGGCATATTGGGTTTACGAGGTCACAAAAGTGATAGACGGAAGCGATCAGCTACCAGCGCAGGTTTTGCAAAATAACTATACCAATGCTGAGCTTAATGATTATCTGGTTGCACTTAAAAAACAATATCCCATTGAGATCAATCATCAATTGATTCAGTAATTGTTTTTCTTTCATGAATTCATTTTCTAAAGATATCTACGCTTTGGCAGGACCTACTGCCTCAGGTAAAACCGCATTATCGATTGAATTAGCTAAAAAGATGAATGCCGAAATTATCAGCGTTGATTCGGCTTTGATCTACAAACGACTGAATATTGGCTCGGCTAAGCCCACCGTACTGGAGATGGATGGCGTTACCCATTACCTGATTGATATTATCGAGCCCTGGTTAGCTTATTCAGTGAATGATTTTTTGGTTGATGCTAAAAGATTAATCACAGAGATTCATGCGCAAGGCAAAGAAGTCCTGTTAGTCGGTGGCACGATGATGTATTTCAAGGCGCTGCAAGAAGGAATTTCCAGGCTACCAGAGGCTGACGAAGCTGTAAGGATGCAGATAAAGCAAAGGTCTTTGGAATACTGGTATCAGTTTTTGCAACAGCAGGATCCTAAAACTGCGGTAAAACTTAATCCTAATGATCGGCAGCGCATTGAGCGCGCGACAGAGGTGATATTGCTAACTGGGAAAGCTTATTCCAAGATGGTGGTACAAAATGCAAAAGAGGGTGGCTTAGGAGATTCACTCAAGCTTTGTGCGTTAGTACCAAGGGATCGTAAAGCTCTCCACCAGCTGATTGAAAAACGCTTTTTGAGCATGCTTGAAAAAGGTTTTTTAGATGAAGTTCGTGGGTTAAAGCAGCTCAAGAATATGCACGCTGATTTGCCATCCATGCGTAGTGTGGGTTATCGTCAGGCCTGGCAGTATCTTAATGGTGAGTATGACTATCATGAATTTGTAGCTAAAGGGGTAGCAGCGACACGTCAGCTCGCCAAAAGGCAGCTAACCTGGATTTGCAATTGGCATAAGCCAATTTACCTGGTTGATGCCAATCAAAATTCTCAAATGAAGTTTGATCAGATTAAGGTGTTCTTCGATTGGGAGAGCTTTTAGGATGAGGCTTGCAATATAAGTTCAATTGGTAAGATGCTTTGTAGGTTTTATGCTGTACATTTATATCAAATTCTTGGATCATATCTGGCGTTTAAACAGCAAGATAATAAATAGGGCAAGTTGTGAAGTTTGTAGATGAAGCCGTAATTACCGTTCACGCAGGTAAAGGTGGCAATGGCTGTGTGAGTTTTCGCCGTGAAAAATATGTGCCTAATGGTGGACCAGATGGAGGGGACGGTGGTCACGGTGGCAGCGTTTTAATAATTGCGGATGAGAATGTCAACACTTTGATTGACTACCGTTATCAGCGCAATTATCAGGCAGAAAATGGCAGGTCTGGTGAAGGTAAAAAATGTGCAGGTAAAAAGGGGGAAGATTTGTATTTGGTTGTTCCTGTTGGAACGGTTGCCTATGAATCAACTACAAATCAAAAAATGGGTGAAGTGCTCAAAACTGGTGATACATTGAAGCTTGCTCAGGGTGGCAGACGTGGCATCGGTAATGTGCATTTTAAAAGCAGTACCAATCAGGCCCCAAGACAATTTACTTATGGTGAAGAGGGGGAGTCATATGAGATTCGGCTCGAGTTAAAGCTGTTAGCTGATGTTGGACTCTTAGGCTTACCCAATGCGGGTAAATCTACGCTTATTCGTGCTGTATCAGCGGCAACACCCAAGGTTGCCGATTATCCTTTTACCACGATGTATCCCAATTTGGGTGTGGTTAGAGTGGGACAATATGAAAGCTTTGTGATTGCAGATATCCCAGGTGTAATTGAGGGAGCAGCAGAGGGAGCGGGATTAGGTTTGAAGTTCTTGAAGCATTTGACGCGCACTAAGTGTGTATTACATTTGGTAGACGTATTACCAATTGATGGTTCTGATCCTGTTGAAAATTATAAAAAAGTTGAGAATGAACTGAAGAAATACAGCGAAGCCCTTTATAAAAAGCCACGCTGGTTAGTATTAAATAAAATTGATCAACTGCCAAAGGATGAGATTGATTTGATTTGTGAGACCATTCTTAATGGTATTGGCTGGGATAAAGCCAGACCCTATTTTTTTATTTCTGGCATGAGTGGACAAAACACTGAAAAAATGTTGCAAAAAATTATGACAATGCTAACTTCTGCGGAGCAGTAAAACAAACCTCAAGGAGTTGCAGTGATCAAACGAATAACTGCGTTAGCAAGCGTGTTATTATTATCTGGTTGTAGTGCGATTAATCAATTCTTCAATGCCAAGCAGCAAAGTGCCCCAGTTAAAAATATGCCGATACAACAAACGTATTATACGGTTCAAACAGGGGATACTTTGTATGAGTTATCGCGCCGATTTAATGTTACAGAGCGCACACTCATTTTATGGAATCATTTGAAGTCTCCTTTTGTATTAAACCCTGGGAAAACCGTTCGAGTGGGTCCGTTGCCTGGTGAGAAAATTTCACGTGATGGTTATGTTTACACCTATCAAACAGGCAATGCAATGTATACGAAAGAAGCTGCCAGCGCGAGGGGCTTCAGTGATCAAGCAAAAATATCGGCATATATTGAGCGTGATAATAATTTGCCAATGGTTGATCCTAATGCTGCTCCTGTAGGGGGGCAGGCAGTGCCAATTCCAGTACCAGACAAGGAGGTTGATCTTCACAACTTGGCACAGCAAAGCGATAGTGCTGCGCCAGCCCATCGAATTCAAAAGAGTACGACAGGATACTACACGGTACAAAGTGGTGATTCACTGCTTGAAATTGCTCAGGCAAATGAAGTGAGTTTCTCCGATCTGCAAGCATGGAATGATATTAAAGAACCCAGTGTACTTTATGTGGGTAAGCGTCTGCGTGTCAGGGCTCCAGTTAAGGAAACTAAAGGATTATCAGTAGCAGTACCAACGCCAGCAATGCTGAAGCCTGTAAACCTAAAACAGGAAAATAGTGCCTTAACAAAAGCGCCTCCAGAGACACAGAAAAACACCACAAAAGCTGTATCTGTAGCTAATAGATCAGATACTAATTTAACGGAAAAAGCTTCCATTACGGATAAAACGATTCCTTTGGGTCAAACAGTTGCTGGAATTTCCTGGAAATGGCCATTGAAAATGATTGGTGACTTTGGCAAAGAAGGTGTTGACAATGAGCATGAGCTTGAAGTACCGGTCAATACCCCAGTGTATGCAGCAGCAAATGGTGATGTGCTTTACGCAGGGGTGGGCATGGGGGGCTACGGTAAGATGGTGATTATTAATCACAAAGACGGCTACATCTCAGCATACAATAATCTTTTAGATATTAGTGTTGATGAATCTCAGGGTGTCAGTCAAGGGCAAGCCATAGGCGTTGTCGGTAAGTTTAATGGGAAAAGTGTGTTGGGATTCGAAATCAGACAAGAGGGTAAAGTGCAAAAACTTTCTGATTTTTATACGTTTTAATGATGGGTTATGACTTATACTCACTGGCTCTCACGTTGCATAGCCAAGGTCTGAAAATTATCATTATTGGATGAAAATTTGATTATGTAGGGGCGTATTGCATACGCCCATCCGGAAAGAAGCGGGGTAAATAAAAATAAAGAAACGCAAGGAGCTAGGTGCATGAAAACGCGTAAAGAAACTGACAGCATGGGAGAGATTGAGGTTGATAATAGCAAATATTGGGGGGCGCAAACCGAGCGCTCCTTAGTCTATTTTTCTATTGGCAAGGAACGTATTCCCCACGAAGTTATCAAGGCGCTTGCTATCATAAAAAAAGCCTCAGCAATGGCAAATGCTGATCTGGGTATTTTGCCTGAGAATAAAAAGATCTTAATCACTCAAGCAGCCGATGAAGTTATTGAGGGTGAGCATGAGGATCAGTTTCCGCTTCATGTATGGATGACTGGCAGTGGCACGCAGTCTAACATGAATGTCAATGAAGTCATTGCTAATCGGGCGATTGAAATCGCTGGAGGTACCTTAGGCAGTAAAAATCCAATCCACCCAAATGACCATGTGAATATGTCGCAATCCTCTAACGACACCTTCCCAACGGCGATGTATGTCGCCGCAGCGATTGGTCTGAAAAAAACCTTAATCCCTGCAATCAATTTGATGTATGAAGGGCTTAACAAGAAAGCCAAAGAATGGGAAAAAATCGTTAAAATTGGGCGCACGCATATGCAGGATGCGGTGCCCCTGACCTTGGGGCAAGAGTTTTCAGGTTACGCTGAGCTGTTACATCAAAATATTAAGCGCTTAGAGTATGCACTTTTAGATGTCTATCAACTAGCCCTGGGTGGTACAGCAGTGGGGACGGGGTTAAATGCACCAAAAGGATTTGCAGAAAAAGCATGTCAGCATATTGCTAAGATGACTGGTCTGCCTTTTGTGTCAGCTCAGAATAAATTTGCCGTACAAGGTTCACACGATGCGCTTGTTGCGATGATGGGACAAATTAAGGTGTTGGCAAATTCATTATTTAAAATCGCTAATGATATTCGCCTCTTAAGCTGTGGTCCTCGAGCTGGCTTTTATGAGTTGTTGATCCCCTCCAATGAGCCAGGCTCATCGATTATGCCAGGCAAAGTGAATCCTACTCAGTGCGAGGCGATAACTATGGCATGTGTGCAAGTCTTTGGACTAGAGCTTGCGGTGAGTATTGGAGGGAGCGCTGGTTATTTAGAGATGAACGTTTATAAGCCGATGATCATTTATAATATTTTGCAGTCGATTACACTTCTAGCTGATAGTTCGATTAACTTCACCCGATTCTTGTTAGAGGGCACCAGACCAAATAAGAAAAAAATCGATGAATATCTGCATAATTCCTTAATGCTGGTGACTGCATTAAGCCCTGTCATTGGATATGATAAGGCATCACAACTCGCGCATTATGCGGATGAGCACGATGCGTCACTAAGTGAAGCAAATAAGGTATTGAAGTTTTTATCACAACAGGAATTTGATCAAGTGGTTGATCCTTATAAGATGGTTTGAGTTATGAAAGAAAAAAGGAGTATTGTTGAGTCTGTAAACAAGCAAAAATATTTATTAAGTGACTGGCTGACTGAAGTGAATGAAGAAAACTTGCAATCCGAAGTCGATTTTGGTCGTGAGCTGGATAATGGAAAATGGTAACACGCACTTTATTCTATCTCTTTAAGTATTTTATATTTTCTACTGTTCTAATTTTTGGTGCTCTACAATTGAGATGGTTATATGCTAATAACTCTAAAGCATTTAGAGTGATCTCTTTATCACCCAATACCACTGCAATTATCCATGATGTGATTGAACTCGCGCATAAAGCTAATGAGCAGAGTACTAAGCTTATTGGCAGCATCTATTATAGAGGGCAGCCTGCGTATTACCAAAACTATCAAAACATTGGGTCTTTTCAAGCACTGAATATAGAGCGGATTTTAAGTCTTACCCCCGATTTGGTGATTTCTTGGCAAGGACAGACGCAACCGCAAACCATTGAAGTATTAAAGCACTTTGGAGTTAAAGTTGCGATTTTTAGCGCTAATGACTTAGTGCAATTAGCAGATTCCTTTGTTGAAATTGGGCAAGCAATACATCTTAAAAATGCGGGAAAACAATTGCAACAAAACTTTTTAACTACACTAGATAAAATAATCAAAGAAAGCACAAATAATGTAACAAGCATTGATGCAGAAAAGCCCAAAGTACTTCTGCAATTGGCAGAGAAGCCGATATTTGTCGCAGGTGGGCACAGTATTTTGAATGATATTATTATGCGTTGTGGCGGGGTTAGTATTTTCCAATCATTGAAGAAAGCGAGCTTTGAAACAGATATAAATGCAGTGCTAGAGAAAAATCCGGCTGTAATTATTATGATATCAGATTCAGATGGTTGGCGTAGGACATCGTCATCTATGTGGCAGCATTGGTCAAGTTTATCTGCGGTTAAAAATAAACATATTTTTCAATTAAGCTCAGATGGTATCTCGCAATTTTCCCCACAAATCCTCTCGGGAGTGAAAAATATTTGTGATATATTGAGTGCCGTCAATTCAGCGGCTATCAAAAAGTGACAGGAGGATAATAAATGTTACATTGTGCTTTTTCTGGGGAATTATTGGGATGCCTTGTTCTGATATTATTGGGTGGCGGGGTGGTTGCTGGTGTTTTACTCAAACAGTCAAAAGCAGAAAATAGCGGCTGGATGGTTATTACCGCGGGTTGGGGATTTGCAGTGATGATGGCAGTGTTTGTGGCGCAAGCGGCAGGATCGCCACAAGCGGATATTAATCCTGCGGTAACCCTTGAGAAATACCTGCTAGGTGATATTTATTCATCTTTTCTGCAAGTGATTTGGTTATGGCTGGCTCAGGTTATTGGCTGCTTTTTAGGGGCTGTGCTGGTCTGGCTTGCCTACTATACTCATTGGCAATATACCGAAAACGCCCATTTTAAATTAATGATTTTTTCCACTTATCCAGCTATGCGCCATAAGGGCAGCAATTTTGTCACTGAACTTATTGCCACGACTTTGCTTATTGTGTTTGTTGGAGCATTGATCAGTTATGGCAACCAATTACCATTTGCTAATGGTTCATTACCTTATGTCTTTGGTTTTGCCGTTTGGGGAATTGGTTTATCTTTAGGTGGTCCCACGGGTTACGCAATTAATCCCGCGCGTGATTTAGGACCCCGAATTGCCCATGCCCTATTGCCAATTAAAGGCAAAGGTTCAAGTGACTGGAGTTACGCATGGGTCCCGATATTGGCACCCTTAGCAGGAGCAGTGATTGGGTTTGTATTAATTCGGCTTTTTATGTTTTAAAGCAAAGTAGGGGCGAAAAATGTTTCGCTTTTTATTAAATCTTCTTCCAGTGCGAGCAATGCCTTCTCAAAATTAATGACAAGAATTCCATCACTAAGATATCGATCTTCCTTGCCCATATAGAGAATCGTGCACTTAGCCATAGGGTAATCCTGTTTAAAATGCTTAAGACCTGTTGGCATTCTGCAGAAATGACGGGGTCAGGGCTGATTTTCGCACACTACCCCCAACAATATAATAATTGGAAAGTTTAAGTCGATCGATGAATTCAATCAAAACATCAGTAAAACCCTTTATGCTGTAGTACCAAGCATATTGCTGGCAATCAACGTAGTTTGATAAACCATGTCCAGGAAAATCGAGGCAAACCAAGTTGTACTGCTTTTAATAAATCGCAAAGTGGTTCATATGATGTTGTCGATGAATGAAAAGCATGTAATAACAGCAAAGTTGTATTTTTCCCAGATATGGCATTTGAGTAGTGTAGATTTCCAAATTTAAAATTCATAATATCTGACTGCATACTGATTAATTTTTTTACTGTCATATGACCGCTCCCGCGATTAATGCCGATAAAAAGCTGACCATAGTGGCACCATATACTAAGCGCCAGCCATGGCGCGATACAAATTTAGCGCGTTCGCTATTTAGTGCAGCTACTGCGCCAACGACGATACCAATTGAGCTAAAGTTGGCAAAAGAAACCAGAAAGATCGAGATAATCGCAACGCTATGTGAAGAGAATTGCGTTAAGTGTTCTTTTAAGTAAAGCATTGCCACAAACTCATTTGAGACGAGCTTAGTTGCTATAATGCCACCTGCTTGTACCATTTCATTAACGGGGATTCCAAGTAGCCAGGCTAAGGGTGAGAAGATCAATCCTAAAAGTGACTGAAAGGTGAGACCAAAAATTCCGTTAAAAATCCCATTTAGCATGCTGATTAAGGCAATGAAGCCGATAAGCATGGCGCCAACAATAATCGCTACTTTAAAGCCGTCTAACGTATATTCACTTAGCACTTCAAAAAACGTTTGCTTCTTACCAGAATGCAAACTCATATCTTCAAAACTTTGTTCTTGGCTTTGCTCATAGGGATTTAAAATATGCAATACAATAAACGTGCTGAGCATATTAAGGATGAGTGCGGCGATGATATATTTTGAGTCCAATATTTGCATATAAGAACCAACAATTCCCAGTGAAACGGTTGACATGGCAGTTGCCGCCATCGTGTACATTCGGCGTTCCGAGATTTGCGAGAGAATGTTTTTATAGGCAATAAAGTTCTCAGATTGCCCTAGAATCAAGGAGCTTAACGCATTAAAAGACTCAAGCTTACCCATACCGTTAATTTTTGATAAAATCCAGCCTCCACCGCGAATAATAAGTGGCAGAATTTTAAGATATTGCAAAATCCCGATTAATGCCGAAACCAGAACGATTGGCATAAGCACATTGAAGAAAAAGACAAAATTATCAGGCACGACTGAGCCAAAGACAAATTTAGTTCCTTCCATGGCGTATTGCATGATATATTCAAAGCCCAGAGAGATAACATGAATACTGTTGGCGCCTGCTTCTGACTTTAAGAGAAAATAAGCAACAACAATTTCAATAATAATCAGTTGGATAACAAACCTGAATTTGATCTCTTTACGACTCATGCTGGTAAAATACAGCGCGGTGACCAGAATAATAAACGC
>JACCDZ011006231.1_pt1 | contig 17469 bp, 18 predicted proteins | sample 7449551 | NCBI WGS metagenome assembly JACCDZ01 (sample SAMN15323452, study PRJNA562643) | freshwater metagenome | isolation source: river surface water | place: USA:Blue River Watershed | collected 2017-08-18 | reverse complement strand
TTAGCGCAGCGAATCGTTGCTGGCGATGTTCCAGAGAGCTTGAAGGGCAAGACTCTTATTTCTCTGGACCTTGGTGCGATGGTGGCGGGAAGTAAGTTCCGCGGAGAATTTGAGGAAAGACTCAAAGCAGTATTGAAAGAAATTCAGGACGCAGAAGGAAAAGTAATTACCTTCATCGATGAGCTTCACACCCTGGTCGGAGCCGGCGCTGCTGATGGATCAATGGATGCATCTAACATGCTAAAGCCCATGCTGGCGCGCGGTGAATTGCGACTAATTGGTGCCACCACGCTAGATGAATACCGAGAGCGAATTGAAAAAGACAGCGCTTTGGAGCGCAGATTCCAGCAGGTGTTTGTGGGTGAGCCGTCAGTTGAGGACACCATTGCTATTTTGCGTGGACTAAAAGAACGCTATGAAGCGCACCACAAAGTAACCATCGCTGATAGTGCACTCGTTGCAGCGGCTCAGCTATCAAATCGCTACATCACGGGTCGCCAGCTGCCAGACAAGGCGATTGACCTGGTCGACGAGGCTGCATCAAGGCTGCGAATGGAGATTGACTCAGCACCAGTAGAAATCGATGAGTTGAGACGCTCCGTTGATCGACTAAAGCTAGAAGAGCTGGCTCTGAAGAAAGAAAAAGATGATGCTTCCAAGCAGCGTCTGGAGAAACTGCAAGAGGATCTTGCGGAAAAACAGCAGAGGCTTGATTCACTCAATACCCGCTGGGAAGCTGAACGCAGTGAACTAAACAAAATCGGTGAGCTAAAAACCAAGCTAGATGCCGCAAGAGTTGAGGCCGATAAAGCGCAACGCGAGGCGAACCTTGAGCTTGCATCAAGACTTCTGTATGGCGAAATTCCGCAACTTGAAAAGCAACTCAAAGAGGCAGAGAGTCAAGACGGCGAAAAGCGCGACCGGATGGTTGGCGAAATGGTTTCAGAGGATGAAATTGCTTCTGTTGTCTCTGCTTGGACCGGCATTCCAACCGGCCGCCTACTCGCAGGAGAAAGTCAGAAACTTCTTCAGCTAGAAAACGAACTTGGTAAGCGACTGATTGGTCAAAAGCGTGCAGTCAAGGCTGTCAGCGATGCAGTTCGCAGATCTAAAGCTGGAATTTCTGACCCATCACGTCCAACTGGATCCTTTATGTTCCTTGGCCCAACCGGAGTTGGCAAGACTGAACTTGCAAAATCACTTGCTCATTTCTTGTTTGATGATGAGAAGTCGATGGTGAGAATTGACATGAGTGAGTATGGCGAAAAGCACAGCGTCAGCAGGCTAATCGGTGCTCCTCCTGGTTATGTCGGTTATGACGAGGGAGGCCAGCTAACTGAGGCCATTCGTCGCAGGCCATACTCGGTAGTACTGCTCGATGAGATTGAAAAAGCTCACCCGGAAGTATTCGACATTCTGTTGCAGGTTCTAGATGACGGAAGACTGACCGACGGTCAGGGCAGGACCGTCGATTTTAGAAACGTGATTTTAATCATGACCTCCAATCTCGGCTCTCAATTCCTAATTGACTCAGAGCTCACGGAGGATCAAAAGAAGCAAGCAGTTATGGAAATGGTTAGGGCATCTTTCAAACCTGAATTCCTAAACCGCCTGGATGACATTGTCCTTTTCGATGCCTTGAGTATGGAAGAGCTTGGTTCGATTGTTGATCTGCAAATTGACAGACTCACCGAAAGACTCGAGCAACGAAGACTTACTCTTGGCGTCACACCGGGGGCCAGACTATGGCTGGCCGAGCACGGATATGATCCGGTCTATGGTGCAAGACCACTGCGCAGATTGATGCAGAGGGAAATTGACGACAAGCTAGCTAACTTGCTGTTAGCTGGTGAGATCGGCGATGGCGCATTTATCAGAGTAAATGTTTCTGAAGATCAAACTCAGCTCTTGCTGGAAGTGGTCAGCACCAACTAATTAGTCTTCTAGGTGGCTGATAACTGGAACGTGATCACTTGGCGCTTCACCTTTGCGCTCATCTCGTTCGATGCTGCCTTGGCTGATTCGCTCTGACAGCTCAGGAGAGGTCAGAACAAAATCGATTCGCATGCCTTCATTGCGAGGAAAGCGCAGGTCTTGGTAATCCCAGTAGGTGTAGCCAACCGGAACAAAGCCTCGATGCAAATCTGAGAAACCAATTTGCTCAAACGCTGAAAACGCTTCTCGCTCTGGCGGAGAGATGTGAGTTTCAAAAAAAGAAGTATCGAACACATCACTGTCTAGAGGTGCAATGTTGAAATCACCCATCAACGCGACCTGACCGCCGGGATGTTCTTCAACAAGCTCGTTAGCATGCGAGGCAAGTCGATCTAAAAATTCCAGCTTGTATTGCATGTGCGGGTCATCGAGCGCTCTGCCGTGTGGAACGTAAAGACTCCAGAGTCGAATGCCATTGAAGGTTGCCCCCAGCGCTCGCGCCTCGGTGACATCTTTGAACTGAGGTTGATAGGGAAACTCAGTTTCAACATCAAGAGGTTCCAACTCGGCCCGGTATGCGAAGGCGACGCCGTTCCACTGGTTGAGCCCGTGGGCTATGACTTTGTAGCCAATTTCTTCCAGCCGACCGGTTGGGAACTGCTCGGGCTTGCACTTAATTTCTTGCAAGGTCAGGACATCGACTTTTGTGCGCTCCAGAAACTGAACAATTCGCTCAGTTCTTGCTCTTGCCGAGTTGACGTTCCAGGTTGCGATTTGCACTTCTAAACTCTAACTATGACTTTCACCTCTTCAGACAAGCCACGACTGGTTGAGCTGGTCAAGGAATTGGCCGTCGTTCACGGCAAAGTCACGCTGTCTTCTGGAATTGAGGCTGATTACTACGTTGACCTGAGAAGGGCCACCCTGCACCACGAAGCAGCACCATTGATTGGGAAGGTCATGCTGGATTTGATTGACTCTGCCAACTTAGGACACATTGATGCTGTTGGTGGTCTAACAATGGGCGCTGATCCTGTTGCAACTGCAATTTTGCACCAAGCAGCATTTCGTGGACGAGTGCTAAATGCATTTGTAGTTCGTAAGCAAGCAAAGCAGCACGGTATGGGAAGACAAGTTGAAGGACCAGATGTTGCTGGTAAAAATGTTGTTGTGTTGGAAGACACCTCTACCACTGGAGCATCGCCACTAACTGCAGCAGAGGCGCTGCAGAGTGCGGGTGCAAATGTCCTCGCGATTGCGACAGTGGTCGACAGAAATACCGGTGCTAAAGAAGCGATAGAATCTAAAGGTTTCAGGTATTACTCCGCCATCTCGCTGAGTGATCTGGGTCTTTAGCGAACGAGGTGTTTGTGCAGCGCAAGCTCGCGCCTTTTGTTTTCACGCAACTGTCTTCGGTTGCTTCGATTGTTTCGGGTTCAATGGTTTACATTGCCATTCCCTGGATTGCACTCGAGCTCTCGGGCAGCTCTTCAACAGCGGGACTAATAGTTGCGATTACCGCGATCCCTACTCTGTTGCTGGCTCCCTTCATTGGTTCCTTCATTGACAAATTTGGGAGAAGGAAAACAACCATTGCTGTTGAGATCATGGCTGGTGGGGTAGCGCTACTGGTTCCGATTGTTTCGGGACTCTGGGAGCTCACGATTCCCGCGCTAATAGCGATCGGCATAATCAGAGCGATCATTGTGCCTGGTGGTGGGACTGCGCGTAAAGCGCTGATTCCAGATGTGGCAGCGCCAGCTGGCATGACGCTAGATAGAGCGAATTCAATTCACGAAGGACTATTCGCTGCCGGCTTTGCAGCGGGCCCGGCACTTGCCACATTTCTAATTGCACACATCGGTTCAGCTAATACTTTTTATGTGGTGGCTGGGTTTGCAATTCTCAGTGGATTGCTCGCGATGTTCATTAGGGTCCAGGAACAACACGACTCTGACAAAGAAGATGAAAGCAATTTGTTTGTATTTGCGGCTCAAGGTTTCAAGGTTCTGTTTTCAAACCCATCTATCTTCATCATGATGTGCGCAATCATGGCGCTAGCCTTGATTTACTTGCCAACCGAGATGGTGGTTCTGCCTGCTTATTACTCGTCTCTGAGCGATCCAGAGGGGCTGGGAGTTGCAATTTCAGCTGCAGCGCTTGCTTCTATTTTCGGAGCGCTAGGGTTTGAAGCAATTCACAAGCGACTTTCCTACGCCAACATTTTGCGAATCGGCATTCTTGGAATTGGGTTCTCAATGGTTCCCATGAGTTTCTTGCCAGATCAGTGGGTAATGGTGTTTTTCTTCTTCACACTTGGTTTGGCATGGGGCCCACTGCTGCCACTACTCAACACCGTTATTCAAGAAAGAATCCCGGCAGATAAGCGAGGCAGAGTCTTTGCTCTTGAAATGACTGTTTGGAATGCCGGGCCGCTAATTTCGATGGTCGCGGTTGGAACAGCGGTTGACACAGTCGGTGTTGGTGCAGTCTTTACATTCCTAGCAATTGCAGTGGTGGTTGCTGGTCTTTTGATTTCATTCAATAAATACATTAAGCAACTTGATGTTTAGATCAGGTCAGCTACTGAATCCAGAATTTCAGTTGGCCTAAACGGATACTTCAAAACCTCGGCATCGTTTGATATTCCGGTTCTAACCAAGATGGTGTGAAGGCCAGCCTCAATACCAGCCACTACGTCAGTGTCCATTCGGTCACCAATCATCCCCGTTGTTTCAGAGTGCGCCTTGATTTTGCGCATTGCACTTCTAAACATCATTGGGTTTGGCTTGCCAACCACATAAGGGCTTCTGCCGGTGGCCTTGGTGATAAGTGCTGCTACTGATCCAGCAGCAGGAATCGGTCCTTCTAATGATGGTCCAGTTACGTCGGGATTAGTAACGATGAATCTTGAGCCAGTGCCAATCAGTCGCACGGCTTTTGTTAGAGCATCAAAGGAGAGATTTCTGGTTTCACCCAGAACAACGAAGTCAGGATTGACTTCAGTCATGACATAGCCAATCTCGTGCATGGCAGTGAGAATGCCTGCCTCACCGATCACAAAGGCAGTTCCTTTTGGCTTTTGGTTATTCAAGAAGTCAGCCGTTGCCATTGCGGAGGTGTAGATGCGATCCTCAGAAACATTCAATCCGCCATCTTGCAATCTCGCTGCCAGGTCTCTGGGGGTGAAGCTGGAGTTGTTGGTGAGAACCAAAAAAGGAGTTTCGTTCTTTAGCCACTTATCAATTAGCTGCTGCGCTCCAGGGATTGGCTTTCCTTCGTGCCAAAGCACGCCATCCATATCGGTGAGCCAAGAGACAATGTGTGAACGATTAGTCATGAGCAAATCCTAGCTCTACGCTGTAGTGGTGAGTAGCGAGACGCCCAAGGCCATATCCCAGCCCAGCTGGGGAGTGGGCCCGTATCAAGGTGATGCATCCGCCCACCCGGACTTTTCAAAGTTTGATCCACAACTTTTGAAAGAGGGCGATACCAGAAACGTTGTCGACAAATACCGCTACTGGAAAATGGAAGAGATTGTCAAAGATCTTGATTCCAAGCGGCATCCTTTTCACGTTGCGATTGAGAATTGGCAGCACGATCTAAACATCGGATCAATTGTCAGAAATGCCAATGCCTTCTTAGCATCAGCTGTTCACATCATTGGAAACAAAAGGTGGAATAAGCGAGGTGCAATGGTGACCGATCGATACCAGCATGTTATGCATCACCCAACTATTGAAGATTTTGTTGAGTGGTCGAAAACCGCAGGGGTTGGCGGCAAGCCAATCCCCATCATTGCAATTGACAACGTTCCTGGCTGTCAGCAACTTGAAACCAGTGGTCTTCCCAAAGAGTGCATTTTGCTTTTTGGGCAAGAAGGACCAGGGCTATCCCAACCGGCGTTGGATGCAGCAGATCAGGTGCTGGAGATAAGCCAGTTTGGCTCCACTCGTTCTATCAATGCCTCAGCGGCTGCTGCAATCGCCATGCACACCTGGGTAATGCAGCATGTTTTTAGCTAGACTTACTGCGGAAAGCAGCCGTTCCCCCATTTCTGAAAGGGGTTAGTCATGCCGGCAATCGTGCTAGTCGGAGCCCAATGGGGAGACGAAGGTAAAGGAAAAGCAACCGACCTACTAGGCGACAAGGTCGACTACGTGGTTCGCTACCAGGGTGGAAATAACGCCGGCCACACCGTTGTTATTGGCGATAAGAAATTTGCTCTTCACCTTTTGCCATCAGGCATTCTCACTCCCGGCTGCACCCCAGTCATTGGTAACGGTGTAGTGGTTGATTTAGAAGTTTTATTCAGAGAAATCGATGGCCTGAACGAAAAAGGAATTGATACCTCTCGCCTGATGATTTCAGCCAATGCACACATCATCACGCCTTATCACGTCACCGTCGATAAGGTTTCCGAGCGATTCCTCGGCAAGCGCGCCATTGGCACAACCGGAAGAGGAATTGGCCCTACCTATGGCGACAAGATGGGCCGCCTTGGCATCAGAGTCCAAGATTTATTTGATCCCAGCATCCTTTATCAAAAGGTGGAGGGGGCACTCAAGCAGAAGAACGAACTATTACTGAAGGTTTATAACCGGGCTGCTATCAAGCCGCAAGAAGTGGTAGATCACCTGCTGAGTTTTGCCGAGCGACTAAGACCAATGGTTGCCGACACCGCGCTAGTACTAAACCAAGCACTTGAACAAGGAAAGACAGTTTTATTAGAGGGTGGCCAGGGAACGCTGTTGGATGTGGACCATGGCACCTATCCGTTTGTGACTTCTTCGAACCCAACAGCGGGCGGCGCTTCAACTGGCAGTGGCATTGGACCAACTCGCATTAAGAGCGTGATTGGGATTTTGAAGGCCTACACCACCAGAGTTGGAGCAGGCCCGTTCCCAACCGAGTTGTTTGATGAGTGGGGAGAGCGACTGAGAAGTGTTGGCGGTGAATTTGGAACTACCACCGGCAGAGAAAGACGCTGCGGTTGGTTTGATGCACCGGTTGCTCGCTATGCCACCAGAATCAATGGCCTAACCGACATCTTCCTCACCAAGCTCGATGTTCTAACTGGCATCAAAGAAATTCCGGTCTGTGTTGCTTATGAAGTTGATGGCAAGCGCGTAGAAGAAGTGCCTGTTTCGCAAACTGACTTCCACCACGCAAAGCCAATTTATGAGATTTATCCTGGTTGGGATGAGGACATCACTGGAGCAAAGACATTTGCCGATCTTCCAAAGAACGCACAAGAATACGTGCGTGCACTTGAGAAACTCAGCGGCACTCGCATTTCGGCAATTGGTGTTGGGCCAGATCGCAATGCAACCATCGTGTTGCACGACATGCTCTCAGCATGAGCGAAGCCCGCAACGGGCTGGATGAGATTCCATACCCAGACGAAGCCTTCAATAGTTGGGGTGCGTCGGCGGTCGGAGTTGATCCGCTGCTGGCAAGCTTCACCTCGCTGCCCTACCAGCCCGTCAGACCGCACGTTCCCTTCTATCGTTTCCTTGCTTATCCAGACATCCTCGATCTTCGCAAGGCGGGTTACGAGCTAGAGCGCTTCATTCCCCTGTTTGATCAGCTCGAGGATGTTCGCTATCGCGACGCATTGCTGCTCAGCTCTGCGCTGCACTACTTTGACCCAGCACTTGGTTGGAGTGCAAGAAGGTGTGCAGAGATTGAGCTGGAAGTCTGGGGAGTACTTACTGAACACGGCGTTGGTGAAGTGCCAAGGCTGCTTAGAAGATTTTTAGGTAAAGCTTTTCCTGCCGACACAATTTCTCAGTTGACCGTAGACCTCACCCAAGTTTTCTTCTGGGCGGCGCTCGCAGAACTAGCGGATGACTTGATTTGGAAATACCCAGAGCTTGCCTGGAAGAGCGAGTATCTCAAGTTCCCACTGCGACTTATTAGTTAGCAGTAGGGAATCAGGATTTTCTTTACGGCAGGTAAATCTGCCTCAGACCAATCCAATTCTCCAAGATCCTTCTCGGAAACCCAGCGCAATTCACTGTGGTCAGTTGAAGAGAGAGGTTTTTCAGAAACCAGGTCACAAACAAAGCAAACCAATTCAATGTCGCCTGTTATCGTCCGATCAAATTCTCTGACCACTTTGATTTCAACGGAGAGTTCTTCTTTTATTTCTCTGATGATTGCGGAAGTAAGTTCTTCTCCATCGTGTGCTTTGCCGCCAGGGAATTCCCATTTGCCTGGAAGTGATTTCCATTCTCCGCGCCTAGCGCAGAGAAAGTTCCCTAGCTCATCTTGGATTATTGCGGCAACAACAACTGTCATGCCTACACACTAGCGAGGAAGATTTGCCTCAATCAGCGCAATGATGTCTTCCGAGTCAGGCTGAGTGTTAGGGCGGAAACGGTGGATGGTTCCGTTTGGCAGAATCAGAAACTTTTCAAAGTTCCACATCACTGGACCCGCTAGTCCCATTCGATCCTTTGTCTTCACCAGCTGCTTATAAAGCGGGTGACGGTTTCGTCCGTTGACATCTGCTTTTGATGTCATTGGGAAAGTTACGCCCCAGGTAGTTGAGCAGTATTCGTTGATTGCCGCTTCGTCCTTGAGCTCTTGCTTGAAGGAAGACGATGGAACTCCAAGGACCGTGAAGCCACGAGAGCCATATTTCTTTTGCAGTTTTTCGAGAGTTTCATACTGCGGGGATAGACCACACCTGGATGCAACATTTACGACCATGACCAGCTGGCCCGCGAAATCCTTGGACGAGCGCTTAGAGCCATCCAGCATCGTCAGTTCTACTTCTTCTTTAAGCATGGGAAGTAGTAACCCCTTCGGGGGACAACTAATTCCTAAGCTTGAGCCTTCGGGCCCCTCGGGCAACAAACATCCTGGCTCCGGAGACCAAATAGCCCAGCGAAATGAAGGAAATAGCGATTATCAGGATGTAGGTGAGCATGCCGGTGATGCCTATTTCGCTGTTTGGGTTGATAAACCAGTATGGCCACCAGTTGTCCAGCATGCCTCTCACAACCGAGAAAGAAAGCCAGACCAGCGGATAGACGATCACCCAAAGTGCTTTGCGCCACTTCGGCAGGACACCTTTATAGGAGAGCAAGTAGTCGAAAAAGACTGCAATTGGTGCCCAAGTGTGAATCACCAAGTTTGGAATCCTAGGCCAGTCGTAACCAACGTCTCTGGGATCAATTGCACCATCGCCAAGCAGGGCGTGATAAACCACTCCGACGATGATCATGCTCACAGTTGCCACCAGTCGCACCGTAGAAAGTCGCTGCGACTCCTCCTTGCCACTTAGCAAAACATAGGCACCAATCAGACCAACCACGCCAGCCAGAATGGAAGAGTCAATTGAGAAAAAGACAAAGTACTCAGTTGGTCGAAAGCGATTGGCCAGGATTCGATCCGTAATTTGCCAGACCACGCTTCCCAGAAGAGATATTCCGATGGCAAGGCGCAGCAATCCAAAGCTGTAACGGTAGAGCACTTATTGACCAACTTCCTCAAGGAATTTGATTACTTCGGTTGCAAATTCCTCTGGTTTTTCTTCATTTGGCAAATGGCCGGTGCCAGCGATGATCACTAACTTGGCGCCTGCGATTTTCTGCGCGACAGCTTCAGAATCAGCCGTTGGCACGACCGTGTCGGCGTCACCAGTGATCACTAGAGTCGGCATTGAAATTTCAGAAATTCTTTCGCCAACTCCGTTGCTGCGCGGGGCTTTATTGAAAAGCCAAAAAGCTTTTTCCCATCCCGCCACCTTTAGTGGTGCGGTGTAACCAGCCAGCACTGCATCAGTTATCTTTGAATCGTCGACGTAGCTTTCATAGAGAAGATCTAAACCACTGGTTGCAATAGTTGAAACCAGAAGCGGGCCTAAGTGGTCTATCTGTGGAATGTCAAAAATCCAACTAATGCCACTGCCCGGTGCGCCTGCTAAGCCAACGGCTGGTGCAAACAAAATTAGTTTTTGAACTTTTTCAGGAAACTGTTCAGCATAGGAAGCGGCAACATTGCCACCCGCTGAGTGCCCAAGAATCACCACTTCTTTATTGGCGCCAAATTCGGTCACCAACTCATCCAGCAGGCTTAGCTGGCCTTGGATGCCGTAGGGGTTTTCTCCAGCCCAGCTAGTTGGCCTATCCGTAAAGCCAAACCCGGTTCTGTCGTAGGCAATTACGTAGCCGATTTCCCCAAGTGGCTGCAAGACATCTTTATATGAGAACGCCGACGCCCCAAAGCCATGCAGTAAGACAATTAGCCTCTTTGAAGTTGGATCTCCCGCAGTCACGTAGTGAACCTCTTGGCCAGCTAGTTCAACAAACTTGGACTCACTGCCCCAGACTTCCTCAGCGGCCTGCTCTTTTGTGAGCGTCCCCGAAGTGTTTACCGGAATTAGAAAAGGACCTACCAGCAGTAGAGCTAGTAGTCCGAGCAGGATTTTGTAGCGAAGACGCAAACTATTAGCCGACTTCCTGCAGACGCTTGCCTCTGGTGTGAGTTGGTTGGCAAGCAAGATTCTCAGGTTTTTCGTTGCAGGCATCGCAAAGCAGTATTAGGTCTCGGCAACCAAGACTGGAGCAATTGCGGAAAGTTGAAGTTGGGCCACCGCAAGCTTCGCATTCACCGATTGTTTTTGCTTCATCAGAGAAGTTAATGTTCATGCGGTTATCAAATACGTAGAGCGATCCTTCCCACAGACCTTTGTCACGGAACTTCTCGCCATAGCGAACGATGCCCCCTTCAATTTGATAAACCTCTTTGAAGCCACGGTTGATCATGACCGCGCTAAGGATCTCACAGCGAATACCACCGGTGCAGTAGGTAACGATTGGCTTTTCTTTTAGGTGGTCGTATTTTCCACTCTCTAGCTCCGCGATAAAGTCGTGAGTGGTTTGAACATCTGGCACAACAGCATTTTTGAATTTACCGATCTTTGCTTCAAAGGCATTTCTGCCATCAAAGAAGACAACTTCATCGCCTTTTTCTGCCACCAGTGCATTTACCTCGGCAGGCTTTAGGTGTTTACCACCATTGACAACACCGGATTTTTCAACCTTTATTTCATCTGGAGTTGTGAAGGCAACCAATTCTTTTCTCACCTTCACGCTAAGTCTTGGAAAGTCGTTACCCGTTCCCTCTGACCACTTGAAGTCGGTTTTGCCAAAGCCTGGGTATTCGCGGGTGGCTCGAACATACTTTTTTAGGTTCTCCATCTCTCCGCCGAGTGTGCCATTGATTCCGTGCTTGGAAATCAGCACGCGACCCTTGAGGTTTAGCGATTCAGCCAGTGTCTTTTGCCAAAGCATGACTGCCTTGGGGTCTGCTACTGGCGCAAAGGCGTAGTAGAGGATGATTTTGTTTAGTGGCACTGGGCCAGTTTAGCCACCATGCAATTGCCTAGACTAGGCCCATGGCTATGAACCCTGGGCTTGATAAAGCCGCGATAAATCAATCAATTAGACCCCAAGACGACCTGTTCCGCCACGTGAACGGAACCTGGCTGGAGGCAACCGACATCCCCGAAGACAAGGCGGTTTATGGCTCCTTCCATATGCTCGCCGATGACTCAGAACTAGCAGTCAAGGAAATTTTGGAGGAGGCCGCCAACAATCCAAAGCCAGGCGTGAGCCAGCAGATTGGCGATCTGTATGCCAGCTTCTTGGATGAGAAAAGAATTGAAGCGCTTGGGGCTGAGCCACTGAAAGAAGACTTAGCAAAAGTGGAAGCGGTCAAATCTGTTTCAGAGCTTTTCAAACTAATTGGTGAATTTGAAAGAGTGCTGCTTGGTGGATTCTGGGGATCATATGTTGATAACGACCCAGGAAATCCAGAGCGCTATCTAGTTCATTTCTATCAAGGGGGCTTAGGTCTTCCTGATCGCGATTACTACTTTGATGAAAAGTATGAAGAAATTAGAAAAGAATACGTTCCTCACCTAACTCGCATGCTCACTCTTGCCGGCTACTCAGACGCAGAGGCGCGAGCAAGGAGTGTTTACGAGTTTGAGCACAAACTTGCATCGCACCACTGGAACCGAATTGACAGTAGAGATGCGGAGAAGACCTATAACCTAAAGTCGCTAAACGAGCTCAAGTCTTTAGCTCCCAAGCTGCACTGGGACGACTACATCAGCGGCATCAACTTTTCAAAGAAGTTATTTGATGAATCCGTTGTCATGATGCCTTCATTTTTTGAAGGGCTTTCTTCGCTTGCTACCGATGAAAATCTTGCGGCCATGAAGAATGCTTTGATTGTCGATGTTATTCAAAGCTATGCGCCATATCTTTCGGATGCTTTTGTCGCTGAGCGATTTGATTTTTATGGCAAGAAACTAACTGGTCAGCCGGTAAACCGCCCACGTTGGAAGCGAGCGGTGACCATCGTTGAGGGCTCACTCGGCGAAGCGGTCGGACAGATCTATGTTGAAAAACACTTCCCACCCCAAGCTAAAGAGCGAATGGATGAACTGGTTGCATACCTAGTCAAGGCTTATGAGCAAAGCATCAAGGCACTTGCGTGGATGACCGATGCCACGAAAGAAAAGGCTCTGGTCAAGCTAAAGAAGTTCACTCCGAAGATTGGTTATCCGGTTAAGTGGAAGGACTACAGCTCAATCAAAATCACCAGAGACGATCTGATTCAAAATGTAAAGAATGTCTCCCGCTGGCAGTTTGATTACAACGCCAACAAGATTGGTTCACCGATTGATCGCGATGAGTGGCACATGACTCCGCAAACCGTCAACGCGTATTACAACCCAGGTTTGAATGAGATTGTTTTCCCAGCGGCTATTTTGCAGCCCCCATTCTTTTCGCCGGATGCCGATGACGCCATCAACTTTGGCGGAATTGGCGCCGTTATTGGGCACGAAATTGGCCATGGCTTTGACGATCAGGGCTCGAAGTATGACGGAGACGGCAAGCTGGTTTCCTGGTGGACGGAGGAAGACCGTAAGGCTTTCGAGTAGCGAACCAAGAGTCTGATTGATCAGTACTCAGCTCTTTCACCCGAACAGCTAGATGACAAATACAAGGTCAATGGCGAGCTAACAATCGGAGAGAACATCGGCGACCTTGGTGGTCTCGGTATTGCCTGGAAGGCATATTTACTTTCACTGGCTGGCAAAGAGCCACCGGTAATTGATGGGTTTTCTGCGGCTCAGCGCTTTGTTATGAGCTGGGCGCAGTGCTGGCGGACCAAGCACCGTGACGAGATTTTGATTCAACGTCTTGCTACCGATCCTCACTCACCACCTGAGTTCCGGGCAAACCAGATTGTCAAAAACCTTTCTGTTTTCCATGAGGCGTTTGATGTCAAGCCAGGCGATGGAATGTGGATGGAAGAGAAGGAAAGAGTGGTGATCTGGTGAAGCTCTGGTTTCGCATTCTCTACGTTTTGATTTCTTGGCGCACGAGGCCCAAGGTTCGAATAGATGAAGTTTCCAAACTCACTCTGCGAGTTTGGCCAACTGATCTTGATATCTATAACCACATGAACAATGGAATTTTCTTGACGCTGATGGACATCGGCCGATTCGATCAAGGTTTACGCTCTGGTTTTTGGCAGCAGTGGAACAAGAAGGGTTGGTTCCCAATTGTTGTTAACTCAACGATCAGCTATCGCAAAGCTCTCTTGCCTTGGCAGAAGTTCACTATTGAAACCAAAGTGATTGGTTGGGATGAGGTTGCCTACTTCATCGAACAGCGATTTGTCAGAGAGGGTGAAATCTACGCCAGAGCAATCATGCGCGGAAGATTTCTCAAGCGCTCCTGGGGAACTCTCACACCACAGGAAGTCATGGAAGGCTCTGGCGGTTGGCCAGGCGAGCGACCACAACTTCCAAAGTGGGTTGAGCAGTGGGCCAAAGAGTGTCAACTACCGAAGGGCAAAGAACCAGCGCCAAGCGTCTGGGAGTAATTACTTCTTATACCAGCGGCAAGCTGCGATGGCTTCCTCGATCGGATTCAGTAGCAAGTCCTGTGTATCCGGGTGCTTTTCCATGTAGCGCACTGTGTAAGAGCAAACTGGAACAACTTTTTCTTTTCCACGTGCTCGAATGTCCGCCAGTGACTCTTTGAGCAAGATGGCAGCTAAGTTCTTACCCTGCTGTGCCGGGTCAACTTCAGTATGAACAAGGTGAATCTCACCAGGACGGAGCTCGTAGTCCATCAGCCCTACCCGCTCGTTATCCAAGAAGATCTCATAGCGGTGATTCTCAATGTCATGCACAACATTTGTGTTCATGCTGTTAATCTTCCCTTCGTGAGCGAATTTAAGGTGTACCTAGCTGACAATCTAGCAATTCTGAAAACGCTTGGCAGCAACACAGTTGACCTTATCTATATTGACCCACCCTTTAATACTGGCAAGGTTCAGCAGCGGAAGACTAGACGCTCAGAACGGTCAACCACTGGCACCGCTGGCTTCGGCGGCAATCAATATCAGCAAATTGTTTCCTCAATCATGTCCTACGACGATGCTTTCACTGATTACTGGGAATTCCTTCTGCCTCGGCTAGAGGAAGCTAAGCGCCTTTTGAAAGAAACCGGAACTATCTACCTACACCTTGATTATCGCGAAGCTCACTACGCCAAAGTCATGCTTGATGGTCTTTTTGGTCGGGAGAACTTTCTAAATGAAATCATCTGGGCTTATGACTACGGCGGAAAAAGCAAGGGGAAATGGCCCAGCAAGCACGACACCATCTTGGTCTACGTCAAAAATGCCAAGCAGTACTATTTCGATTCTGAAACAGTAGATCGCGAGCCATACATGGCACCAGGTCTAGTGACGCCTGAAAAAGCAGAGCGAGGAAAGTTGCCAACTGATGTTTGGTGGCACACCATCGTCTCGCCAACCGGTAAGGAAAAGACTGGCTATCCAACCCAGAAGCCAATTGGAATTTTGAGAAGAATTATCCAAGCCAGTTCGAAGCCAGGAGATCTAGTACTGGATTTCTTTGCCGGCAGTGGCACAACCGGCGCAGTGGCTGCTGAGCTCGGTAGAAGTTTTATTTTGATAGATCAGTCGAAAGAAGCGACGGACGTCATTAGGAAACGTCTTACCGAACAGAAAGTTCAGTTTTCTTTTCACGAGAAATGAAATAGATAACTAACAGTGCCAGCAAAATAAAAATCAAAGCTGTCGTCATAGCCATCCCTAGATTTACTTCTCCTGGCCTGCTAGCCAGGCGGAACATAGCAAGCGGCAGGGTTGCTTGAGAGCCATAGGCGAGGAAGCTCGCTGCTCCGAATTCCCCAAGTGACGCCAGTGCCATAAATGAAATTGCCGCTGCTATTGGTCTGGCCAAAATTGGCGCCTCCACAAAAGCCAGTGTCTTGATCTTGTCTGCCCCATCTAACGTTGCTGCCTCTAACATTTCAGGCTCAATAGCCTGTCGAGCAGGACGCAGAATCTGATAGCCAAGCGGGATAAGAAATATGGATTGCGCCAAAGGAACTAACCACCAATTACCCAAAGCACCTGGCAGATAACCTGCTCCGACCAAGAACATTAGCCCCACCACTACCGGTGAAATTCCAATCGGGATCAGCACGAGCAAGCTGGGTCTTTTTCTTGCTGCTGCTAGCCAAGCAATCGGAAGTGCAATGAGAATGCTGACGAGCAGATTGCGAAGGCTATTGCTAGCAGCTTCCAGGAGGGTTATGTTCAAGATATCTCTGCTACCACGAGTTGCAAGGTTTGCAAGATTTTCAAAAATTCCACCATTCAAGCCAAAGGCTCGAATCGCAACATTTCCAATTACAACTCCAACGATTGCCAGGTAAAAATACCCAATCAACTGACCAAGCCTTGATCCACTGTGCTCGGATTCACCAAACAGCGGCGTTGGGTTGGCTCCAAGTTTTCTTGCCAAAACAAAAAACACGATCGTTAGGAGCGTCTGCAATAAGGCCAACAACCCTGCGCTGTTCAGATCTAACTGCCTAAGGGCCAGCTCTGAAACTTCAGTCTCGAGAGTTCTTACTTCGCCTCTACCTAAAGTCAAAACCAATCCATAGCTGGTGGCTGAGTAAAGTGCCACCAGCAGCGATGCCGATGCAATACCGGGCAGCTGCTGCGGTATCTCAATCAACAATCTGGTTTGCAGTCTGTTTGCACCATCGAGTGCGGCTGCCTCAAGTTGTTCTTTTGGAACGCTGCTAGCCGCCACCACTCTCGCAATGAAACCAATGTTCATAAGCAGGTGCGCAAACAATATCCAGCCAAACGCAGATGCAAAAGAAAGTTCAACTGGTTGCAGAGGAAGAATGGTCAGGCCAACTAAGAACGCTGGCAACAAAAACGGCAACAGAAGTATTGATGAGATCACGCCTTTGAATCGCCTGAGAGAGGCCAGCCAGTTTCCGACTGGGTAACCCAGCAGCGCTCCCAGTAATGCACTACTTAGCGCCAGCAGCGCAGTGACGAGAAATAACTCGGTGTTAGTTATCAAAAACGTCGGACCAGTCTTTCAACCAACGCTCGCGGTTCTCGGCAAGTTCCTGGGCATCACCAAGAGTAGATCGAGCAGGCAATGCAAACATTGCCCAAGTTTCAGGAACCGCAATTCCTTCAACGGCTGGGTAAACGTACATCGCCTCGGCAACTGACGACTGAAACGCATCGCTTACTAGAAACTCAACTAACGCGGCTGCACCTGCTGTGTTACTTGCACCGCGCAAGGTGGCTGCGTATTCAATCTGGCGGAAGCACTCATCCAGTAGCGCAGCAGATCCCGCAACGCCATCTTTCACCTCAGCAGCTGGCGAGGAGGCATAGCTCAAGACAATTGGCCTGGTTCCGCCATACCGAGTGAAGTCTGAGAAGTAAGCATCTTCCCAACTGCCCGCAATCTTTACTCCGTTGTCTCTGAAATTGCGCCAGTACTCAAAAGTCTCTGCGTTAGTTTCAAAGCCCGCGAAGGTGGTGGCAAGAAATGCCAGACCGGGAGAAGAAAATCTTGGGTTTGTAATTACAGTAAGTGATTTGTATTCAGGCTGTGTTAGCTCGCGCCAATTGGCAGGGGGAGTCAGCTGGTTTTCTTCAAACCAGGCAATGTCGTAGTTGAAGCAAACGTCCGAGTAATCAATTTCAACAAAGTCTCCCGCGACTATTCCCTCTTTTTCGGCAAGAGAGCGGAAGGTGTTGTCTATACCAAAAACCACATCGGCAATTGGTGCATTTTTGGTCAGTGCGAGTTGATTTGTGAGTGTTCCCGTGTCACCAAGTCTGACAATTTCAAGTTGGTAGCCGGATGACTGTTCAAACTCAGCAATCAATTCATCGCTGATGGCAAATGAGTCGTGGGTAGCTAGACGAACGGTATCGTTCGGCGCAGTTGCGCAGCCGCTAAGAAGTAGAAGTGTCGCTAGAGCAATTGCTTTTTTCAATTGCGTGCCTTTCTGTAGTTAGGCACGGGGGTCTCCCTTACGCTGGCATTACCCAGATCAGGTTCGACGGTCGAAGACGCTTTAGTCTTCCTCTCAGCCCGGTTAGCCGGACTCCCGTGTTGTTACTAATAACTAGTTTAGC
>JACCDZ011328075.1_pt1 | contig 17475 bp, 13 predicted proteins | sample 7449551 | NCBI WGS metagenome assembly JACCDZ01 (sample SAMN15323452, study PRJNA562643) | freshwater metagenome | isolation source: river surface water | place: USA:Blue River Watershed | collected 2017-08-18 | reverse complement strand
CGCTCGTGATCGAAGTGCCTGAAGAATTGTAGTTTTTTACATAAATTTTTCCTTTGATGATAGAGGTGCCTCCCTCACCCGCTTCTTTTGTACACGCTGCGAGAGCAAAAATCATCAGAAAAAGACCAAAAAGAGCTGTTAATTTTTTCATTTTCTAGTGTTCAATTAAATTTCATTGCAATTAAAAGGGATCACGAGTCAACCCTTTACGTATTATTTTCGTCTGAAAGGTAATCATTTTAATAAATAATTGTTAATATTGATAATTAACTTTTTGTATTCTCCAAAGATACTGTGCTATGAAACATGTATATCTATTGCTTTTTCTCCTCTTTATTTCTTCAACAACATTTTCTCAAGTTGTAATCAATGAATATTCGTGTTCCAATATTTCAGGCCCCACAGATGCCTATGGCGACCGCGAAGATTGGGTTGAATTGTATAATACCTCCGCTTCGGCGGTCAATCTAACCGGGTATTTTTTATCCGACAAATCCACCAACCTCGACAAATGGGAAATCCCTTCTGGTACCATTGCCGGAAACGGTAAAATGATGGTTTTTTGCTCCGGAAGAAATACTGTCAATGGATCTCAATTACATCCCAATTTCAGATTGACGCAAACGAGTAACGAATGGATTATTTTGTCCGACCCCAACTTGAACGTTGTCGACTCGATTCACATCGTTCACCTGACAAAAAACAACCATTCCGTTGGACGTCAAACAGATGGCGCAACAACGTGGAAATTGTTTCTCACACCAACCCCAAATGCACCAAATGCTGGAGCTGTCAATTTTTACACCACTACTCCTACCTTCAGCGTTGCTCCAGGATTTTACCCAGGTGCACAATCCGTTACAATCACGTGTCCAGATCCAGGATCTACAATTCGCTACACCTTGGATGGATCAGTTCCCACAACAACATCTACGTTGTACTCAGGACCCGTCTCGATCACAACCACCAAAGTGTTGCGGGCAAAATCATTCTCAGCAAACGAGCCCAGTTTAACAAAATCAGGCACGTACTTCATCAATGTAAATCATACGCTTCCGGTGTTGTCGATTGCAGGATTTGGCAATGGAAGTGTTGCTTCCCTACTCAATGGAAACAACAACATTACGCCACAAGGATTTTTCGAAATGTACGAGGCCGATGATTCGTATGTAGATGGTGGTGAAGGAGAATTCAACAAACATGGAAATGACTCGTGGGCGTATGATCAACGAGGTTTTGACTTTATTATGCGCGATCAATTCGGCTACAACGATGCCATTGAGCACCAAATTTTCCCCGAAAAAGACAGAACATCTTTTCAACGATTAATTATTAAAGCCGCTGCGAGCGATAACTATCCGTTCGAAAATGGGGCTACACACATCCGAGATGCATTTGTGCATACGCTCTCTCAAAAAGCAGATTTGAAAATGGACGAACGAACATGGAAACCATGCGTTTTGTACCTCAACGGACAATATTGGGGCGTTTATGAAATCCGTGAGAAAGTAGATGATGCTGATTTTACAGAATACTACGACAACCAAGATAAATTCAATTTACAGTATTTGAAAACGTGGGGAAACACATGGGAAGAATATGGAGCACCGAATGCGTTGAACGACTGGAATGCACTTAAAAACTATGTTGCGGCCAACAACATGGGCAATGCAACCAATTTTGCATACGTCGATGGGCAACTCAACTGGCAATCGTTAGTAGATTACTTTGTGATCAACTCCTACATTGTCAGTCAGGATTGGTTAAACTGGAATACAGCTTGGTGGAGGGGAATGAACCCACAAGGTGACCACAAGAAATGGAGATATACGTTGTGGGACATGGATGCCGTGTTTGGACACTATGTCAACTACACTGGAATTCCAGACAATACGCCGAATGCTGATCCATGCAATGCCGAAAACCTTCCGAATCCTGGTGGTCAAGGTCATACTGAGATCCTTCAAAAATTGATCGACGAAAATCCCGTAGTTGAACAATACTATATCACGCGCTATGCTGATTTGATTAACACCTATTTTTCCTGTGATTATATGAATTTCCTCTTGGACAGTATGATAGCTCAAATCCAGCCGGAAATGGCTGCTCATATCAATCGTTGGGGAGGAAGCATGGCTGAATGGCAAGGAAATGTGCAAGATTTGTATGATTTCATCGACCAACGTTGCGATGCAATGACCCAAGGACTGACCGATTGTTATCAATTGACAGGACCATTTGATGTTACATTTAACGTGAATCCTGCGTTGTCGGGAGAAATCAAAGTCAACTCAATTTGGGCACCAAGTTATCCATGGACAACTTCCTATTTTGGGGGTATCGCAACCAATGTAATTGCGCAACCATTAACCGGTTATATCTTTGACCATTGGGAATTTACAGTGGGGCCAATGGCACTCGGAATCAACCAAGACACCAATTCAATTAACATTTTACAGCCCGAAAACGTCGTTGCATTTTTCATCGCCGACAATCCAGATTTAGATGGAGATGGAGTCACAAACACAGATGAAGCGACGCTGGGTACAGATCCCCAAAATCCAGATACGGACGGCGACGGTGTAAATGATGGAACAGAAGTAGCAAATGGATCGAATCCGCTCAACCCATGTAGTCCGAATTTGAATGCTGCAAATTGCGATTCAGATGGAGACGGAATCACCAATCCAAATGAAGGTGTATTGGGAACAAACCCAAACAATCCCGATACGGACGGCGATGGAATCAACGATGGAACGGAAGTTACCAACGGATCCGACCCGTTGAATCCATGTGATCCCGACGATTCTTCACCCGATTGCAACCTCGACGATGACAACGACGGGGTGACCAATGCGGAAGAAGCAGTTATCGGCACCGATCCAAACAATCCAGATACGGACGGTGATGGAATTACAGATGGATCAGAAGTCACGAATGGAACAAATCCGTTGGATTCATGTGATCCAAATGCTGTGGGACTGCAATGCCAACCTGGTATTTTGGTGCCAACCGCATTTTCTCCAAACGGCGACAACAACAATGATTTGTTTCGAGTAACTGCAGGAAAAGACATCAAAACATTCAAGATTTCCGTTTACGATCGTTGGGGCAATGCCCTATTTCAAACGTCTGAAAGTGGCTTTGGTTGGGACGGAACATACAAAGGGAAAGCCCTAAACCAAGGGATTTACGCCTACATCTTGGAAATCATTTATAAAAATGGTTCAGCAGAATTAAAATCTGGTAACATTACATTAATCCGTTGAGAATGAAAAAACTAATTGCTGGGATCGTTCTTTTAAGCGGATTACAAGTTACCGCACAAGACATTCATTTTTCGCAAACTGCTGAAACTCCTCTGTTAATCAACCCCGGTGCAACTGGCGTGTATGGCGGGTGGGAGCGTGTACAGATCAATCATCGAAATCAGTGGTTGGGTGCCAATACACAATTCATGACGTCTTCATTGGCCTGTGATGTCAATTTTTTCAAATCGCAGCGCAGCAACAATGCACACTTGGGTTTGGGCTTGTTTTTTTACAATGACATCGGCGGTGACTCCAATTTTGGAACCCAAGCAGGTGCACTTTCGCTGAGTGGAATCTTACCGCTCGGAAAAGAAGGTCATACGCTATCTGCGGGCTTGCAAGGTGGTTTCGGAATGCGTTCAGGTGATTTGACGAAAGTCCGATTTGAGAGTCAAATCAATGGAAATGCCTTTGATCCAACACTTCCAAGTGGGGAAATTGCAGCGATCAACAGTTTTTCATACTTGGACGTATCGACGGGGCTTTTTTACCAATACGATTCACAACAAGCGGCATTTGCGCGCAACAACGCTCAAAAAATTCAAGTGGGAGCGTCGATGTATCATGTCAATACACCAACGTTAAAATACAGCGGAGTGAGTGGTGACAAATTATTCCGAAAAGTTGTTGTTCACGCCTTGTACGCACAAGATATCCCCAACACAAAATGGGCATTTGAAGCGAGTGCATTGCAATTTTTTCAAGGTCCACACACCGAAACAATTGTCGGCGGATTGATGCGTTACCGATTTCAAAACGGGTCCAAGTTTACTGGATTCAATCGCGATGCATACTTGGGATTTGGTGCGTACATGCGTTTCAAAGATTCCTTCATTCCACGGATGACGCTCGATTGGAAAGGGCTTAAATTTGGCGTATCTTACGACGTGACGATCTCGAAAATTAAACGAGCATACCAAGGTTCATTGGAGTTTTCGCTATCATACACGAATTTACAACATGCGTTGTTCAAACGTCGTCGAAATTAAGTGGACGCCACTTCTTGAATCGCTTTCCAGCAAACATCTGCCGTGTGGTTCCAATCAAACTGAAGCGAGCGCTCAAGCCCTAACGCGATGAGTTTTTGACGCATCGTTTCATCCGATTCGATCAGTAACATGGCACGTGCTATGGAAGCAACATCGAACGGATTAACGTAGAGAGCCGCTTCGCCTCCAACTTCAGGAAGAGATGTCAATTTACCTGCGATAATTGGAACTCCACTTCGCATCGCTTCCACCAACGGAATACCAAATCCTTCGAAATAAGGGACATACGTAAAACAAAATGCACTTGCCATCACATTGGCTAACTCAGTCAATGGCAAATGCCCCGTAAAATGAATCTGCCGTTTTGTTTTGGGTTGAATCAATTCATCGTCGATCGTTCCTTTGCCCCACAAGTTCTCTCCAACGATGACCAATTGTTTTTCGCCACCTTTGTTGACGTACATTTCAAATGCTTGCATCAAACGTTTGACGTTTTTGCGTGGATGAATCGCTCCGACGAACAAAAAATAGGATTTTCCTTCGGCATATTGATTTCTGACTGCTACTTTTTGGGACTCTGAAATTGGCTTAAAAACGTCCGAAACACCGTTCCAACCAACATCAATTTTGGAAGGATGAATCCCGTACATCTGTGCAATATCCGCTTTGGAATAATGGGAAACTGTTACGATTTTGGATGCTTTTTTCGCAAATTTCGGGAAAAAATAGCGTAAATAAGTTCTCGGAACCGCTGGAATGTCTTGTGGAAAATGTTCAAAATTCAAATCATGGATCACAGAAATTTGAGGAATCTTGGAACGCAAACTCAAATAACCATCTGGCGAGAAAAAAACAGCTGCCTTGTACTTTTTCAATGCGCGAAATACAGCCCATTCAAACCAAATAATAAACAAAATCGGATGACGCGCCGGGGGACGCAATACAACGGGAATTACATTGGAACCAAAAATGAATTTGGGATCAAAAGAGCGATCAAAAAACAGAATAAACGTATGTTCAGGATGATTTTCGACCAACCGTTTGGTGGTTTCATAGGTGTACCATCCAAAGCCTTCCATTTTGTGTGAAAGTAAAAATCGAGTGTTGATCGCAATCCGCATAAGGACGAAGTTAGTCAAATAATAAGTCCCCAAATACCATTTCGGTGCAAAATATAGCGGTTGTTGCACGAAATTTATTACACACATCCCCTCTACTCTCCTAACTTTTCCTATTTTTGAAGTGATTAAGAGCTAGTGAAAAATACAATCAAATACATATTGCAAAAACTGATGGGTTTCCAAACCTATCTGTATGTGTTTTCTTTGTTCAAAATCAAGACATTAAAAAGTGACAGCAACGAAAAAGACTTTTTCCATTTCTTAAACTTACTCAAAGATGGAAAAGGCGATGTACTTGATATTGGCGCCAATGTTGGAATAATGACTGTTCATCTTGCGCAAAAATTGCCAAATTCGACCATTCACGCATTTGAGCCCATGCCGGCCAACATTTCTGTTCTCAAACGAATCATTGCCCGATTTGGATTAAAACAAACGAAACTGCACACGGTTGCCGTAGGTGATTCGACGGGAATAGTGAAAATGATCTTACCAGAGCAAGGTAAAACGAAAATGCAAGGATTGAGTCACATCAAACACGAAAGTATTTCTGAATGGAACGAAGGCGAAGAGTTTGAAGTGAAAATCGACAAACTAGATAACCTGATTAACGGACAACTCATTCAAGCCATCAAAATTGATGTTGAGAATTTTGAGTATTTTGCATTGAAAGGCGCACAACGGATTCTTGAAAATAACAAACCCGTCATCTACGCTGAACTTTGGGACAATGAAAATAGAACCAAATGCTTCGAATTGCTATCTAATTTAGGATACACAACACATATTGTTGAAAATGAAAAGTTGGTGAATTATCAATCGGATAAACATATCAAACAAAACTTTATCTTCATTGCTGAATAGCGACGAGTACATCAATTTATTACTGCATGCAGCGCAAATTTCTGAGTAATTTAATGCTGATCGTTTTACTGAATTTATTGGTAAAACCGCTTGCAATTTTTGGAATTGATGCCGAAGTTCAAAATGTGGTCGGAACGCAGGAATATGGTTTGTATTTTTCGCTACTCAACTTTACCTACATTTTCAATATCCTGCTCGACCTCGGAATTACGAATTACAATACCAAATACGTTGCCCAACATCCCCACTTAGTCAAGCGCTACATGGGAAAAATCATTCCGTTGCGGCTCTTGCTCTTCTTGATTTATGTTGTGGTCAGTATCGGGATTGCGCTACTCATGGGATACAACCTGAAGCAGCTCGCATTTTTAGGCGTTTTGATCGTAAATCAATTTTTGATCAGTGTCATCTTATTTTTACGAAGCTATTTCGCAGGACTAATGCTTTTCAAAATCGACATCCTGCTTTCGGTGCTTGACAAATTCATCTTGATCCTGCTTGCTGGCTATTTACTTTACTTTTCAGCCGATAAAGCTTCCTTCACCATGAATTGGTTCGTTGGTGCACAATTAATCAGCTACGCCTTGTCCGCTTGTATCGCCATTGGTTTGATTTTATCAAAAATCGGAATACCGAAGCCAACATGGTCGCCCGCATTCAGCAAAGTAATGCTACGTAACAGTTTACCTTATGCATTGCTGATTTTGCTAATGATGCTTTACAACCGTGTCGACGCTGTGATGATCGAACGCTTGCACCCAGCAGGACAGGCTCAAGCTGGAATCTATGCGCAATCGTTCCGAATTTTAGATGCATTGCTGATGTTTGCGATGCTGTTTTCCAACCTATTATTTCCCATTTTTGCTCGATTGATTCGCGACAAACAATCAATTGTTGCGTTGTTGAACTCCGCTTCTCGCATGCTGTTAAGCTTTTCAATTATCGCCGCTTGTTGCGCGTTCTTCTATGCCGAAACAATCTTATCCTGGATCTATCGAGGTGCATTGAATCAATCGCTCCCCGTTTTTAGTTGGTTGATGCTCAGCTTTGTTCCTATTTGTATAACGTTGATTTACGGCACCTTACTCACCGCAAATGGGAGCTTGCGAATTTTAAATAAACTTTCATTCGTTGGGCTTCTCGCAAATGTGTTTCTGAACGTGATTTTCATCCAATACTGGGGCGCTTGGGGGGCTGCGCTCGCAACGCTTCTAACGCAAACCGCAGTTGCTGTGCTACAATTGGTTTTTGTAAGCAAATACTTTCAATTGCAATTCAATTTACTCCATCTTACTCGCTACTTGGGGTTCGTCGGTTGGCTAGTTTCAACCGTTTTGCTACTTGAGCACTTCAGCGATGACAATGCAACACTTACTGTGTTTTTTGGATCGTCAGTTGTCGCACTGTTTGTTTTCAGGATGCTTGACTGGAAAACCTTACTGGGTTTAGTCCAGAAAAATCACTCTTGAAAATAGATTCCTTCCGATTTAAAAACCAAATAAAACCCATCTTCCGTCAAGGGTTGCATTTTAGGTGGCATGTGTTCGTTGCCATAAAAAGGAACCCAAACTAAAATATATGCTTGAGAAGCTTGTTCAAAGGACGCGGCAAAAACAACGACGTATTCTTTCATTTTTTCTTGAACGCTAGCGCGAGCTGCCGCCGTTGAAATTCCCAAAGGCCATGTTTTTTCGCTTGCCAATTCAATCAATATGTTCATTTCGTCTTCACCCAAAACTTCCAACACGAGTTGTCTAAAATCTTGACAATTTTTCAAGTCGAAATTAGGAACAAGGTCTGCAGGATTCGAAATCAACACAATTTCATCTTCCACATCTTCTGAACTTTCATTATCTCCCAAAAATTCATCGTCTAAGGGTGCTGGCTCGTAAACGTAATTATTTCCTTCAAAAGCGACTCCATCCAAACCAATAATAAAATAAATGTCTTTTAGCGGGCGCATGTACGTGGGCATCGCCTGATTTTCGGCTGCTGGAATTTGGAGAATACACAATAAATCAGTTGCAACGAGCTTGTAACAAACATAATTCAGCATCGCAATCTTATTTGAACTTCGAGCAGAAAGCGTTGCTATTCCGGTAGGCCAAGTGATTTCAGTTGAATTTTGCATTATATCGAGCAATGCCTTTTCTCCCAATTGCTCCAAAATTGCAGTTTTTAACTCTCCCTCATCGGAAGAAAAATCATACGTACTGTACAAGGAAGCCGGGTTTGTAATCTGAGCTGGAATGCGTTGCGAACTAACCTGAAATGTGGTTAAGACAAACGCAAAAAGGAAAAATAAATACGAACGCATCAGTGAATCTTTAAATCGAGTTTAAAAGTAAAACTAATTCCCGACTTCACTTGTTACTGTTTAAAAAATGAAAAACTATTTTTCTGCCTAGCAAAGTATCGATTCATTTTGAAGTTTTAGTTTAAATTTGTAGAATGACAACAAAAAAGGGAATCGCAATACTTGGATCAACTGGATCAATCGGGACGCAAGCGTTGGAAGTTTTTGAATCGTATGAATCGTATTTTGAATTGGTGGTGTTGACCGCACATTCTAATGCAGATTTACTGATCGAGCAAGCATTGAAATACAAGCCCAACACCGTTGTCATTGTGGATGAATCGAAATTACAACTCGTTAAAACCGCCTTGCAACACGAAGACATCAAAGTATTTGCTGGTGAAGAATCCTTGTCGCAAGTGGTGGCGTTCCACGATGTCCACATTGTACTTACAGCCTTGGTTGGATACGCAGGACTAAAACCAACACTCGCAGCGATAGAAGCAAAGAAAAATATAGCGCTGGCCAACAAAGAAACATTGGTGGTAGCAGGTGAACTCGTCACGCGATTAGCGAAAGAAAACGGCGTCAATATTTATCCGGTAGACTCTGAGCACTCCGCGATATTTCAATGTTTGGCGGGAGAATTTCACAATCCGATTGAAAAGATATATTTGACGGCATCCGGCGGTCCGTTTCGTGGTTGGAAAAAGGAAGCGTTGGCAACTGTGACGCCACAGCAAGCCTTGAAACATCCCAACTGGTCGATGGGTGCTAAAATCACAATTGATTCAGCGACCTTGATGAACAAAGGATTGGAAGTAATTGAAGCAAAATGGCTTTTTCAGCTTACGCCCGACCAAATCGATGTGATCGTTCATCCGCAATCAATCGTACACTCGTTGGTTCAATTCGAAGACGGAAGTATGAAAGCACAAATGGGTTTGCCTGACATGAAATTACCGATACAATATGCACTAACCTATCCAGATCGCTTCAAAACAGACTTTCCACGTTTCAATTTCTTAGATTATCCGCAGTTGACGTTTGAAAAACCCGATCGAGAAACATTTTTAAATCTCAACTTGGCCTACGAAGCGATGGAATTAGGTGGAACAGCTGCTTGCGCGATCAACGCTGCCAACGAAATCACAGTTCAAGCTTTTCTCGATCAGAAAATAGGATTTCTTCAAATTGCTGAAATCAATGAAAAAGTGATGCGTACTGTTGAATTCGTTCAAACTCCGTCCTACGAAGATTATGTTCACATCGACACATTGGCACGCCAAAAAGCTATCGAACTAATCGGCTAATTTCGTATTCCTTTCTGATTTACATCGGTTGCAATTGCGGAAGCATCTTGCAGGTGCATACACTTGAAATGCTTTTGGGGACATTGTTGAAATCCAATTTTCGAACACGGTCTACAATTCACTTCCAAGCGCTCATGTATGGAGAAATTGGAAGGTGATTGCGGAAAATACGGATACATTCCCAATGCAGGAACAGTATTTCCCCACACACTGACAGTCGGCACTTCAAACGCGGATGCAATGTGCATTAATCCCGTGTCATGCGTCAATAAAACCGCCGATTGTTGAACAAAACTAGCGGATTGTTGCAAAGAATACTTCCCGCAAAAATTGAAAATTTGCTGATCGGCCAACGCATTGCGCAACGCTTCTCCAGTTTCAATATCCATCTCACCACCAAGCAATACTACAGGTTGTTTCAGTTGCCTTACAATTTCTACCATCTTTGAAACCGGCATTCGTTTCGTGAAAAATTGTGCACCAATGGCAAATGTGATGTACCGTTTGGCTTCTAAACCAACTGTTGTTAGATCAATTACCTCGGATGGCGCGATGAAAAAATCACACGGTAGGTGATCATTTTTAATGTTCAACTTTTCAACCGCTTTGAAATACCGATCAACGATATGAACCTGGTTTTTCATTTGTTTTTTAAAATGAACAAGCAACCATTTTTCAAGGTGCAACTTCGGAAAAGTTGCGTTCGGAACACGTAACTTCAGTTTCAAACTTCGCGTGCGGACATTGTTGTGTAAATCAACTAAAAAATCATATTTTTCCAATTTCAACTGTGCCAACACTTCATCAATCGACTTTTGAATTGTAATCAGCTGATCAACGTATGGATTTTCGGAGAGTATCGACCGAAACCCCGTTTTGGTCAAAAAATGAATTTCTGCGTGAGGAAGTTGTTGTTTGATGCATCGAACGATAGGTGTCGTAAGCACGATATCACCAATTGAACTAAACCGAACCACCAAAATCTTCATGCGTCAAAGGTAAAAAGGATTTATTAGTTTAACACCAAAAAAAAAGGCTGAATCCGAAGACCAGCCTTTCCAATGCAAATGAAAAAAATTAGTTTTTAACCAATTTCAATACTTCTGTACCTTTTGTGTGGTTGATTGTTACAAAATACAAACCACTGTTCATACCTTCCAAGTTCAATTCCAACGAAGCACCTTCAATCGTTTCAAACGTTTTAACCACTTTACCTTCAGCGTTTGTCAAAACAACATTGTTTGCAACATTCAATCCCTCAATGATCACTTTATCATTTGTTGGATTTGGGAACATTTGGAACAAAGAAGCTGTATTATCCTCGATTCCAGCACTACAGTTTGACAAAACTACAATTTTGTAGTAATCAAGTGTAAATGACTGAGGTGTAGATTGACCACCAACATACGCATCTAATGTGAAAACAATGTTATATGTCCCAGCCGTGTTACACGTTCCAGAAATTACTGCACAACCAGTTGATCCACCCAAATACGTACAGCTTGATGGATTACAAGAATATGACATCCCTGGAGGTAACCCAGTAACATCTACCAACACAACACTGTCCATTGAAAAAGTAATACATGGAGCTGGAGCTGGCAAAATTTGAGCACATGTATCAGCAGGTACCACATTTGTAATCAGCTGAGTGTATGGAACACCAACACACGCAGCAGCGAAATTTGTAGCACTATCTGGATAAATTCCAGCTTCGGTATATGTTCCGTCTGGAGTACATTGTGCATTCGCACCAAAGCTTCCGATGAAAGCCATTGTAGCAATAAGTAAAAGTTTTTTCATAGTTTTTATTATTTGAATTAACACGCTAAAGTAAAAACAAATTTGATACAACGTTTACAAAACTTATTTTTTGTTTACATCGACAAACGGTACCTTTTACCGGGGAGCGATTTCACCAACCCTTCAAACTCTAAGTTTAACAGAATTCCGCTCAATCGACTGACAGAAATGTCCATTTTCAACGCCAGTAAGTCTATACTTTCGGATTCTTTGTCGCGTAAAATTTGCAGAATTTTTAATTCCTCTGTCGATAAATCAAATTCAAATAACTTCGGTTGTTCCGGTGCTTTTTTTACTACTTCATTCCAGTCCATCAATCGAAAAAAATCAGCACTACTGGTAATTAAATGTGCTCGGTTTTGCTGGATCAATTTGTTGCATCCAATGGAATATTCCCTTCCAATATCGCCTGGAAATGCGAAAACATCGCGCGCGTAATCGTTGGCCAACTCGGCTGTAATCAAAGACCCCCCTTTTTCTCCACTTTCGACAACAATCGTAGCATCACACATGCCTGCAACAATCCGATTCCGCATCGGGAAATTAACACGATCGGGATTTGTCCCCGGCAAAAACTCTGTCAATAATCCACCATTCAATTGCATCGCTTTTGCCGTTTGCTTGTGCGTGGAGGGATACAAACGATCCAACCCGTGACCCAACACGCCGATCGTAGGAATACCCAGTTTGACGCACAGTTGATGAACATAAATATCGATTCCATATGCTAATCCACTAACAACAACGATGTTTTTACCAACAAACGTATGGAGCAATTCATTGCAAATTGACTTGCCATATTCTGTGGCATTACGTGTTCCAACAATGGAAACAATGCGTGGAGCGTTCAAGTCCATGTTTCCCTGACTGAAAAGCAGCAACGGCGCATCTTCACATTGATTTAAACGCTGTGGAAAATCGTCGTCTTGAAAAAAATGAGCTTGAAAAGGTTTTTTCAACAATTCCAACACGTGTTTTTCAGCAGTAGCCAACGCTTCTTCACGATTGAGTTGATCGACAAAACTCTTTCCTAGTCCGTTGATTTTTAAAAGTTTGTATTTCTTCTCTTTGAAAAAAGCATCCACACTTCCTACGTTAGAAAGCAGTAATCGGACCTTTTTCTTCCCTGCACCTTTTAATAAAGTCAATGCAATTTGCTGTTGTAAATCGGTATAATTCAAAATATTTGGTATTTTAGGCAAGTTAAAGTTATGCAAAAAACACTATGAAACAAATTTTATTACTCATTATTTTCATCCCTTTTTTAGGAATCTCTCAAGAAATCAAAGGGAAAATCGTCGATAATTCGTCGTCTTCGGGCATTCCCAGCGCGCGAATTCTGAGCTCGGAAGGTACGCGAGCGGTTTCGAATCCAGATGGTACTTTTAACATAAATTACAAAAATCTACCACTTCGGTTAATTGTTTCAGCAACTTCGTTTCTTAGCGATACGCTCGAAGTTACTTCGGATAAATTTATCAATGTAAAATTAGAGCCGGAAGTGATCGAAATGGAATCATTGGTGGTGACTGCGTCGCGGAGGGGACAAAATATCGAAGAAGTACCAATCTCGATGGAAATTCTAAAACCAGTGTTGATTGACAACAAAGGAATCACTGATTTGGAACAAGCGGTTGACCAAAGTCCTGGTGTATATGCCATGGACGGTCAAGTTAGTATTCGCGGAGGAAGTGGATACTCCTACGGAGCAGGAAGTCGCGTTTTGTTGCTCTGGAATGATATGCCGATGATTTCGGGAGATGCCGGAGATGCAAAGTGGAACACGGTTCCGATGGAATTGTCATCACAAATCGAGGTAATCAAAGGTGCTTCTTCTGTGTTGTATGGAAGTGGTGCATTGAACGGAATCATTGCTGTGACTGAAAGAGAGCCATCTCGAAAACCCGAACTAAAAATCAAACTTCAGTCTGGAATCTACGACGATGCGCGCAGAGCGAGCTTGAATTGGAGATCTAAAAACCCGACTTTTCAATTGGCGGAAATTACGTACGGGAAAATGTACCGAAAAGTAGGTTACAACATTTCATTCACAGGATTCGACAACAAAGGTTTTAGAGATGGTGAATCCGAAAGACGCGGACGCTTAAGCGGATCCGTTTTCTTCAATTCTCAAAAAATAAAAGGTTTAAAAGCTGGAATTGGATACTCTGTACACTATCAAAAACTGGGTTCATTCATCGTTTGGCAAAGCGATACATTGGCTTACACCCCACAAGGCGGAAGTGACATCAACGTGCCAGGATCGACATTATCCGTTACAAAAGGATTACGTATGAATATTGATCCGTATGTTAAATACATCGATAAAAAAGGGAACAAACACAATTTACGCACACGACTATACAGAGTTGACAATACAAGTTATACCAATTCAGGTCAAAACTCTGTTGCGTTGAATTATTATGCTGATTATTTGTTTACCAAAAAATGGAATGATTCCTGGTTTTTAAATACGGGAGTTACTTCAAACATTGCGGTTGTGAAATCTGCATTGTATGGCGATCACCATTCGAACAATTACTCTGCGTATGCACAATTGGAGAAAAAATACAAAAAACTCGATTTAACAGCAGGCGTTCGTTTGGAATATTTTGAGCAAGACAACCGCCGTGGAGATTCAAAATTCAATCTTGGAAATGGAAAAAGTCTTCCTTTTTTCCCAATTTTCAGAACGGCTGCTCACTACCAACTTTTCAAGTACACCCATTTACGTGCATCTGCAGGACAAGGAGTTCGTTATCCAGCAATTGCAGAACGCTACACGCAAACCTCCGTTGGAAGTTTAAACGTTTTCCCCAATCCAAATTTGCAGCCAGAAACGGGATGGGCGATTGAATTTGGAATTAAACAGGGAGTGAAAATGGGAAAAAGTTTTAAAGGATTCCTTGATGTTTCGGCGTTTGTAAACGAATACAACAACATGATGGAGTTTACATTTGGATTGTACAATCCACCCAGCATTCCTATTAGTTTGAATCCAAATAGTCCAGGATACATCAACAAATGGCTCGGATTTAGAGCGTCTAACGCCGAAAGAGCGCGCATCAGCGGAATCGAAACATCGTTTAGCAGCGAAGGGAAAATTGGGAACGTCGAAATCCGTTCGTTGATCGGATACACTTACATGAATCCAGTGAGTTTAAACAAGGATGCATCGTATCGCGCAACTTTTTCAGACACCTCTGGAAACTTATTGAAATACCGATTCAATCACCTTGCAAAAGCAGATGTTGAAGTAGTTTTCAAAGGAATCAACATTGGAGCTTCTGTGAGATACAACAGTTTTATGAAAAATATTGACCGGGTTTTTGAAGAAGAAGTTGTATCAGGAACTGGAATTTACATTCTTCCGGGTTTGAAAAGATACCGTCAAGAAAACAACCACGGAAACGTTGTTTTTGATGCGCGAGTTGGATACGATTTCAACAAAAATTACCGTGCTGGATTCATTATCAACAATTTGTTGAACACAGAGTACATGGGACGTCCAGGAGATATTCAAGCACCTCGAAGTTTTATGCTTCAAGTACAAGCGAAAATTTCGTAACGCAACGATATAGTTGAGAAGGGATCTGGTTCAGATCCCTTTTTTTGTGCGCTTAATTTTGACTATTTTCGTAGAAAAATCGACCATGAAAATTTTAGGAATTATTCCAGCACGTTATGGTTCATCTCGTTTTCCCGGAAAACCATTAATTGATTTGAACGGAAAATCGATGATTCAACGTGTGTATGAAGGGGCCCAAAAATCCCGTTTACTTTGTGATGTGATCGTAGCCACCGACGATGCCCGGATTGTAGCCGAAGTGGAACGATTCGGCGGTAAAGTAATGCTCACGGATCCCAATCATCCCAGTGGAACGGATCGTTGTGGCGAAATTGCAGCTCATTTCAATGATATCGATGTTGTGATCAATATCCAAGGAGATGAACCCTTGGTCGATTTTCGCCAATTGGATCTGTTGGCACAAGCATTCGAAAATGAGAATGTTCAAATTGCCACGTTGGGAATCAATCACGTGTCGATGCAAGATATTTTGAATCCCAACCGCATTAAGATTGTACTAGACCAACACCAAAATGCGCTTTATTTTTCAAGAAGTCCGCTTCCGAATTTTACAAATGCAACTGGAAATCCGCTTGAAAAATATCCGTTTATACGTCACATTGGATTGTACGCTTATCGAACCGAAACCTTGCGCAAATTAGTTAAACTTCAACCAACCGCTTTGGAACAAATTGAGTCGCTAGAGCAACTACGTTGGTTGTATTACGGGTATCCAATCCGCGTCGTGTTGACCGATATTGAAACGCCCAACATTGATGTCCCAGCCGACGTAGAAAAAGTGCTTGCACTGTTGTAAGTGTCATTTTTTTATTTTCGATAATGTTTTTATTGGCTGCCAGTTTGGTTGAATAGCCTTGATTTATAGCTGCTTTAAAATCTAAAATAGGTGAACCGCTCGAAATATTCAAAATTTATTGGTCAATATTCATTTTACCGTTTCGAACACGGAGACATACGTATATTTGTTTCAGAGATAAGGAGTAAGAATCAGGTTATTGTTTGAGACTTAGTTAAAGAATTTTAGGTGTGACGTAACTGCATGGAGAGGCAGTTTTCATTTTCTAGTTTGATTTAAGAGTATAATAGTTCTTCTGTCACACATAAAACCTTTAGCTGCGAATCACTTCAAAGCTTAAATTAATAACCTGATTTTTTAAATTGAAAAACGATTATTTTACATACAACAAGGCGAAATGGACTTTCTGACAAGGAGGTCTTTTTTGCATGTATCATATTGTGTTCTATGAACTTCTCTACATACTTTTAGAAACTGCTAATTAAGAAGTATCCAAACGAAAAAAGGACTGCAAAGCTTGCAATCCTTTTCTAATTTTAAATCAAATTTCCATTTCAATCTACCATATTACCCATAGCAGACTTCGCGTTGGTAAATTATTGTATAACTTGGATTGTTTCAACCGCCTCCATCAAAGGTTTTACTTGTTCGATGGTAAGTGGTGAAACGCGTTTGTCGTAAAAACGATAAAGTTGTCCATCAATTTCAATGTATGACTCAAAATGCGCCATTTCTTTTCCCATCATTTTTTCCATGTAAAGTACAGAACGTCCGTTTACTGATACAATTTTTTTGTTTGGATCTGTCGCAATGTCCTGTTTTGCTTTCTCGAGTGTCATTTCATACGCTGGTTCGACTGAGATCACAAAATTGTTGCCTGAAATATAATAACTGTACGTTTCTTCGATCGCTTTTACACCCGCGGGAACGATCATCGTGGCGTTGATTTCAATTGGTGTAAGGCTGATACGTTCCTTTCCAGCAGGTACAGTTGTAGTTCCAGTCTGCGCTGAAACAAATGTGGTGCAACCTAACGTTGCTGCGATAGCAAATGCAATTACTTTACTTTTCATATTTGGTTTGTTTAGATGGTAAAGATAGCCGTATTTTGGAACAAAATCTCAACGTTTTGGTCGTGATCCTTAGTGAACCATATGAGGCATATAAGGACATTGAAGAAGATTGGTTTGGGAATGAATCGTTCAATGCAAAAATCAACGCTTTCAGAGCCAATTTAGAGGCGTTCGAAATATTCCTTTTTTCCTTTATCGATGAACTCAGATTTATGGATAATCTCAACGTTTTGGTCTTAATCCTTAGTGAACCATATGAGGCATATAAGGACATTGAAGAAGATTGGTTTGGGGATCATTCAATCCAAAAATCAACGCTT
>JACCDZ011094555.1_pt1 | contig 17483 bp, 17 predicted proteins | sample 7449551 | NCBI WGS metagenome assembly JACCDZ01 (sample SAMN15323452, study PRJNA562643) | freshwater metagenome | isolation source: river surface water | place: USA:Blue River Watershed | collected 2017-08-18 | reverse complement strand
GTCGAAGTGCAAGATGCTAGCGGTGTAACACTTTTTAAAGACTTTCTCATGGGTGATTATGTCGGGATAAGAGCGCAAGTTATCTTAATTAAGTGGCCTTACGAGCTGCTCGGGTTTTCTCACCTCTATAGGCTAGAACTCGTGCATAATGGATATTCAACAGCAGAAAGACACCGATTTTTCCCGCATGTCGCCTATGCACTCCCTTTTTCAAGAAAGTTTCTTGAAACTGTCTGGAACAAGCTTTTTTTAGGTGATTGGCAGATTCCAGGTGTGAAAACCACAACTTTAGAGTCGTCTTATTTTCCACTCCGTGAAGCTAAACTGAGTGCAAGCAAAATGGAGTATGATCTTATCGTCGGACCTTCTGGACTCTCAGCGCAGGCCCGCCGACCTGAGCAAGCGGTCCATTAAAGCCTCATCTTTCATACCATTGCATACTACGATTATTGTCTTGTAGCCTTCACTGTCTGCTTGCCTAAGTAACGCATAAAAACTCGAAGCCGTTAAATGATGAAAGGAAGGATGCTTTTCTGTACTCATAAGAAAGGCTTTGTCTTCTTTTAGAGCCTCTTCAAAAGAGTCAGCAATGCGCACGGCTGCTTCAGGAGCATAATGGCGATATCTACTGCCTGGAGAGGCCTTTTGCACCTCATCTTTTCCGAACCCAACATCACAACCAAGTACTTCAGAAAGAGCCTCAGCCGTAATAAGCCCCGGCCTTAAGATTAGCGGCAGCTCCCCAGCAAGATAGAGAACTGTTGATTCGAGTCCACCTGGTGCTGGGCCTCCATCAATGACGATGCCCTCTTCAAAATCGATTAAAACATGTTCGGCAGTCGTACTACTCGGTTTTCCAGACTTATTGGCAGAAGGAGCAACTAAAGGCTCTCCAACTCTACGAATCAGTTCTAATGCAATCGGATGGTGCGGCATCCGAATGGCAACGGTCTCTTGCCCGCCTGTGACAATGGCTGGAACCTTGGGTTGCTTTTTTAAGACTAGAGTCAGAGGCCCTGGCCAAAAGTGAGCGGCTAATTTTAGAGCCGATTCCGGCACTTCACAAGCCAGGTCATAGAGCTGATCAATTAATGCAATGTGGCAAATTAAGGGGTTATCTGAGGGTCTTCCTTTCATTTGGAAGATTTTTTCGACAGCCCCTGCGTTAAACACAGGAGCACCTAAACCATAGACTGTTTCTGTAGGAAAAGCAACAGGTGTCCCCTGCTTTAAAATTATTGCAGCTAGAGGTATTTCCGTTGAAAGGAGCCTTTTCATCACTAACTTAGCGCCCAAAAAAATGAGAGAGCAAAAGCGATTTTAATTCCGATTCCTACCACAAAACGGTGAAAATGTTTATCGATAAAGGCTTTGATTTGAAGGCCCCATTTTTCAGTCGATTTTGCAATCAGAAAAAAGCGGGAAATACGAGCTGCTAAAATAGCCCCTAAAAATGGAATGAAAGAGAGATGGCAAACCCCGGCAGACAGCGTAATTGCCTTATAAGGAACAGGCAAAAAAGCCCCGCAGAAAACGGCCCAGTTTTGAACGGCCAAGTAGTGCTCTGTAATCCGGTTAAAAAAAGCCGTTGAAATCCAATGGTCTAGAATATAAGGCTGTAAAAAGTCCCACGCAATATGGCCTAGAAAATAGCCGATAGTTCCTGTGATTGCCGAGGCAGCCGTTGCCATGGCTGCATAGTAGTAGCGTCTAGCGGGGTTTTCAAGACAAAATAGAAGCAAAATCGCATCCATGGGGATGAAAAAAACCAGCTCTGTCAGAAAAATGACTCCCAGCCACAGAGGAGCCAGCCTTAATTTGGCTTTGTTAGAAGCCCATTCATAAAGCCTTTTGGCAGCGTTAAACATCCCACTATTCTACTTGTTTTTTTACCTGAAGTCAAAGTATTGTAGGTTGCTATATGTATACTTCAATTTTTATCTATGTTGCTCTTTTATTAGGTGGTTCATTCTATGGATATTACAAAGCAGCAAGCATAGCTTCCCTTGTCATGGGGGTTAGTTTTGCTATTTTGATAACTATTTTTACCCTCCTCTTACGCCAGGGAAAAGCGTGGGCAGGACAAGTTCTTTTAGTCGTGGTTTTAGCCCTTGATTTTGCCTTTTCCTGGCGCTATATGAAGACCCACAAACTCATGCCTGCCGGCTTATTTAGCATATTAACATCTATCTTGTTGATTATAATATACTTACGACTTAAAAAGCGCTCTTCTTAAACTCTAATATTAATTTGATAATTAATAAACTTTTTATTATAATTAATATCTTTAAGAGGTATTAATATGGCAATAATAAGAGGATTAGAACTTGGATTTGGAGCTGCAGACACGGCAACATTTTCAGCCTTAGAACTTAAGCCCACATTTAGCGGCCTTACGACAGCTGTAAACTACGGAGATACTTTAGGTGCCGCACAGGCCGGCCTTGACCATTTGAAAGGATGGGCAACGGGCGCAAATTACGCTGCAACTGGTATCAATGGTGGAACTACTGGCGCTGTTGAACTGGCAAAATACCTTCACTTTGCAATTGATACAAAAATTGTTGACTTGCTGAGCGGCCTTACGATCACTCAAGCGATCGCAGGCCTTGGTACGGTAATCAGCGGTCTTGCCATAGCAGCGAGCTCGATCTTAATCCACCGCGACACCAAACTCTTGGTTGAAATCCCTCCTGAAAAAGAGCTCAAAGACAATACAAAATTGTTAAAAACAGTCGACGACCTTTCTAAACTTAACTACAACCATTTTTACAAAACTCTTCCTGACTATCTTAAAGCTAAAGTAGACAGTTATGGTGGAGAAAAGGTTTTCGAAAATTTAAAATATGAAATTGAAGTAGGTAATGATTACGTTGTAAAAGAACTCATTACAGAAATCAAAGACCATGTGAATCGAAATCGAGTTCTTCATATTCTTACTTTAGTGGGAGCAGTTATTACCTTAATTGGCTCCATAGGAGTATTTCTCGCTTTCCCTCCTTCAATTCTCTTAGCTTTTACAATCATGGGAATTATTGTAACTGTGACATGTGTTGCAATGAAGAAAGGTTGGGTAGAAAACCCTAAAGAAGGATTCAATTGGAAACTGCTTCTGCCTGAATTCATCCAAAAGAAATTGAAAGGTGTCGAAGAAACAGAAATGGTACAAAGTGTAGATGGAACACTCGGTATGTACCCTGAAGAAGGCTTTAGTGTAGATTCATTTGAAACACGCATGGAGAAAAGCCATGGCCTCAAATTAGAAGATGTAACGAATGCTCGCACAGGCATCGCTACACTCCCTCATTTTATTGCAGATAATGTTACTAGCGTTACAAAAGAAGATGTGGCTGACTTTACAAGAGCTCTTGAGCCTGAGAAAAAGCCTTCCATCTGGAAAAAGCTCAAAACGAAATTTTCGAAAAAGAAAAAAGAAGCTGAACTACCTGAGTCAAAACCTAAACTAGAACCTGAAAAACCGGTCACATTGACTACAAGCCAGCTTAAACACCCACTTCAAGATAGCATCCCTATTTTTGATTCGCGGGGGCTCGTTGCATCATGGGAACCGGATCCTAATTCTTAACCAGGAATTACGTTCTCGCTCAGCAAAGGGTACTTCGTATGGGAACCCATCGCTTTAAGTAAGTCTCTGAGTGAGGGCCAGGTAGGGCCAGATAAAGTCGGATCGTCATCGTAGAACGTCCATTTTTGATCGTAAAAAACAACCGTTCTATCTTTGACGCTTCCGTCATGATCTAGATAGGTAAGGGTAAAGCACTTCACTGTTTTTTTCAGTCCTCTGCGCAAAATATCTTGCAGAGTTCTTACAAAATGATCTTGTCTAAATAAATATGTACCGGGGGGCTCATCGGCTAGCAGCTTTTCTGCGCCTTCGCGATCGACGTCGTGCCATGTCAGCTTTAAAGCAGAATCATGCTCTTTGCTCTGGAGCGGCCCTTGCCAATGAAAGTTTGCCAGTTGGCTGAGTTTTTCGATTTTTGAAAGATTCCTTTTGAACACTTCCGCCATTTCTTGCAGATGAGCTGTCGCTTTCGGGAGTAGCTTTTCTGATTCTCTTGTATGCCATTTCATCTGCCTATGATCGATATCAAGCGATATAGTCAATTGTGCCATCTCATGTGAAGGAATCGGTGTTGGAGTGTAAAAAATCATACCTGTCTCCAGGTCGCAGAAAAACTCAATGCTAACCTTGCGCTCAGGTCCCAGCTCTAAATCTTTAATGGCCTCACAAACTACTTCTAAATTTTGACGAACTAGTGGGTTTTGAATGATTTCGGCGCGCATAAAGCCTCCTCTTCCTACTTTCATTCTAGAATTAAAATAATTATTTTACTAGTGATTTTTTTGCATTTCTATAGCTCTTTGAAGAGTTGCTTGATAAGTGCGCATTATTATTCCTCGCACACCCTCTTCTTCAAGAACTTTAATCCCTGCTATAGTCGTGCCCCCTGGCGATGCGACTTTGAGTTTAAGCTCTGCAGGAGATGATCCCGTCTCTTTAAGCAGCTTAATGGATCCCTCAAGGGTTTTCAAAACAAGTTCTTTAGATTCTTTTGGAGTGAATCCTAGCAATACTCCACTCTCAATCATCGCTTCGATGATAACGTAGATAAACGCAGGACCTGACCCTGCAAGAGCCGAGAGTCCTTCGAGTTTTTCCTCCGTGAGCCATATCAGCAGACCTAAACCGTGGAAAAGCGTATTGATAGTCTCTTTTAAGACATCGGTCTCTACAAAACCAATCACACCTTCGCCAGAAAGCATAGGAAGGTTAGGAAGACAGCGAATGATCTGAGGTTTATTAAAGTAGTCTCGTAAAGTTGCAACAGTTGTTCCTGCAAGAGCGCTGACTAAAATTTGAGAGGGTTTGAATAAAGAACTGTTTTCTCTGGCAAAATCCTTTAGATCTTTTGGCTTTATAGCAAGAATAACAAGTTCAGCATTTTGAATAGCCTCTGCAGGTTTATCAGTGGCAGTTCCTCCAATTTCTTGTGCAAGTTTTGAGCTTTTGGATAACGTTTTATCACAAACTATCACAGATGATTTTTTAGCAAAGTGATGTGCAAATGCACTTCCGATAACGCCGCATCCAATAATGGCAATTCGCATATTTTTTTCTCCCTGCAGTTGATTTCAAAAGTATGATTATACATACTTGAATTTATGAAAAAAGACGATTTATCTCCTGAAGTGAAAGAGCGGCGCACAGCAGACTATCCGATTTCTTCGTTTCTGCTCAATCGATGGTCGCCAAGAGCCATGACAGGCGAGCCCATCTCTCAAGAGCAGCTCTTCTCGTTGTTTGAAGCTGCTCGCTGGGCACCTTCAAGCTATAATAATCAACCCTGGATTTTCATTTATGGAATCAAAGGGACACCCGCTTGGAAAGCTTTACATGAGCTCCAAGTTCCTTTTAACCAAGGATGGACCCAAAATAGCGGCGCTCTTGTGCTTGTTGTATCGAAGGATAACTTCTACCATAACGACAAACCTGCAAGAACTCACAGTTTTGATACAGGAGCTGCTTGGATGTCGCTTGCGCTAGAAGGGGCTGGACAAGGACTTGTCGTGCATGGAATGCAAGGATTCGATTATGATGCGGCCAAAAAGAAACTGCACATTCCCCAAGATTACACAGTTGAGGCCATGGTAGCTATCGGCAAGCCTGCACCTAAAGAAACACTTCCTGCTGAATTGCAAGAAAGAGAAGCTCCCTCTACAAGGAGGCCAATCACAGATTTTATAATGGAAGGGGTCTTTAAAGAAAAATCGAGCAACCCCTAAGGATTGCTCGATTAAATTTAGAAAAAAGTCAGCTTATCGAGCTGCTCTTTTTTTTGATCGACGTGCTGTACGTCTTTTTCCTTTTCTAGCAGTAGTCTTACGTGCAGACTTACGTGCTCTTTTTTTCTTAGCCATTGTTTACTCCTTGTTAATCTGTAGGCCTAGTTTAAAATCCCCTATTTCAAAGGGGAAACTAAACACCTGTCTTTTCCCTACAATTCTTAATGTAATAAAAATTATTTTAATTTGCAAATAATTTTATTATCATCTCCAGTTTTATTATAAAAGTGGGCTCGCACATCAAATAGAAAATCTGTTGACCTTCATTGAGTATCCTGCTAAAAACCACTCTTATGATATTAACAACCTTATTTTGTTTTTTAGCTGATCTTACGACTGCACCAATTGTTGCTACTGAGCAATCTCAGGTACAATCTATTGCTCTTTATTATTCTCCTAAATGCCCTCATTCCCAAAGAGTACTTGCCTATATTAGAAGCCACAATTTATCGATCCCTCTTAAAGATGTGACACGAGATAGTGCTGCAAAAGAAGTTTTAAGAGAGGTAGGCGGCTATTTGATTGTTCCGTGTCTGATTGTGGATGGCAAAGCTATCTATGAAGACGCCACCATCATTCAGTGGCTTTCTGAAAACGGGAAAACAATTTCTGGCAATTTGCAGCAAAGTTGACTAAACTTTGACCATATGCTTACAAATAAACGCGTCCTCAGTGTCTTCGTTCTTGCCATGCTCAATGTCTCTGTCATGGCGAGTCTTCGCAATCTTCCACTCGTTTCAGAATACGGCTTAGAAGCTATCTTCTACTTTTTAGTGGTGGCAGTGATGTTTTTAATTCCCTGTGCCTTGATTTCAGCAGAGCTTGCAACTGGCTGGCCTAAAACAGGCGGGGTTTATATTTGGATCCGTGAAGCTTTAGGAGATAGATGGGCATTCTTTGCAGTCTGGGTTCAGTGGGCTCATAATCTATCGTGGTACCCCGTGATTCTTTCATTTGTAGCCTCGACACTCGCTTATGTGATTGACCCGGTACTTGCACATAATAACTACTATGTATTGACTGTGATTCTTGTGATGTATTGGGGAATGACTCTTTTGAATTATTTGGGGATTAAAACCTCGAGCTGGTTTTCAACGCTCGGCGTGATCGTTGGAACCATCCTGCCTGGTGTGCTCATCATCGCCTTAGGGGCTTATTGGATATTTGATGGACGCCCTACTGAAATTACTTTTGACTGGGCTTCTGCGATACCATCGCCTAAAAAGATTGATAATCTTGTGTTCTTAGCAGGAATGTTTCTAGCCTTTGCTGGGTTAGAAGTCACCGGAGCCCACGCAAGCCAGGTGAAAAATCCTCAAAAAAACTATCCAAAGGCCATCATTATCGCTGCCTTGATTACTTTTTTTATCTTCATGCTCGGCTCTTTATCGATTGCGGCTGTGATCCCAAAAAATGAAATCAGCCTTGTATCTGGTCTTATTGAAGCTTTTGGAAAGTTCTTTAGCCGATACCATTTGCAAGGGTTTCTCTCGACCATGGCTATTTTACTCTCTGTTGGAGCTATTGCTGAAGTGAATGCTTGGATTATTGGACCAATTAAAGGTCTTTATGCAACTTCTACAAAAGGAGACTTGCCTCCTTTGTTTCATAAACTCAACAAAAATGGGGTTCCAACTAACCTGTTGTTCTTCCAGGCGATCATCGTAACACTGGTTTCTTTAGTGTTTCTTAAAATGCCAACTATAGGCGCTTCGTATTGGATTTTGACAGCTCTATCTGCCCAGAGCTATTTAGTCATGTATATTTTAATGTTCATCTCTGCAGTCAAACTCAGACGCTCCCATCCTAAAGTTCCTCGCCCTTACAAAGTTCCTTTTGGAAAGGTAGGAATTTGGGTAGCAGCAGCTCTTGGGATTATTGCATCCCTTTTTGCCATTTTCATTAGTTTTGTACCGCCCTCGCAGCTGATCACGGGAAGCCTTTTCTTCTATGAATTCTTTCTGATAATTGGACTCTCAGTCATGTGCGGAATCCCTCTCATCATCCACCAATTCAAAAAACCACGCTGGGTACGGCAGGTTGAGCATGATGAATAACGCCCCCTTAGCAGAGCAGTTAAGACCACTTTCTTTAGAAGAAATAGCCGGACAAACCCATTTAATTAAAACAGATGGTTTTTTAGCTCATCTGATTAAAACCAAAAGACCTCTTTCTCTTTTGCTGTGGGGTCCGCCAGGTTGTGGAAAAACGACACTTGCCCGCCTTTATGCAAAATCGCTCGATGCCCAGTTTTATCCCATCAGCCCCCTGATGCAAGGCGTCTCGGATCTAAAAAAACTGATCGAAGAGCAAAAAAATCATCCTCTTTTGCAAAAGCGTCTTGTTATTTTCGTTGATGAAATCCACCGCTTTAATAAAGCCCAGCAAGACATTTTTCTCCCCTATCTGGAAAATGGAACTCTCATCCTTATCGGTGCTACAACAGAAAACCCCTCTTTTGCTCTTAACAAAGCGCTTCTCTCACGCCTCCGTGTACTTCAACTTAAAGCCCTTACCGATGATGAACTCTTACAAATACTTTCTCGCAGCGAAAAAAAAGTAGGTCCCTTCTTACTTACCCCTGAAGCCCGGAAGGCATTAATTCAGATGGCACAAGGAGATGCAAGGCACTTATTAAATCTTATTGAAAACCTCCAAGGAACGGAGGGAGAGATTGATTTAATAAGACTGCAAAATCTTGTTCAACGCAGATCTGCTCTTTATGACGCTCATGACGATGCCCACCATCAACTCATCTCTGCTCTTCATAAATCAGTCCGAGGATCGGACCCCGACGCTGCGCTTTACTGGCTAGCTAGGATGTTAGAAGGTGGCGAGTCCCCCGCCTATCTTGCAAGACGCATCGTACGCATGGCCGTTGAAGATATAGGCCTTGCAGACCCCCAAGCGCTCCCCATAACTTTGCAAGCAACTCAAGCCTTTGATCAGCTTGGATCTCCTGAGGGAGATTTAGCTTTGGCCCAAGCTGTTGTGTATCTTGCCCTGGCTCCTAAAAGCAATGCCATCTACACGGCCTTTAAAAAAGCTCAAACCGAAGCGCAAGACTCCTCGCAAAAACCGCCTCCACCTTGGATTATCAATGCTCCCACCTCACTCATGAAAGACCTAGGCTATGGTGAGAACTATCAGTATGACCATGACCTTTCGGATGCATTTTCCGGACAGAATTATTTCCCTCAAGATATGCCAAGATCTCGTTACTACCAGCCTTTCGAAAGAGGCTTTGAGCGTGAAATGAAAAAAAGACTTAACTACTTTGAATCTCTCAGAAAAAAAAAGACCCCTCTATGAATTTTGGCAATCTCGATAACAACAGTTGTCCGAGGCCATCAACTCATAGAGAGGATAGAAGTTATCTTAACTTAAGCTATTTAGATCGGAAACTTATGCATGACATAAATCATCCGGTCAAGACCTCTTTTAGAGGATGTGGTACCTTAAGTTCTGATGCTTAAAACTCGAGGTTTTAAACAATCATTCTAACTTCTTTAAAACAGTTTCTATCTTTAATTTAAATTATTTCTATTATGTTTGCAACTATTTTTTGCAGTAAATCAAATAAAATGATATAATTTTTGCACATTTAAGGAGTTAAAATGCAGTTCAACCCTATTACATCCATAACGCAAGTCTATCAATCGATACCTGGAAAAACCGCCTTTAACAAAACAACCTTTCTAGGCCAAAAAGCTCTACAGACGACCCCATTTGTTGTGATGGGCTATTACGTTAGAGGCCGTATACCATCGGAAATGGTAATTGCTTGCTTAGATGCGCTGCCCCTGCTTGCTGAGCATCTAAGTCATCCACAACTCTCGAAAATGCTACTATCATTCGGTATAGGACTAGAGGTCCATAGAGGATTAGAAGCTGCTAAAATGTGTAAAAGCGCCTCATCACCTGCCAGCCGTTTTGCATTCTTTTGCACAACATATGCTGCCGCCTACTATGCTACCTCCTATTTTAGATCTCTTTATAAAGAACCTGATAATACTGAAGTTCAACAATCAACAGTCTATTCACCGGTGGTTGACTTTGCGCTCAAATGTGTATCACTTCCCATTCAATTCAAATATAGACCCCTTGAAACTATTGCGGGCCTAAGTGCAGGGGCTTTCTTTGCAAAAAATAATTTGTCTTCATTTATTGACGAGATAAAAATAAAGCAATCCCCCGAAAAACAGGCTACGTTGAATGAATGGTCAAACACGTTAAGTTATTTTTTAAAACCATCTTCTAAAACAAATTTAGCGACTAAAATTTGGAACGAATGGAACAGAGTTATTTTGGCCGTTGCAGCACCTACAGCTGCTTTTAACAATAGTCTTTATCAAGGTAAAGAGCTTATCTCTTGATGTCGGCTAATTAAAAATCGTAACAACTGAAATATTGAAAATGATACCGTATTTCACTTTGTGAGGTACAAATGACTTTATCCAGTTATGGCTTGCCAGCCCTTTGTGCTGCAGGATCGTATGGTTATGCATGGCTTTGCGTTTATTCTATTTCTCCTGAAACAATCATCGATCAGCTTTCCAATCTCCCACACATTGCCACAGGCTGCTCGAAGTTATTAACGCATATAGTTACAAAACTTCCCTCACAGTTAGAAATTGCAGAAAAGCAACCCTATGTACAGTCTTCTCCAATTAGCCAATCAATCATCGCAGTACTTAAGCCCTCTTGTGCGCAGGTAGCCCCCCTTAAAGCTATTGTAGATCAGAGCATCCCTTTATTTGTGGGGATTGGGTTGGGACTCAAGGCTTATCTTATTGTCGATCTCACAAAAAGATTTATCAAATCATCTAGTTTATCTGACCGTTTTATGCTTTTCTGTATGATCTTTACCCACATAAAACTAGCTCACGAGTGCTTCAACCTCATGAAGCCAAAACAAGTGATAGATGTACCTTCAAAAGAAGTTCCAAGCCAATCTCCAGAAGATGATCAAAAAGCGATCCTGTTTACTCTTGCTCTGAAAGTAATAGCGCTCATCATCCAAATCAGATACCGTCCTTTTCCCACACTTGGAAGCGCCCTCTTAGGAGGATCTAATTTCGCCACAAAAGCAAAAGCAAGTTATCCAATTGTCATAGCAAATTTAATCAAAAAGATTAAAGACTTAGGAATTAATTTGAGCGACTTTGGTGTATCGAGCTCATACGATAAATTGCCTTCTCAGGCAGCCGCTCCAACAGAAAAAAAAATGCAGGTTTGGGATGAGTGGTGCAACATGACCTGCGGCATTACAAGACCTAATGTGGCATCTCAAGAGGGTTTCAAGACAGGATACATGCTTGCGACGTATGTAAGAACACATTTCCTCTCCCCCAAGCAAACAGTGCCTCCTGCTGAGAAAAAAGAGTAACATTTTTGAGTGGCTCACTGACAGTCACAATCCGGCTTCCAGAGGGAAGCTGGAGAAGTTTGTCTTCCAGTTTTGCAAGACACTCATCAGAATACGTCGTCCCGTAAAGATAGACACAAGCTCTCTCTTTGAAATCATAAGAAGTAAAATCTTGGCATAAAAACGAGACATTTGTTTGGCTGTGTTTTTTTGCCAGACGCTCAGCTTTATCAATGAAAGAAGGAGTAAGATCAATCCCTGTTGCCCTGCAACCAAAGAAGTGGGATAGAAAAAATACACCCCTTCCCCTTCCGCATCCTAAATCAATAAAATGATCGGTCGGTTTTAAATCGATGGCCTGAGCTATGGCATACAGGGCCCTAAGTGGAGTTTCTCCATATGGAAAGACTTTTGCGCTCGTATATGGGTTGGGGCCTGAGAGCAGCTCTTGATCGAGGGCTTTGAACGCTGCATCATGGTAAAAATGAGAATCCACCCACCTTTGCTCTTTCCACTCAAAGAGTGGGACTTTAAACCTGTAATAGGTTTCAGCAAGAAAATCTAACATTGAAGGATTAGAGGTATTGAATCAGTGATTTGAGGATCGCCTGCAAACTGCAGCGGGCCTGGATTTTCGTAGGCTGAGTGCTTCATCCAAACAGCACGGTTTTTCTGAAGAGCTTTGTAGGGTTTACCATTAAGATCGACTAGCGCTTTATCGATGACAGGTTTTAACACCCCGTTTCTTGTCTGCATCTTCAGAAGTGGCGTCAGAGGCGCCCCTCCAAAAGTCCACTCAGAAGGTGGTCTATCCAACTGACCCACATAAGCCATAAGAGCCGTCTGCCTGTGAAGCACAAGAAGAGCGGACGTAATGCCAAGAGCGTAGCTATAGTTGGCATCAAAATTAGAAGGATGCCCACAACGTCCTTCATAACCATAGAAATGAGCAAGAGGCTCGAACTTTCCTTTAAAGTTGCGAGCCGTCAGCTCTTTTTGTAAAGATTCCATGAGAAAAGTCTCTGTCGATATACCGGACAAATTGATGTTACCATGGGAGTCTTTTAACGCACCTGCAACATCGAGTGTCGCTTCTAAAAGACCTTCAGGGACAAGAACGATCCCGTATGGGGTTTTGGCACGTGATTCAACCCAATCAGCAAGCTCTTTAATTTGTGTTTGAAAAGGTTTTTTCTCTTCGGAGATAAGTGTGATATTGGGATGGGTTTTTAGAGCGCACTCTAATGTCAGATGAGAGGCTGATCTTCCCATGAGCTTTATAAAATGAAAGTACTTCAGTGACGAAACGGTATCGTGTGCTAAGTTACCGATCATTTCGCTGTAAATTTTTGCAGCGGTATCAAACCCAAACGAAATCGGAACATAAGGGTTTTGAATATCACCATCAATAGTCTTTGGAACACCGATGACGCACGTAAGCGCTTTCTCTTTCAAGAAATACTCTGCAAGCAAAGCTGCATTTGTGTTAGAGTCGTCCCCTCCTACGATAACCAACCCATCCAGTTTGAGTTTTTTCACAACATTTAAAACAGCTTGAAATTGCTCAGGTGTTTCGATTTTGGTCCTTCCTGAACCCAGTAGATCAAACCCTCCTTGATTTCTATAATGATCAATCTCTGCTTTTTTAAGCTCTTTGTAAGACCCTGAAACAATTGCATCCGGCCCCCCTAAAAAACCGATAAGATTGCCTGCACCTAGGGTGTCAAAAATACCCGCAACGACATTATGCCCTCCGGGTGCTGGTCCGCCCGAGAAGACGACTCCGATTTTAGGCATTTGTAATGTACATGACCCTTCACACCCTTTGAGAGCAGAAGTTTTACTAGTCAGCGGGAAAAGAGAGGCGACCTCATGATCAACATCCAAGGTTTTTATTTTCTCAAATGCAACAGATCTGGGATCTTGCAAAAGCGCAGGAATTTTAGGCTTATAACGGCGTCTTTGATCCGAAAGGGTTAACATTCAGGAATGCCTACTGATACATGGAAGGCAAGCCCTGCCTCAGACGTCTCTTTGTAGGTGCTCTTCATATCTTCGCCTGTTTGACGCATAGCTAAAATCACTTCATCCAAAGAAACACGGTGCGTGCCGTCTCCGCGAAGCGCAAGTTTAGATGCATTGATCGCTTTAATAGCGCCCATCGTATTACGTTCAATACAAGGAATCTGCACCAGTCCTGCAATCGGATCGCAAGTCAGGCCTAAATTGTGCTCCATGCCAATTTCAGCGGCATTTTCGATTTGCTCATTACTGCCGCCAAGCGCCGCAGTAAGTCCTGCTGCTGCCATCGAACATGCAACGCCGATTTCACCTTGGCAGCCCATTTCTGCTGCAGAAATCGAAGCGCCTAGTTTATACAGAACACCCATTGCAGAGGCAGTGAGCATGAACTTGATGATGCCTTCTTCAGAAGGATTCGGTGTAAAATCAAGATAGTAGCGGATGACTGCAGGGATAACACCCGCAGCCCCGTTCGTAGGAGCCGTGACAACGCGGCCTCCGGCTGCATTCTCTTCATTGACAGAAAGAGCATAGAGACTGACCCACTCCATAAACTCTGTAGGATCATTCACGTTGCCTTCCTCTGTCAGCTGTTTAAAAAGACCTGGAGCTCGTCGTTTAACATCGAGGCCTCCGGGTAAAACCCCTTCTTGAACAAATCCTCTTTCCATTGAATTATTCATGACGTCCCAGATGCGAAGGATCCCTTTACGGATTTGGCTTTCTGTTCTTAGCGCCTTTTCATTTTCCATGACAATCTCATAGATCATCTTGTTATTTTCTCGGCAGTGGGCTAAAAGCTCTTCACAGGTGGAGTAAAGATACGGCATCACATCAACTGTTTCACTCTCCCCTGTGTTCTCAATCTGTTCATGAGGCACGACAAAACCTCCTCCGACAGAATAATACAGCTCATTGACAACCAGGCTTCCTTTGAGATCATACGCTTTAAAACGAAGTGCATTTGAGTGATAGGGAAGTCTTTTGCCTTTATGAAATACAAGATCATATTCCACAGGTACTGAGCCCAAAAGATAGATATTTTCTTCGTTTTGAATGCGACTGACACGATGATCGACAAGATCGGGATCAACAGCTTCAGGAGTTTCTCCCTCTAGTCCTAAAAAGATCGCTTTATCCGTTCCATGACCTACTCCTGTCATTGCTAGCGATCCATAAAGTTCAGCAGAGACTTTGCTGATGTTATCCAGTCCAAACTTGTCTTGAAGCAGTGTTGCAAATAGATAGGCAGCGCGCATCGGCCCCACCGTATGAGAACTGGACGGACCAATTCCTATAGAAAAGAGTTGAAAAAGGCTAACCATTTTATCTCTCCCTGTACTTATATAGGCCTACATACCAGAATATTTACCTAGCGGTTATCCCGCAACTTAAAAACCAATATACTAACTTTGTCATTTTTCTTATTTTAGACACTTCTGACCAGCTTTTCAAAATAGCTTTCTTATACGGTTGTTCATAATTACGCCCTGTATAATAATAATAGTTTTTTTGGAGGACAAGGCCATGTCGTATGGATTCAATACAGGATATACAACACCCTGCCAATATCAAATGGATCCTAGGGTTATCATCCCACAAGGGCAAACACTGTCTTACAATTTATTTCCTATATATGCTCCAAATCTCTACGGGCAGTCCTACCACCATCCAGAGACACTTAACCCAAGTGGGTATGTAGAATCTCGTAAAGCTCAGAACGCTTGGGGATTCAACCAACAACACATCCACTATTCAGATCCTACAAAGGCTTTCAATGCTCCGGTTCCTTCAAATACCCAAGGTTTTACAGAAATGCCTAAAAATGGAATATTTAATCCTCGCCGGCTTGAACAAACCGATGTTCTTTATGTACCTCCACCTGCACAACAACCGTTTTTCGGGGAAATTCCTTTAGCACTTGTAGTTTCTAAAAACATTTGCAACATGGGAGCAATTACAACTCATACAGGAGAAAACCTTGGGACTTGTACATTAATCTCAGAAAACCTTGTCTTAGTCGCGCGCCATACAATTGAAGGACATGACATACGATATCTGCATGCTAATTTTGTATACCATTTTCAACATGATGGCCCTTTATATACATGTCACCAAGCATGGTTCGATTATGTCATTGAAGACGACCCAGAATGTGACTACGCAATTGTAAAATTAACGACATCTGTGAAAAGAAATGAATATGTAAAATTGAATGTTTCCGATGACCCTATTACAGAATTAGCGTTACTCCATTACCCGCTGGGAAAACCTCTCATGGTATCTGTACAAGCGCTTGACCAAACACAGCACTACTCAAATTATCTAGTCACTAACCACGATACAGATTATTTTTCTTCCGGGGGTGCTTACCTAGATCCACTAGGCAAACTCACAGCTTTGCATTTAGGTTCGCAACTGGGTGGAGATAGATTTAATGTGTCTAGATATGCGATTACACTAAAGAGAATTGTTGAACGAAACCCAGGCTCAGTCCTGTTACAGCTAGCAAACGGTAGTCTATTACAAAACGTTTCATATTCATCTGAAAAACGTCAATACTTTCTGGAACTAGGAACCCAACCTTTCCTGATGGATGAGGAAGGTTACCAATCCAAAAAAATCCTTACCAATCTTTTAAAAAATATTCATGATCCTCACATCCAAAAAAATAAAGGTGGGGTAGCTTTATCAGCAACTAATCTAGATTATATAAAAGCTTATTATCCCAGCGAATTTAAACAGTTTGAAAAACAATGTTTGTTCATTACGGGAACTCATAAAACAACAAAACAGTTTTCAGTGGTTGGTTACATTGAAAGCGATCATGTGATTCCTCATGATGTTTGGAAATCAACAACAAATCCAAAGATGAAAAAATTCGTTAAAGGAAGTGGAACCCGTCCAGGGGAAAATGAAATGCCTGCGATTACAATTCCGTACGATAAACATAGAGATCTACTGACAACAGGTTCATCACCACAATCTGTAAATTTCCGTAAAAGCTTAGTCACTTTATGCAACCAGGGTAAAGTCGATCAGGCCTTGACAAGATGCTTTCAAGAATATCGAAAGAATGGAATTAGCCTAAAAGCTCATAAGCCCCAAATCATCGCGTCTTTGGATGCCCATGTTACTGTTGGCGTTATCACAAAGTCCCAAAAAAATGGTATACTATCCACGCTTAATATTTAGGTTTGGAGCTGAAATAAGAGATTCTTTTGCAGAAAAGGAAATAACCCCCTACAATTAGGACATGTCATCAAAATATATTTTTGTTACGGGAGGAGTGATTTCCTCTTTGGGCAAAGGGCTGACTGCCGCTTCCCTTGCGATGCTCTTAGAAGCTCGCAAATTAAAAGTCTCCATGCTCAAGCTTGACCCTTATCTCAACGTCGATCCTGGCACGATGAACCCTTTTCAGCATGGGGAAGTTTATGTGACTGATGACGGCGCTGAAACCGACTTGGATCTGGGTCACTACTATCGATTTACCAACGCCACGATTTCAAAAGCTTCGTGTGCAACCTCAGGACAGATTTATGAAGCTGTTATTAAAAGAGAACGTAGAGGCGACTATTTAGGAAAAACCGTGCAAGTGATCCCGCATATCACAGATGAAATTAAAAAACGGATCATCGATGCGGCAAATATCCAAGAAAAGACTGATGTGACAATTATTGAGATCGGCGGAACTGTCGGTGACATTGAGTCTCTTCCCTTTTTAGAAGCCATTCGCCAGTTCAGACTTGAAAGACCGTCTGATTGTTTAAATATTCATCTTGTCTATGTCCCTTATGTAAAAGCTGCTGGTGAAGTGAAAACAAAGCCAGCACAGCACTCGGTACAGACTCTCCGTGGAATAGGAATCGTGCCCGATATGATCTTATGCCGCTGTGAAGCGCCTCTGCCGGATGAAATCAAAGATAAAATCAGCCTTTTCTGCAGCGTACGGCGTGATTTTGTCATGGATGAGGCCGACGCTCGGCATTCGATCTATGAAGTTCCGTTGAGCTTGCATGAGCAAAAAGTAGATTCAAAGGTCATAGAGTTCTTAAGACTCCCCGATATGCAGCCCAATTTGAAAGCATGGCAAGAAATGGTCCACAAGCTGAAAAACCCTCAGAAAAAAGTTGTCATCGGCGTAGTGGGCAAGTACATGCAGCTAGAAGATGCTTATAAATCGGTTTTTGAGGCATTGCACCATGCAGCAACGGCTGCCCAG
>JACCDZ010085837.1_pt1 | contig 17483 bp, 17 predicted proteins | sample 7449551 | NCBI WGS metagenome assembly JACCDZ01 (sample SAMN15323452, study PRJNA562643) | freshwater metagenome | isolation source: river surface water | place: USA:Blue River Watershed | collected 2017-08-18 | reverse complement strand
TGCTATCAACACCGCTCAAGTGCGATGCGTACACATCAAACAACCAAAAGCACTCTGCGGCTTCAGCAAGGTAGCGTGAGCCCTCTGTGAGCAAGACTGTGCGTGTCAATCTTGCTAACTGATCACAACCTGTGAACTGTTTCAGAGTTGCGAGCAATTCATTTTCTTCAACCATTTCTGTGTTCCTTTAAGTGTGAACACAGTATTAGTTCTAAGCATCAAACGGACAACCTGAATCCCGCCAAACTGGCGGTGTATGTAAGCGTTACTTCAAACCACCTAACGCTTCGTATAAATCATCGTAAACACACTCTCTCACTCGCCTGTCAAAAGCATTTCCATCTGCTTGCGACTTAACTAATTCAGAAACCGTTTCTGCGTATGCTGTTTTGTGCCAAAGATGATCACTCAAAAGATCAAAGATGTGACGGTCTATCTCTACATCAGCAAAGAAAAAATTCCTCTTTCCTAATTCGTACTTAATTTCAAGCAGTCTTTCCGTCAACGACCTCACCAACTCTTGTTGTAAGTCAGCGTATTTGTCTTTCATCACTTACCTCACTTGGCTTTTACAGACTTCTTAGCAGTCGTTTTCTTAGGGGCAGTTTTTCTGGCTAACAACTCAGCCTTCTTCTTTGCTTGTGCTGACTGATAGATTTCTTCAACCGTTGAAGTTGAAGCAATTCTTCGTCGTGTTTCTTGTCCACGCAATTGCTCTGTTGCTTCAATAACTTTCAGATGACTGTAATGACGTTCAATCATCAGCACACTTGTCCCCATCTGTTTGGCAAGCGTGTGAATTGGCACTTTATCGTGCGTCAGTGCCAGCGTTGCGTATGTGTGACGGAAACTGTAGAAAACACGGTTCTGCTCAGTCTTTGGGTCGTATAGCAAGTTGTGCTCATCCAAGTAACGCTCAAACATATGTTGAAACGCAGAACTGACGTCTTGCTTCTTTTCTTTTGTACGCAATACGAAGTCATCATTGTTTGGCGTCACAACATCTTTGAACGGATCAATGATGTTGTTTCTAACGCCATACACACGACGAGCAATGCGTTCAAGCACTTTGACCGTTGGCTGTCGTCCAACTATTTCACGTGTACCTGTCTTACCAGTAACAATTAACTCAACACCTCTGTTTAGATCAGTCAGAACAATTTCTTCTTCAGTACCGTCGTCCAAAACTGATTTTTCGCCAGTGTGTATTTGTTTTGGATTCATAGTGAACTTGATCTGTTTCCATTTCAAATTCATCAACTCTTTGCCAGGTCTTGCTCCTGTATCTATCAGCATCTCTGAGTAGTCACGCATTAGTTGACGCATCTCTTTGCTGTGTGCGTTACGTGCTCGTTCAATCCACGCTTCAAAGTTGTTGATGACAGCCTGTATCTCTGTCAACGTGAAGGCTGGATGACGTGTGCTCTTCTTACCTTTCGCCTCAAGCTTTGGACGATTGAGATCAGTTAAGAAGTTACGCAGAACAGCCTCATCAAACACCAAGTTGAGTGCGGCGTTGTGACTGAGCATCGTGCTGTTGCTTGGCGTTCTTTCCATCATTCGTATGCGTTCAGCATCCAAATGATCAAGTGCTGTGCTGTCAATGTTTGTGATCAGCCTGTTGCCCAATATTGGAATCAAGTACTCATTGATGATGCGTATGTAATCTTTGTACGAGACTTTCCCATCACCGTTGGCTAACTTTTGCTCCATACGCTGTACGGCAAGTTTGGCAACATCTCTAAACTTACGTGTGATGACTGGCAGGTTGTCGTGTTTGCGAATTTCCGCACGTATCTTTATTGCCTTCGCTACCTCTTTGGCATCTTTCAACTTGCGTTCTTTGGTTGAGGCACGTTGCCAAACACCATCAACTTTATAGCGGCATTGCCAAATTGAACTTCGCTCTCGTCTGTAAACGACAAGTTCGTTTTCTGTGACTATGTGTGTCGTTTCCAGTTTGGCGGACATAGCAATGATTACCAAATCACTTCAGAATCAAACTCGTTATGCCTATTACGTTAGGCAACTTCAAACTCGTGTCAGACAAATATTTCTCAAAGTCTTTGTCCGCTATATCAGTTGTTACTTCCATTGTTAGAAATGGCTTAGATGCGAGCTGATTGACCAATCTAGTAAAAAATGATCTATCTGAGATCTTCCAATCAAGCGTGACAGTCAGTTCATCTTTGTAATAGTGGGTATGGAAGTAAAAAGGATAAAGCACTGGATTAGGTGCTCCTTCAACTATATGAATGTAAAGATTTCTACCTTCAAATATCTTGTTTGAAAAAGGTTGACGCTTGTAAACAACTGCTGGAAGAGTTGAGTTGTCTACTGGTTCAGAGTCGCCAGAAATGATTTGCTCCGTTTTGAGCTCTTTGTTCAATACATCAAATGGGTCAATTCTTTTCTGACTGAAATGGAATCCAACGTTTTCTTTTGTTATTCTGAATTTGAGTCGTACAGCAGTCATATGAAGGACGACATTGTTTCCAACGTTAACTTGGATGTCGTCATCAGAATCAAAAAGATCTTTCATCAATATCTCACTTTTTTGTATCAGGCTCGTTAAACGAATCAATAAATGAACGCAACTTTTCTTGTGGTTTGTTAGATGATGGCAAGCCCAGCGTCACTCGTCTTTTGCTGAAGGGCACAGGTTTGTTCAAATCCCAAATACGGTTGTATTGATCAATTAGGTGCTGTGGCATAGAGATGTTTTCGTAGAACGCTACACAAGTGCCTTCCATTGCGGCGGCTTCTAACTGATCTTGTGTAGTTATGAAATGAACAGACTTGCCGCACTCGTCACAGTCACGCACTAACTCATCTTTTGTTTGCTTCAGTTGATTCCATTGCTTTGGACAACGAACTTCCATTTCACAAAACCAGATCGTCATTTCATTTCCTTAAAACTGGGCAATGTTCTTGTTGAATCGCTCAATCAAACCGTAGAGCATTTCCATTGAATCGCCTATGCCTTTGTGTTGATAGCCTTTAACTGGCAAGAACGCTGAAGAATCAGAAGACACAACTTTGCCCTCTGCTGTTCCTATGAAACTTTCAACGTCTTCACCTATTTCTTCGTAGTAGTCAATTTCTGCTTTTATTCGTAACGTTCCATCTATCCTTGTTACACCTACATATCCAACAATGTGTGATTCATTCTTGTAATCAGATCCATACAGTCCCATTGATATGTCTGCGTCTGTTTGCTTAGACAGATCAGATCGATCTTTCTTTGACCCGCCATTTTCAAACCAACCTGAAAACTTAAATCCGCCGCCTACACGACTTAGCATTCTGATGAACGCTCGTTCTATGTCATCTTTTCTAATGTCATTGTTTTTTGTTGCTTGCTTGTTTGCTTCTACTACTGGGTAGTGCTTATTGAACGAGTGGTATCCAACTTCTTTAGCCACTGCTTGATGAAGCCTGACAGCCAATGGCTCTACGATTGACCAAAGAGGATATGTTTTGAAACCTGTTTGTATGTAACGCAATTGATGCTCTTTGTTTAACTCAATAAGCAAATTAAAGGCTTGCGTGTCATCCTCATTCATTTCAAAGATTTTGTTTAACCCACGTGCGTTTGCCCCAATCAGACACTTTTGTAAGTTGTGCCCGTAATCCTTCCCAAGTGATTCAACATCCACACCCTTGTGTAGCAAAAATGACTTGAAGCAAAGTTCAATGCCGTGTAGTGCTAAAAAATATGCTGGCGTGTATGACGCTTGCGAAAGTAATCCAACTTCACCTTTTGCGTTGTCAACTAGCATTGCCGCATCAATGTATTCGTAAGCGAAACGGGCAAGCCCAATTGCCGTTGTTCTTTCTGCTTTAGTCTTTGTCATAAACACACTTTAATTTCAAAACGACAAAAGAGCAACCAAGTAAGTGTGTAGTGTCTAAACAAAAAAAAGAGAACTGCTTTTACACAGTCCTCTTTCCTCGTTGGTAGGGCGTGACAGACTTGAACTGTCGACCAAAGGATTCCGCTTTGTGTGACTTTCGCCACTCGCTGGACTTTGCCTTCACCATATTGATTGCTCAACTTAGGCGGGTGCCGTCAAGTCTCTACACGTTCCAAAATGCTTTCGCACTAAGGCTTCGCTCGACATTGCCGTATGTGTTGCCACACTTAGGTTTCATCGAATTTGACACCATCCCTTACACAGTTTCCACGTGTAAGGCACATTTGAGAAATATGAGTCCTCTGCTCTAACCAACTGAGCTAACGCCCCTTAAAAAATGATTGTACGTGGTCGTTTTTATATAAAAACAGCCCTCAAAAGTGTGTAGGCGGTGTGTAGTGTTGTAAACACCCTTTGACACTACGTAAGTTGTTGATTTATAAGGACAATTTACGATTATGAGAACTTTTTTAATAGATTATGAGTCCGCTGCTCTAACCAACTGAGCTATCGCCCCAACCGAAGTGGTCATTGTAGTTTGTGCACAAAGGTCACATTCAAGTATTCAGGCCTGAGGTCGAAACATCTGTGACGGCGCTATTTCCAGCGCCTTGACAGTTTCTAACTCAAGCCCATGACCTACGAGATTTTCAGCTCTTTGAAGAGCCACATCATTCGCTGGCCACGTCATTTACTCATGGCGGGCGGCCTTTGCTTGCTCGTGGCGTGCGGCGGCGGTGGGGGCGGCGCAAGCAGCACACCAAGCACGACATCTGCACCTGTGGTGACGTTCACTCAGGTGAACTCTGGCGCTACGGTTTACTCTGGCAACAGAATTCAAATGACTCCGAGCTTCAACTATGGCTCAGGTGTGATCACATGGACCGATGGCAATGGTCAAGCACAAACACGTCAAGTCGTCACCCCAGGCACGCCGATTGACGACTACCCAACAGCCAGCACAACTTACACGCTCACAGTTCGTTATCAGGATCCAACAACCGTACGGCCCAATGAACTGACAACAACGAAAACAATTACCGTCAACATCACACCGATTGACCTCGTCCAACCCACACTGACATTAACCACCAGTCCCTCTGGTGCAGTTGCATTTGGCACGACTGTTGCCGTGACCCCTACCATCACATATGACAGCAGCAAAATCAACATCACATCGAGCACGGTCAACAACAGTGTGACCAATACAACCACGGCTGTTACATCAGGCGTAGCCATCAATCAAAACGTCACAGCCAACACAGTATTCACATTACGTGTCGAATATGTAGACATTCGCGAAACACCCAACCGCACCTTTCCAGCACTGACCACGACTGCCACGGTCACTATCTCCACAGACCCTTTGCCGCTCACGCAAGCGGGATCGTTGACGGCAGGTCGTGCTGAGCAAATTTCCATGATGCTAGGCAACAACAGGGTGCTCGTCGCTGGCGGTACAACAAACGGCACGGTGCCAGTTAAAACAGCAGAGCTCTACAACCCTGACACAAACACATGGAGCGCGACAGGCAGCATGGTGGTTGCACGTCGAGGCCACACTGCCACGCTTTTGTTGGACGGCAAAGTTTTGGTCACAGGCGGCTACGACGGCGCGGTTGAATCTCCTACTGCCGAAATTTATGACCCTGCGACTGGAATCTGGACAGCAACTGGCCCCATGGGACGTGGTCGCAAGTACCACACCGCCACACGTCTTGGAGACGGCAAAGTGCTCATCGCTGGCGGCATCGTAGCCACCAACATCGGCAATGGTCGTATCGCAGAAATTTACGATCCATCGCTGGGCACATTTACATCCATGCCTGTGACTCCCTCCTCAGCACTCATGTCTGCACCCCGCTACAAGCACACAGCATCTGTTCTAAACGATGGAGTCACAGTGATCCTGACAGGCGGCTTTGACTCAGCCGTGCAGGGCACCACCGAGGTCTTCACTTACAACGCCACGACGCCTACGAGCTCGACCTGGACAGCAGGACCCGCATTGGCTAAATCAAGGCATGACCACACTGCGAACTTACTCACCACTGGCAACAAAAAAATCCTGTTGACGGGTGGTTACGGACAAGGTTTGGACACGGCTGAAATCTGTGATTTCTCATTAGCAACACCCGCCTGCGCCACAACAACAGCCATGTCGACCTCTCGTGCTTCTCACACCAGCACGCTCCTAAACAACGGTAATGTGCTGGTGATTGGCGGAAATGATGGCTCACAAATTCTGAAAACCATCGAGATTTTTGACCCAACGACTTTGATTTGGACAAGCCATGCCAAGGTCTTACAAACCGCGCGCGCAGGTCATTCCAGCACGCTGATGAGCAACGGCAAAGTTTTGATAAGTGGTGCAAACAATCAAGTTGGGGGAGTAACAACCGCAACCGCAGAATTGTGGATACCCTGATCAAGTTTGGTGACAACGGGTCGATTCTTCTCTCAACAAATTATCTTTTACGAAGGTGCTCTCATGAAAAAACTTATCACGCTTACAGCGCTTGTCACATCGGCACTCACAAGCATGGCACAGCCTGCCAAGCCCACCTACGCCTACTATGAGGGCATGAATCTGAGCATGGGTGTAGCACAAAACTCAACCCAAGTCACCTCGACATCTGGCGCCGTCACCAAAGGCAACACCACACTGGGCGTCGCCAAGGTGAATTACACATTCGCACTCGCTTATCCAGCCAAACTTGGCGTGTCTGCCACTTTTGATCTGAAGAATTCAAAAATCACTGACAACGAGTATTTGGCAACTTCAACACCTACAGAAATCACGGTAGAGCCTGGCTTGTTGTTGCTCACCAATTCCTTGCTATACGCCAAACTGGGTACCTATTCCAGCCGCTACGAGAGCATCAATGGTTCACGTAACCTGAACGGTAAAAGCTATGGCATCGGCATTAAACACTATGTCTATGGCCAAAACTTCATCCAAGCTGAGTGGACACAACGTGAACCAGACAGCAGCAACACTGGCTTCAACGGCGACAAATTCAAGCAAAGTTCTGGCGCCGTATACGTTGGCTTCAATTTCTAAGCACACACAGCTTTGAAACTGCGAGGGATTTATCATCCCTCGCATGAAACTCTCCCCCAGAGCCCTCGGACTCACCTGCGCTGTTCTCACGGTGCTGATTTGGTCATCCTTCATCGTGGTGGCCAGAGCATCGGCAGCGCACACCCTTCTCCCACTCGACATTGGTTTTCTGCGCATCATTGGCGCGGGCTGCGTGTTGCTGCCTTGGGGTTTGTGGATCATGCGTCGACAAGGCGCAACTGATGCGCACACGAGTTCTTTCATGGGTCTGTCGCCCCTGCCTTGGCGAATCACTGTATTGGGTGGTTTTTTTGGCAGCATGCTTTACGCCATGCTGGCCTATTCCGGCTTTTTCTTTGCACCTGCAGCCCACGCCTCTGTACTGATGCCCGGCAGCTTGCCGCTGTGGACGTCGCTGCTCGCCATCGTTGTGCTGCATGACCGCATCACCCGCGCACGCGCCATCGGCTTGGCTTGCATTGTGTTGGGCGACCTGTTTGTCGGCGGTGCTAGCTTGCTCAAGGCTTTTGACGGTGGCGAAGTGTGGAAGGGCGATGTGCTTTTCATGAGCGCTGCATTTTGCTGGGCCTGCTACACGGTGCTGGTACGTCGTCACGCGCTAGACCCTGTGCGGGCCACCATTGCCATCACCGCATTTTCTTGCATCGCGTTCGTTCCGCTTTATGCCTTGGCAGCTTACGCAGGCTGGGTGCCTAGCCAATTGGGTGTTGCGCCTACAAACGAAATGGTGTTTCAAGCGATGTACCAAGGCATTGGCTCGGTTGTCATCTCAGGCATCACCTTCAACGTGATGATTCGTCACTACGGCCCTGTGCGCTCCACCATGATCACAGCCCTCGTACCGGGCCTATCTGCGCTTGGGGCCGTGGTGTTTTTGGATGAGCCCATGAGCCTGAATTTGCTGGCCGGCTTGGCCTTGGTGACCTGCGGTATTTTTTTTGGCGTTCGCCAGCCAAAAACTTAAAGCCGTTTATTTGTGACTGAGGGCGTTGCTCACCAATTTGGATGTGATGTCCACAATTTGAATCATGCGGTCATAAGCCATGCGCGTAGGGCCAATCACACCTAGCGTCCCAACGATGTGGCCATCGACTTCGTAGGGTGCGCTGACCACAGACAGCTCTTCCATTGGCACAATTTTGCTTTCACCGCCAATGTAAATGCGCACACCTTCGGCTTGGGCTGAACTGTCCAACAAGCGCACCAACTGCGCTTTTTGCTCAAACAAATCAAAGGCGCGGCGTAAGTTACCCATGTCGCTGGAGAAGTCACTGACAGAGAGCAAATTGCGCTCGCCGCTGATGACCACATCATCTTGCGCTTGGGTCAAAGCCTCGGTGCTCACCTGCACTGCAGCTTGCATGAGTGTGGCAATTTCGCCGCGTAAGGTTTCAACCTCGGCCAAGAGCTTCTCGCGGACCTGCTCAATGGCCATGCCAGCGAAATGTTGGTTCAGGTAGTTAGAGGCCTCCACCAGCTGTGAGGAGGTGTAGTCAGTCTCGGTAAACAAGACACGGTTTTGCACATCTCCCTCAGGCGAGACGATGATGACCAGCAAGCGTCGATCCGACAAACGCAAAAACTCAATATGGCGAATCACCGAGCTACGCCGAGGGGCAATAACCACACCCACAAACTGTGACAAATCCGACAACAAATGCGCAGCATTCGCAATGACCTTTTGCGGCTGATCGGGCGCCAACGTGGGGGTTTGGAGCTGACCGCGCTCGGCCGTCAACATGGTGTCTACAAACAAGCGGTAGCCCAAGGCTGTGGGAATGCGCCCTGCCGAGGTGTGCGGGCTGGCGATGAGGCCCAACTCCTCCAAATCTGACATCACATTGCGTATGGTCGCCGGCGAAAGTTCGATGCCGTTGGCACGCGACAACGTGCGCGAACCGACGGGTTGCCCGTCGGCGATGTAGCGCTCTACCAGCGCTTTGAGCAATAACTTGGCGCGATCGTCTAGCATGGTGAATCTTTGACGAATTTTAATGATGTAATTTAGCCATGAAATCCAAGTTTCGTCAGATCGCCTTGCTTGGCAAGTACCACCAGTCAGTGGGCATTGCCAACGCCTCTTCCCGTGAAACCTTAGAAGGTATCGCCCAGTTCTTGCACACGCTGGGCTGCGAAGTCGTCGTCGAGCAAGCCACTGCCTCAGGTGCTGGTCTGAGTGGTCACACTGTGATGAACATCGAGGAGATTGGCAAATCATGTGACTTGGCCATTGTGCTGGGTGGTGACGGCACCATGCTGGGCTACGCCCGCCAACTGGCCCCGCACAATGTGCCCCTGATTGGCATCAACCAAGGTCGTTTAGGTTTCATCACCGACATTCCCTTGAGTGAGGTGAAAACCGCACTCACTGCCATGCTGGGCGGTGCTTTTGAGGAAGACCGCCGCGCCCTGATGCGCGCCAAAGTGTGGCGTGATGGGCACTGCGTGTTCAACGCCTTGGCTTTGAACGATGTGGTGGTCAACCGTGGTGCTACCAGCGGCATGCTGGAAGTGCGCGTGGCGGTGGATGGCCGCTTTGTGGCGAACCAACGTGCCGACGGGTTGATCATCGCCACCCCCACAGGCTCTACGGCTTATTCGCTGTCGGTCGGTGGGCCATTGCTGCACACATCATTGCCCGCTTGGGTGCTGGCACCGATTGCGCCGCATACTTTGTCGAACCGCCCCATCGTGCTGGCCGACACAGGTGAGGTCACGATTGACTTGGTTGCAGGCCGCGACGCCAGTGCCAACTTTGACATGCAGTCGCTGGCCTCACTTTTGATTGGCGACCGCATCACCGTTAAGCGGTCCAACTACCACGCCACGTTTTTGCACCCACGTGGCTGGAGCTATTACGACACCTTGCGTCAAAAACTGCACTGGAACGAGGGTGTGGCATGAGTCTGCAGCACATCTTTTTGCGCGATTTTGTGATCGTGCGCGAACTGGACCTCGATTTGTCGAGTGGCTTTTCGGCGCTCACCGGCGAGACCGGTGCTGGCAAATCGATTTTGATAGACGCCCTGCAACTGGTGCTGGGCGCCCGTGCTGAAACCAGCGTGATACGCGAAGGCGCAGCTCGCGCCGAAATTTGTGCAGAGTTCGACGCCACCGCTGAAATCCTGAATTGGTTGGCCGACGAAGGCTTCGCCGACATGGCCACCGATGGCCAACTGCTGCTCAAGCGAACGATTGACGCACAAGGCAAAAGCCGTGCGTGGATCAACGGCAGCCCCGCCACTGCCACCCAACTTCGCGCCTTGGGCGATAGGGTGCTCGACATCCACGGTCAACACGCTTGGCAAAGCCTGACCCGCCCTGACGCTGTGCGCGGCTTGCTCGACGCCTATGCGGGCGTGAGCCTACAAGGCCTCACCCAAACATGGACGCAATGGCGTCAAGCCATCCAGGCGTTAAACGAAGCACGCAGCGCGCAAGCCACGCTACAAGAAGAGCGCGAGCGTTTGCTATGGCAAATGGCCGAGGTCGACAAACTCGCCCCCGCCGAAGACGAGTGGGACGAGCTCAACAGCCAGCACACCCGTCTCTCACATGCACAAGCATTGATGGATGCCGCACAAGCTGCCATTCAAGCCCTAGAAGACGACGACAGCGGCGCACTGCGTTTGTTGGCCAAAGCCCAAGACACGCTGCAAGACCAAACCGATGTCGAGCCTGAATTCACTGCGCTCGTGGATGTTCTGGCCTCTAGCCTCGCGCAGGCGGGCGACGTGGCGCACTCGCTCAACGCGTACTTGGGCCGCACCGAGCTAGACCCTGCACGGTTGCAAACGCTAGACGACCGCATGTCACTGTGGATGTCTTTGGCGCGTCGTTTCAAACGCACACCACAAGAGCTGCCTGCGCTCTACCTAGAGTGGAAAACTCGCTTGACGCAACTCGACGCGGCCACAGACCTTGAAACGCTGGAAGCCACCGAGGCAAAAGCGGCAGCAGCCTACCAAGCCGAAGCTCGCAAAGTGTCGCAAGCACGCACACAAGCGGCGCCGAAACTGGCCACCGCCATCACCCGAGCCATGCAAGGCTTGGGCATGCAAGGTGGCCGCTTTGAGGTGCAGCTCGACAAGACCGAGCAGCCTACCGCCAGCGGCTTGGAAAGCATCACCTTCTTGGTCGCAGGCCACCCTGGCAGCACACCCCGCCCTGTGGGCAAAGTGGCGTCGGGCGGCGAGTTGTCGCGCATTGCCTTGGCGATTGCCGTGACCACCAGCGAGTTGGGCACGGCGCAAACCCTCATCTTTGATGAGGTCGATTCAGGCGTGGGCGGTGCAGTGGCCGAAACTGTGGGCCGGTTGATGAAGCAGTTAGGTAAAGACCGGCAAGTGCTGGCCGTGACTCACTTGCCACAAGTCGCCGCGTGCGCCGACCACCATTTGCTGGTGTCGAAACACAGCGATGCGCACGGTACATCCAGTCAAGTGACCGACCTCGGTGCTGATGCACGGGTGAAGGAAATTGCGCGCATGCTGGGCGGCGAAAAAGTGTCAAGCACCACCCTCGCCCACGCGCGTGAAATGCTGCAAACCTCTGCAAAGACGGGCCAACCATGAAACAAGAACTGGTGCTCATTACAGGCATGTCGGGCTCCGGCAAATCGGTGGCCCTGAACGCTCTAGAAGACGCAGGCTACTACTGCGTAGACAACTTGCCGCCTGAATTGTTACTCCCCTTTGTACAACTGGAGGAGCAACAAAGCATCAGCAAAGTCGCCATTGCGATGGACGTTCGCAGCGCAAATTCACTGCCACTCGTCCCTGCACAACTCGCCCATTTGCGCCTGATGGATGTGGACGTACGCATGCTGTTTCTAGATGCCACCACAGAAATTTTAGTACATCGTTTTTCCGAAACACGCCGCCGCCATCCGCTGTCTCGCCAAGATGGTCAAGACGTGGTTCATAACCAGCAACGTGACTTGGTTGAAGCAATTGAACTCGAACGAGAGCTGCTGTCTGAGCTGCGTGAAGAGTCGCACATCATTGACACCAGCTTGTTGCGCAGCAGCAAGTTACAGGGCTACATCAAGTCGCTCATCTCGGCCCCCGCCACGCAGCTGACCTTGATGTTTGAATCCTTCGCTTTCAAGCGCGGCATTCCCGTGCATGCCGACTATGTGTTTGACGTGCGTATGTTGCCCAACCCACATTACGAGCCTGCCCTATGCCCTCTGACAGGACGCGATGCACCAGTGGCTGACTGGTTGGCCGAGCACGGCGCGGTTGAAAAAATGGCCAGCCAAATCAGCGACTTTTTAAACACATGGTTGCCCGACCTCAGCAATGACCACCGCAGCTATGTGACCGTGGCGATTGGCTGCACGGGTGGGCAACACCGTTCGGTCTATTTGGTGGAGTTGCTGGCCAAACGCTTCGCGCAAGAGTGGGTCACGCTCAAACGTCACCGTGAGTTAGACGTTGCGCCTTAACGCTTCCTTTTCAGCGTGTTAGCAGCTTGCGAATAGGCGCAGGCAAACCCATCGCAGACCAATCGGTCTTTGCCACCCACCGCCCTTCGCCCATTGCTGCGCCAAATTTCACAGCGCTAGACAGCACCAGCTCAACTGGATGCAAGTGCAAATCTTTGTGCGTCAGCACATGTTTGAAGACTGCCCCCTCTTGTAATCGCGCATGGTACTTAGCTGGCAACGCCGCCAGCAACGCGTCAAAACTATCAAACACAGGCATGCAATACAGGCCCGCCCACACGCCGCTTTGCGGGCGCTGCATCAACCACACATCGCCTTGGTGCGTCACGGCATGCAACAACCACAACTGCTCGGAGGTGCGTTTGAGTTTGCGTGTTTTCACAGGATAGGCTTCGGGCTGACCTTGCGCCTTGGCCACGCACGTATCTGCCAAAGGGCATTGCACACATTGCGGTTTTTTGGGCACGCAAACAGTCGCCCCTAAATCCATCACGCCTTGGGTGTAGCGAGGCATGGCACGCTTCACATCACGCTGCGGCAATAGGGTTTGCGCAATCGCCCACAGTTCTTTTTCAACGCGCGACGAGGCCAAGTCTTCTTTGAAACCTAGGTAACGTGTGAGCACGCGTTTGAAATTGCCATCCAAGATGGCAATCGGTTCACCGAAGCACAACGACGCCACGGCTGCAGCAGTGGAACGACCAATGCCGGGCAGGGTCTGCAAAGTTTCAGAATCACGCGGAAACACGCCGCCGTGCAAAGCCACCACGTCTTGTGCAGCGCGGTGCATGTTGCGGGCGCGGCTGTAGTAGCCCAAGCCACTCCACAAACCGAGCACCTCGTCTTGGTGGGCAGCGGCTAAATCGGCCACGGTTGGAAAACGCTGCATGAACCGCGCAAAGTACTCACGCACGGTGACCACTTGCGTTTGTTGCAACATGATTTCCGACAACCAAACCGCATAAGGGTCTTGTGTGTTTTGCCAAGGCAAATCATGGCGGCCATGTTTAATTTGCCAAGCCACCACGGTGTCGCCAAAGCTGTGTGTCGTTGTCATGGTTTTTGACATGTGGCGCAGTAATAAGTCGAACGTTGACCTTGTTGAATACGACGAATCGTGGTGCCGCACACACGGCAAGGCTCACCCGCGCGGTCGTACACATGGGCTTCGAGCTGAAAGTACCCGTTCTTGCCATCGGCCGCCGAGAAATCGCGCAGCGTGCTGCCGCCTTTTTGGACAGCGCGTTGCAGTACATCGATCACCGCCAAACGCAGTTTTTCAGCACGGGGTCGGCTGATGCGATCAGCCCGTGTGGTCGGACGAATACCGGCCAAGAACAAAGCCTCGGACGCATAAATATTTCCAACACCCACTACCAACTCACCCGCAAGCAACACCTGCTTGATAGCCGCTTTGCGCTTGCGCAAAGCGGCATGAAAGGCGTCCAGTTGAAAGCCTCCGCTCAAAGGCTCTACACCCAAATGCCCCAATAGTTTGACGGCCTCAGCACTTTGCTCGCTGGGCGCATAGACCACCGCACCAAAACGACGCGGATCGTTCAAGCGCAACAGGCCTTGCGTGGTGTCTAAATCGAAATGGTCATGGGTTTGTGGGGCGCTGCGATCTGGGCCAAACAGCAAACTGCCCGACATGCCCAAGTGCCACAGCAGCAGCCCATCGTCCAAATCGACCAGCAAATACTTGCCACGGCGGCGCACGCCCAGCACTTGGCGCCCCACCAAAGACGCGGGCGTACAGCCCAGCGACCAGCGCAAAGGTTTGCCCACGCGAACGCCAGTCACGCGCGCGCCTGCAATGCGATCGGCAAAGCTCAAACGGGTCACTTCGACTTCAGGTAATTCAGGCATGGTTGGGATAGGGAAAAACAGCCTGCGATTATGATGCGGGCATGAAATTCCCCTTGTCCGCCGCCCGTCTTTGGGCCCTGCGCCTTGCGCTTTTCACGGCTGCGTCTTGTGCGGTTACTGTCTCAAGCAACCCCCAAGCGAGCGAAACCGACAAGTCCGAGAACTCGGCGATGACTGGCGAATTGCTCTACGAAATTCTGCTGGGCGAGATGAACTTACGCCAAGGCGAACCTGCTGCTGGTTTTTCGCTCTTGTTGGATGCCGCTAAAAAGTCAAACGATGTTCAGCTGTATGACCGCGCGGTAGAAATTGCGCTTCAAGCCCGATCAGGCGATGGCGCTTTGCTAGCGGCTCGCGCTTGGACAAAAGCTTGGCCACAAGACCGCAAAGCCAATAACCAGTTGCTGCAAATTTTGTTGGCGGTCAATCAAGTGACTGAAAGCTTGGAGCCACTCAAAAAAGAAATCGCACTCGCGCCTGAGTCCGAGCGAGACGCCACCATCAACCTCATCCCACGCCACTACGCACGCGTGAGCGACAAAAAACGTGCCGCCAATATGGCTCAACAGGCGCTTGAACCTTACCTGGCCAAAAACAACACAACTGGCGCTGTGGCATGGACAAGCTTAGGACGGATGCGATTGGCCAGTGACGACGTGATTGGCGCATTGGAAGCTGCCCAAAAAGGTCAAGCGGCAGACATCAAAGCGCAAGGCCCACTCCTGCTGTCCATGGAGCTGATGAGCAAAAAAGTGACTGAGGCTGAAGCTTTGGTGCAACAAGGTTTGCGCAAGCAAAACAGCCCCGAAATGGCCATGAGCTATGTGCGTGTGTTGATTGAACTAGAACGCTACAAAGAAGCCACAGAGCAACTACAAGCCATCACTCGCAAAGATCCCAAACTGGCCGATGCTTGGCTTGTCTTGGGATCGCTTCAGTTTGAGCAAGGCCAAGACAAAGAAGCCGAAGCCTCGCTGGCACGCTATGTCACCCTTGCCACCCAAGCCCCCACAGACTCCAGCACACGTGGCTTGAACCAAGCTCAAACCCGACGAGCCGCACTGCTGGCTCGTCAAGGCAAGCTCGGCGAAGCACGCGAATTGATTCACCAAATTCCAGCCAACAACGCTGACGAACAACGCACACGCGTATTGGCTGAAGTGCAGCTACTGCGAGAGCATCGCCAATGGCAAGCCGCATTTGACTTGCTGGCGACCCACAGTGGCGACAACCCAGACTTGATATACGAGCAAGCCATGTTGGCCGAAAAGCTCAAACAACTCGACGTGATGGAAAAGCTGTTGCGCCAAGTCATCGCGCAAAACCCCAGCTACTACAACGCCTACAACGCTTTGGGATTTTCATGGGCAGACCGCAACATTCGCTTGCAAGAAGCCAAGCAACTGATCGTCAAAGCGCTCACATTTGCGCCCGATGATCCGTTCATCACCGACAGCTTGGGCTGGGTTGAGTTCCGCCTGGGCAACCACGGTGCAGCGCTGACCTATTTGCAAAAAGCGTACAAAGACCGCGCAGACGCTGAGATTGCCGCGCACTTGGGCGAAGTACTCTGGCGCTTGAACCGTCAAGCTGAAGCCATTCAAATTTGGCGAGAAGGCCTCAACACTGCCCCCAACAACGAGACCTTGCAAGAAACTTTGCAACGCCTCAAGCCGGCGCTGTAAACCATGCGTATTTGGTGGCTCAGTCTTTTGTTGGGTGCTTTGCTTGTAGGCTGCGCCACACCTAGCCGTACGGCCAAGCCCTTGAACGTCGAACAAATCAACCACCCCGAATGGCAAGGCCGTATCAGCGTGCAAGTGCAGGTTGACCCACCTTCATCCATGAGCGCCAGCTTTGTGCTGCGTGGCGATGCCAAACATGGCGAACTCGATTTGTATTCACCCCTAGGCACCACCTTGGGCGTCCTGCAATGGACGCCACAGTTGGTGCAACTCAGCGATGGCGGCAAGCACCAATACTTCAACTCGTTGGCTGAGTTGACCGAGAAAGCCACGGGCGCAGCGCTCCCAGTTGAAGCGCTCTTTGGTTGGCTACAGGGTCAACCGATCCAAGCCACAGGCTGGCAGGCTGATTTATCTAAGGTGTCGGACGGCGCACTTTCAGCTCGCCGCACAGACCCAGCGCCAGAAGTCACTCTGCGCATCAAGCTCGATCAGTAACCCATGCGCTCGCTCCACAACGTCCAAGCTCCCGCCAAGCTCAACCTGTTTTTGCACATCACCGGCCGGCGTGACGACGGCTACCACTTGCTGCAATCGGTCTTCATGCTGATCGACTGGTGCGACAACCTGCACTTTGATGTGCGAGACGACGGCGTGATTGAGCGCGAAGACCTCACAGTCACCCTGCCCTCAGATGACTTGGTCATGCGCGCTGCGCAATCGCTGCAGCGCGCCAGCGGCACAAGCTTGGGGGCACACATCGCGATTGAAAAACACATCCCCGCCCAAGCGGGCATGGGCGGCGGCTCCTCCGATGCCGCCACCACGCTGCTCGCACTCAACCGGCTATGGGGTTTGAATTGGCCCTTGTCTAAGCTCATGCCATTGGGCTTGGCACTGGGCGCAGATGTGCCGTTTTTCTTAGGCGGCCACAACGCATGGATTGAAGGCATTGGCGAAAAAATCACGTCCATTGACCTGCCTCAAGCCCAATTTGCCGTGGTCAAACCCCACGCTGGTTTGGAGACTGCAAAAATTTTTCGTGACCCCACGTTGGAGAGGGCTACAGAAACTGCTACAATGTCGGTCTTCGCTGTTGATCCTTATGGCTTTGGCCGTAATGACTTGCAGCCAGTGGCTCAGGCGCTGTGCCCAGAGATCACCGAAGCCCTCGATTGGCTAGGCTCTCACGGATTCAGTCCACGCATGACCGGTTCTGGCAGCGCAGTGTTTGCTCAGTTATCTGATGGCGTGTTGATTGATTCAGCACCACACAACTGGCAAATGCGGATATGCAGCAATATGGCTGTTCATCCCCAAGCGGGCTGGGCAGTTAGCGAAAGTTAACGGTTGGTCGCTGCAAAGCGGTCGACCTGTGTAGGGGATTCGCCAAGTTGGTTAAGGCACCGGATTTTGATTCCGGCATTCCGAGGTTCGAGTCCTCGATCCCCTGCCAAATGTTTTGAAAGCACATAGTG